>Ga0164315_10000140_pt1 | contig 43360 bp, 55 predicted proteins | sample GuaBasSedimGuay6_FD_113737 | JGI IMG/M metagenome (GOLD analysis project Ga0164315, IMG submission 113737) | Subseafloor sediment microbial communities from Guaymas Basin, Gulf of California, Mexico - Guay6, Core 4569-2, 0-3 cm | ecosystem: Environmental > Aquatic > Marine > Hydrothermal vents... | reverse complement strand
CCGTGCTTCTCTCGGAACTCTTCAAGCGCCTCGCGGTCCTCGGCAATCCGCACCTCGAGTCGCTCCTTCTGGGTTCGCAGGTCATCGGCGTCGGTGTCCTCGAACTTCAGGCGGTCGAGTTCTCCCATGGCCGCGTCCACCCGGGCTTGTGCCGCGGTGATCTCGACCTCGAGGGCCTTTGCGCTTTCACGGGCAGCCGTGGCAATGTCCTGGAGGCCCCCAGTGTCCAAAATTTCCGCTAACAAATCTTTCCGATCGGCCTTCGACAGAGAGAGGAACTCGCCGCGGCGGTTCTGACAGGAGAGCGCGGCCGAAAGCATCAGCCGGGGGGACCCGAACCGCTCGACAATGGCATCCCGGTAGCTGCCGACCTTGCCGTCGGTGATGGGTTCCGAGCCGTCGCCATTGAAGAGGAAAGCCTCAGTCTTCGGCGTCTTGAGAACGGCATCAACGGCGACAACCGCCCGGAGGGGCGCGCCGTTATGAAGTTCCAGTTCAATCCGGGCGTCCTTGCCGTGGCAGACTTGGTGAAGCGGCCCCGGACGGGTTGGATACTCCAGATGAAGTCCGGCAAACGCTGCTTCGAGACAAGTAGTCTTCCCGGCGCCGTTCTTGCCAGCTAGGGCAACGAGCCCCGGGCCGAGACTGTCGAAATCAAGGACAACCTCGTCGTCGAATCGAGTGATCCCCTTCATTGTGATCTTGTTGACTCTCATGCGATTCTCCTCCCGTGTCAGGTGCTTTTGCGGTATTGGTCGGCGTTGGGGCAGGTGTCGAAGTGGCAGGTGTGAGCGGTAAACTCCTCATTGTTTCTCACCACCACGGCGAGCTGGTCGCGGAAGACGATGACCGGCTTTTCCATTGGCTCTCGCCAGAACTCGCCAGGCACCTGAAAGGCGCAGATGTGCGGTTCGATGTTGACGGGCATCAGGCTGCCCTTGACCGTCTTCACCCACATGATCCGGGCGCCGCAGCTCCGACACTTGCCTCTCTTCGGTTTGGCCATCAGATTGCGGCCGTGTCCTGCTGTTCCGGCTCGTCACCGAAGGGCAGACGGGGGGATGCTCCGTGATCGTCGATTTCGTCCAATTGGAGCTTGATTTGCATTTTGATCTCTTTGATTTTGTCCCCGTACGCCCTCATCGTCTCGGCCTTGTCGGCTTCGACCGCGATGAGCAGGCGGTTCAGGCGGACGATCTCCCGATGTTCGGCGGCCGTGGCGGAGATGGCTGTGATGTTGTCGAGATGGCTGATCAAGGGGTCGAGATGTTCGGGGTCTAGGTTGATAACGTTTTCGCTCATTCTCTCCTCCTAAATAGCTTCTTGGAGTTCGCCGAGCTTCTCGACGGCACTCTCAGGGATTGATGTGTCAGTGGCCTGGCCCCAGGCGGCGAGCTTCTCAGCGAGGGTTTTCGCTTCGGCGACCTCGGCGGCCCGGACGCGCTCAGTGCGCTCGATTTCTGGCACGATCTTCAGTGTGTGGGCGGATGCGTAGATATCCTCGATCGTCGCGTGGTCGAAGAGGTGGGCCTCTTCTGCGGTGCATCGGTAACGGAATCGGACGTTATAATCCCCAAGATCCACACAAGGGGGAGCAGGACACTTTATGGGTGAGATGTCGCCCGTGTGTTCTTGGTCGATAGACGCTTCAACCGTGATCCACGTTCGGGTCGGGACCGGCACAAACTCCCAAGATGCGGCCTCGTCGGCGATATCGACTATGGCGACCCGCTTTTCTTCGCCTTGCTCGCCGAAGTCGTGAATAGTGAGCGATCCGATGTAATGGGTCTGTTCGTTCATCGACTGCGGCTTGTGTATGTGCCCCAACCCAACAAACGCGGCGCCGGTCTCTTCGAGCACAGGAAGTGCGGCCTCGACACATTTCCCAATCAGAGGCTGACCGGTGGACATCTCAGCACCGGAAACGGTCAGATGCCCGGCGATCAGCAGAGGCCGGCTGAGGTCATCACGAGTCGCCGCCGTGAGACGGATTAGGTCGTTCAGCGCCGCGGATCCAGATTGGTCTCCCTGCTCCCCAGTAATTCCAAGGGCGGCGATCCACGCCTTCTCCGGCCACGGCAGGAACATGACATCGACGTTGCCAACCTGCTGGACCATCGGCTGTTGGTAGACAGTTGCGTTCGGGTAGCCCTCGAAAATCCGCAAATCATCCTTCGCATCGTGGTTGCCGCGGACGACGTGAACTGGAAGAGCCTCCAGGCTCCTCAACCACTCCCCGAAGACGAGCCGCTCGTGTGGGTTGCTGGACTTCTCAAACACGTCGCCGACCTGGATCACGGCATCGACTTCTAGGTCGTAAGCAAGGCCTGTGACGAAGTTGAGACAGTGCTCAACGTCATCCAGGTGGTCGCCCTCGCGAATATGCAGATCTCCAACAAAGAGAATCCTGGTCATGCTGCACCTCCAACGTGTTTCCAGCACTTGTGATTGACGATTCGCCAGACGTGGGATGGATGGATGCCAAACTCCTCAGAAATCTCCGGTCGTGCAGCCCCGGATGCGTGTCGACGCCGAATTTCGATAACTTTGGCCTCTGTGAGTTTGGCGTCCCGGTGGTCTTCCCCACGAACAAGCCTCTCCGGGTGGAGCCGCGAACCATTGCGGTCGCCTCGAGCTGCCCGTTCCGGATGAAGTCGAAGACCTGATCGGTCGCCAGTGGCGGTTCTGCCTTTCGCGTCTCTGTCGGCAATGTTCTCCGCCTGGGTGCCGGCACGCAGGTGGTCAGGGTTTACGCACTTCGGGTTGTCACAGCTGTGGAGGAGGATTAATTTATCGGGGATCCGGCCATGCTCGATCACGTAGGACACCCTATGGGCGCCATAGCTTTCACCTTGGACCTTGAAACAGCCGTACCCGTTTACAAAACATCCAGCCGCCCAAATCCAGCAGCCTGGCCCCTTCTTAACCTTTGCGAAGAAACGATCTTCTTCTTCCTGTGTTGGTTTGGGGACAATCCTGAGCGTGCCTCCTCTCACGACGCGCCGCCCTTGAGGTCGTTCACGATCGAGTGATAGACGGCCTCGATGTCTCCGATCGAAACCGCCAACCAATCGATTCCAGACGCGTGCTTCCGGAAGACCGCCTCGGCTCGATCTGGGAAAACCTCGATCGCGCGCTTGGCCATCACATCGATCCAGTTGAGCTTCTCGTAGCGAGCCGCATCAGAGGTTGGGCAGCTGCTGATCACGTCATCCGGGATCGGCAAAGGATGCTCGTCGGCTCCTGAAACGTCCGCGAACGGGTCGAGAGCCTCGGTAGGCTCAGCAGCCTCGGCGAAGCCGTTGGTGACGTCGACGGGTTCGTCGGCCGGCTCGACGTCGATAATTTCTCCCTGAGCAAGCTGCGGTGCGACGGGCTGAGCTGCACCCCCACCGCCGTAGAGGGCGGACTGCGCGCCAAGCCGCTGGGCAACCAGTATCCGTTTGATCTCCGGGTCCGAGGTGTCGTAGTCGGCGACCAGCGTCGGCACCACCCAGGGGCGGCAGATCTTCTCTTTCGTGGTCCCCTGTTTGATTGCGAGAGCCTCACGAAGGGCACGGAGCTTCGCCTTCGTCTCGGCAAAGGAGATGATGTGCAGCCGCTCCTGCCTGATCTGTCCCATCGGGTCACGGCTTTGCCTTTCGGCTGACTGGATGATTGACGCAAGCTCCTTGCCCCAACTGTCCGGGTCGTCCGCATCGCCTCGGAGGTCAATCTCCTTCTCACCCGAGATTACCCTCTCGCGACCGTTGAAATCCTGGATCGTCCCAACGGCCCGATACTTGACGCGGCGAGGATCGTTCCAGTTATCGACCTGGCCGGACCGCTCGGGGATCCAACTCACGTTCGCCGCCGCTGCGATGCGGTTGAGGGCGTTCTTGGTCAGGGCGAATTTTCCACTTGAGATCGCGTAGATGTCGTCTTCCGGATCGACAACCACTACCTGCACCGAGATGCGGGTCATCGGTGGCAATTGGTCGATGGCGCATACCGGGGTCACGAGGTTGTATTTCTGGGGTGTGAACTCGGCGAGCATCGCCGCGACAGGGTTGTTCTGCACCACCGCCGGCAAATGCTCAACATGACGCGCAAGATTGCTTCCAGACATGGTCTACTCCTTCTCCGCCTCGAGGCGGCGATCGGTTGCGGCCTTGGCGTGGTCATACATGGCCATGGCCAGCTCTACGGACGAGGCGCGGACGGAGATCGTGAACCCCCGCGAGTTTCGCTCGATCTTCACGCTCTGGATGTTTTCGCCTGTGATGATGTGTTCGTCCATGGTCTACTCCTTCTCCAGTCGAGCCCGCTCCCTGGCGGCCCCAACTCCAGTACCGAGCCGAGAATCAAGAGCCGCAATCCGCTCCGCTGGACTCATCTGATTGGTGAGAGACTTGCGCTGAATCGCTTCCTTGCGACGCAGGTCTCGGCGGTCATCCCGCTTCACTGACATATGGTTTCTCCTTTTTGATTGGATAGTGCTGGTCTCTCCCAACTGTCACGCCTGGTCCGGCCCGCAGGGCGTACGTGCGGAACCGAGATCGCCTGGCGGCGTCCCCAGATGCCAACACCGGCCACGCACTGACCGGCGATACTTGGATTGGTGGAGGTGAGGGGAGTCGAACCCCTGTCCGAGGCAACACCTTGACGAGCTTCTCCGTGCGCATCTCGATGATTTCTCTCGCTGGAATCCCGAGCATCGAGCACCCTGGAAGCCGGCCAGTTGGCACAAAGCCTTTGGCCCTGGCGTACCAACGACGACCAAGATCCGCATGTCACGAAACGTCCGAGATCCCGCGCCCGTGACAAAGGCAGTCGGGTCTCGGGGCGGCCTAAGCCGCCATTTTCAGTTGAGGTTCTGCAACTGTGATTTTTCGCCTGAAACCGCCGACGAACGCGGGCACGCTTCTCAGTCTCGGTAGGTCCCCCGTCGAAGCCGGTACACCCCCAAATAGTTGCCCCGTCTACTCCGGGGCCACGAGTCGGGTCGTGAGATAGCGCATCAGCTCCACCCAAAGCCGCCGATGGCAAACCCACGGATACGCCGCCTGGCTGGGACCGTGGAACCCTGCATTCAAATTGAGCGGTGGCGGTGTGGTATCCGCACTTGCCGCGGTGATCAGTCGCGAAACGTGTACCGCTCGAAATCATCATCCAAACAACCCGACCGGCATCGGAGCCTCGACCTCCGACAGCAGCGCCGCAGCCTTTCGCCACTCATGAGCCCGGGGGGCCGCCTTGTCCTTGAGAACATCCACAGCCAGCTCCCTGGCCGAGTCAAGCGCCGCATCCCGTGTCTCGTACCCCTGACGGGTCACACTCGCCGGGCTGACAAACCCTAGATACCTGCCGACCACAACCCGCAGCGAGAACCTCCACTGGCCCTCAAACTCAAACAGCCCCACCAGAACCCGCCCAGCAGACGAATCAACCACCATCACAAACTCGCCATCCGAAAGCACGCCGTGGGCATTGACGGTTGTCATCCCGCCTCCCCACACCAAGGACATCGCCCACGCGGTACCCGCTCAACACCAAGAAAGGTGAGGAGCCGATTGGTAAGAGACAGAGCGGCCCCAGGCAAGCCGCGTCTGTCCTGTGGTGGTAGGTTGTCATGGTCGTTTATAAGAAATATGGAGGGGTGTTTGGAGGGAGAGCCGCCGGCCATTTGCTCACGCGCCGAGTCCTGGTCGTCAAGCGAAATCCGCAGCCCAGGTCGAACGCCTACCGCTGGTTGTGTGCCGTCTGTGACGGCGTCAGGTATGCGCGGTGACGTGGATTCGAGTGACCCGAGAGTGGCGGCCGGTTCGCCCTGCTCGGATCGTTTCAAGTTTATTTTCGTCGGCATGCTTGCGAGCATGTCTCCGGCTGGTACAAAAAGCCTGACCATCAGATCAAGGCGGTGATTCTCTGTGTCTGCGATCAAGCGCTGGCGCTCGATCATCTTCGACGTGATCCGCTTCTGACCGTTGGTCATGCCGACGCCGCTCATCGCCAGTCCTGCTTTCTATCGACCAAAACGCCCCAACTACCGGTGGTCTCCCGCAGAATCTCAGCCTGCTCAGGGCTGACAACCACATAGGCGGCAATCGGGGCGATATCCCGTTGGTTGGTGACGAGGAGGATTGAGACCTCTTCGAGCTTGAGGCCGAGGTCCGCGGCCTGTGGCGTCACGACATTCGAGACGGCCAGCCAGACCACAAGGATCCCGATGATTACGGCGCCGGCGATGCAGGCATCGACAACACGACCCACGCCGGGCTTGGAAAACCCGGCAACAGACACCTCGGCCGGGGCGAGTTGTATGGAGGACCCCAGAGGGGCACAGCGGTCTGCTCGCTGCGATTTCATGACACCACCAATCCAATGAAATGCCGATCCAGATCCGGGCGGTAGTAGCGGACCGGGAAGTTGCTGGATTGACGGATTTTCCCAGCCTTCGCCAATTTCCGAAGGGTCTCTCTATGAACGCTGAATCCCTTGGCCGCTTCCTCAGCCGTCGGCCAATCAGTCGCCGGGTCGATCGCCGCGATTCGGCGTTCAAGAGACTCTAGTCGCTGGAGGACTTGCGCGGCTGTGGCGTCGGTCATTTGGCCTCCAGGATTGCGGGGTTGAGGTCCTTGACTCTCTTCATGAGAACCTTGTGACGATCAAGGAGGTCCCACTTTTCGGCGGCCGTCAGCGTTCCGTCTTCAAGCGCTTCGGAAAGAGTTGCTTCAAAGTCCCCAAAAATCCGGAGAACGCCGCCGTTGGTTTCACATACCGACCGCGGGTTGGCCTGGTCGTGGTCGCAGATCATCGCCAGTACATCAACCACCGACGCCACCGCCTCGGGCGCAACCGTTGCGAGATAGACGAGATCCTCAATGGGGAGGCTCTTCTCACCCGCAAGCTGAGCCCGGCGATACCGAGGGGTGCGATCGCCGGATACCGCAGCGGCTGAGCCGTAGAGCCGGTCATGGAGCCGTTCCAGGATGACGGCCGCGACTTCAATGGCCTGCTGTGATTCGTCGGCTAGGTCGGCCCGGCGATCAGCAAGGCGTTCGGCTATCAGGGCCGCGGCGGGTGTTACCGGGACTGTCACCTGTGAGGCTCGGGTGCGATGTTGTAAGCGTGTCATTTCGACTCCGCCTCATCGCCAAATGCTGGATGCAGCCGGTTCCAATCGGCGGTGCGCTTCCGGTCTCGGGCTTCTCTGCGGAGTTTTCGAAGCGCCCTAAATCTGACAATCGCCGGAGCCGACTCGATTGCCCAGGTGATCCCAAGGACAGCAACGGCAAGAACGGCAAGTTGAAAAACGAACAAGAGATCGAGTGCGCCCATTCGTCAGCTCGCTTTCTGGTGGGGTTCGCCGAAGAGGTCTTCGTAGGTGACGTCTGGGTCGTGCTTGCGGCAGAAGGTGAGGATGGCGTCTATGGATTCCTTGCTGGGATTGTTTTTCCCGGAAAGAATCCAAGAGACACCAGCCGCAGAGATCCCAACACCCTCAGCCAATTCGCGTTGGCTGATTTGGTTGGTTTCGATGAAGGATTTCAAGTCAGTCATAGTCAACTCCTGATTAACAAGATAATTCATGATTAATCAAAATGCAACCCCCATTTCAAAGAAAGTTAATCTTGGATTAATGAATGGCCGTCGGGAGATGATTGCCGAACGCCTATCTGAGGCAATTAAAGGACATGGCGACAAAGCCATGCTCGCGGATGCAACAGGTGTTTCCAGGGCCGCGGTCTCAAGGTGGGCGAGCGGTCTTGGAATAGAGGGCTGGCATCGTCTCCGCGAGATTTGCGAGGCCCTAGGTCTTTCTGCCGACTACATCCTCGGCCTCTCCGACATTCCAGACCTTCCAACCTTCACCATCCCCGACCCCGACGGCTTCGCCCGCCAATACAAATCGGTCCCGATCCTTGAATCAGAGGTTTGCGCCGGCCCCGGCGCCGAAATGACGGAAGAACCGGATGGCTTCCACGCGATGCAGGAAGACTGGCTTCTCGGAAACATTCAGGGCAGAGCGGCCAGGGTCCGGGTGTCTCGAGCCCACCACCTAGGGGAATCGATGGCGAACACAATTCTCCCGGGGGCCGTCCTCACCGTTGACATGAGGCAGATCCACGCCGAAGAAATCGAGCCCTACACCGGGATCTACCTCATCAGAGACGGGGACAACGGCGTCATGGTGAAGCGGGTCGTTCCAGACTTCTCACGCAAAGTGCTGATCTGCATTTCAGACAACCAGGCCTTCCCAAAGTTCGAAATCGATCCGAAAGATGGCGGGAGCGTGATTGGTAAAGTGCTACGGTGGGAACAGGGAGAGACGAAGAACAGCGTTTAACCAAGTCGCAGATTTGAAATAAAGGGAATGTCATGAAAAAGATCATCATCGCCGCAGCTATCTTCCTTCTGTTCTGCCTCGGTGGAGCCTTCTGGGTCGTTTCAAATGCGAGATCATCAACAGATGATATGAAAAAGTCTCAGCTAATGACAGTCAAAGAAGCAGGAGACTTCATCTTCAAAATGAACGCCGAAAAGGTGGCAAAGACAAAGGACGGAGAGTTGGTTGTCAATCCAGCCGCATGGGGGATGGCGACCTTTGACCAGAAAAAGATAATCACCTATGCAGCGGCTGTTCGGTCATCGAATGGAACAGATCCGCTGTGGTTCAGAATGAAGGTGACCGATTCAATGGACGGGCAGGAACTCGCCAGTTGGGGCATTTCCGGATTCAAACTGAACACAAAATGAAACAGATTGTCATTCTCGCCAGCGTAATGCTTTGTTTCGGATGCGCCTCCGAAGCAATCATCCCAATGACCGGCGTCGAATACTCCCCCAGAAAACCGTACTGCAAATATGAGACCTTTGGAGACGAGGACGACATTGAACGAGACTTTGACGTCACATGCATCATTGATGCAAAAACCGGAACAACAGCATTCCACAAACACAGCATTGAAGCGGCTCTCGAACATATTTGGAATGACATCTGCGAGTGTGGAGGAGATGCAATCATCGTGATCGGCGCCGAAAAGGACGGTGCAATGTCGAACTTTGGAGCCGGCTGGGGAAAAGGGAAAATTAAGGTCAAGGTAATCAAGTACACGGACGAAGAGCCAAAATGAAAAAGCCACCCAAGATCCCCCAGCACAAACGAAAGAACTTCGATATCGGGATCCGCCTCGAGGCCCCTGATGAGCCCGGTGGTCTGATGAAACTCAGGTTCAACACTCCGGAAGAAACAAGGCCGAAAGCGAAGGTATTGGAGTTTGAACGTGATGAGCCCGAAGAAAAACCCGAGAGGTAGAATCGCCGCCGGCGTCAACTGGAACGAAGAACGCCAGGCGTACTACCTCCGCTTCCGGGCGACCGTCTACCAGGACCAGGTCGACGGCAGGCTCAAGCCGGCACGTCGAACGATCCACTCGAGGCGGAACATCAACCGCCGCAGCCTGACCCCGGATGACTGGGACGCCAGCCTCTCCGAAGCCCGCGATCTCCGGCAGGTCGTCGAACTCGAAATGCTCGAGAGGGCGAAAGCTGACAGGGGGGAAGTCCTCCGGCCGAAGACCTTCGGCGAGCTGGCCGACGCCTATGAAAAGGACGCGATCGATCGAGGAACCAGGTGGGACAAGGAAAAGTCGCGGTGGAAGGTCTTGGTCGAGGAGTTTGGGCGCCACACCCCCGCTGAGAGCATCACTCCGGCCCAGGTTCTGGAATGGCGCCCGGACTTCAGGGCCCGACGAAAACTGTCAGCACGATCCGTCAACGCCTATGTCACCCTACTGAAAACGGTTTTCAACCTTGCGGTCAGGTCCGGCCTGGTCAAGGCCAACCCGGCTCACCACCTCCGGCCCTACGAAGAGGCCCGGACCGATGTTGAATGGCTCACCCATGACCAGCTCCACGCCATCTTCGTGGCCGGCGCCGAGCTGCAGGAGCAGTGGGGAGCCGTTGCCAGCCGGGAACAGGCACAGCGGCGCCTCGTCCCGATCGGCGACCTGGTCGTTGCCTTGTACTTCACTGCGGCTAGAACCTCCAACGTCTTGCAGATGCACTGGGACAGACACGTCGACTTCGGCGCCGGGGTCGTTGTGTGGCGGCCGGAAGAGGTCAAGAACCGCCGGCGGGTTGTGGTCCCGATGCCTGCTCGACTCCGTCAAATGCTTGAAGGTAGGCAGAAATGGGCCGATGGCCTGGTCTTTCCGAACCCGCTCACCGGTGAGTCGTTCAAAAACATCCGATGGGCGTGGCTCGACACCATCGCCAAGGCCAATGAGGCCCTCTCAGCGTCCGAACAGATCCCGGAGAAGTTCAAGATCTACAACCTCCGGCATACCCGAGCGACCCACCTCCTGAGCGCCACCGGAAATTTCAAAGCCGTCGCCGATCTCCTGGGAGACACCGTCAAGATGGTCGAGGACCGCTATGCCGGTCGAGACGTCCCTGGGCTACGCCAGGCCCTGGACCTCGCAGCAACCGGAGCCCTCTCAGAAATCGACTGTGTCAACGGTGTGTCAAAACAGGTTGGGATAGGACTGGATCAGGGCCAGTCTGAGCCAAACTAAAAAACGCCTAACCAATTGAGTCTTCTGGAACTTCTTGAAAAACAAGGCCTTTACGAAAGTCGAATATTCGGCCTTTCACGCCGGCAACGCGGGTTCGATTCCCGCTGGGGTCACCATTTAAGTTCCGCTTTCATAGCGGTTTAGCCTCGGAGTTCCCGGGGCTTTATCTTTTGCGTGTCAACAATTGTGTCAAAACATGGCGTTTTTTGGGTGGTTTTGGACACAAAAAAGCCCCCGACCGAATGGCCGGGGTAGAGGATAGGGAGGAAGGAGGAGGAGTCAGTCGGGCCTTGTAGCCTCTGCTGCCTTGATTGCTTTGACGAGGGACTCGGCCCAGTGGTGGTGATCGACGACTGAGGTTTTGAGGACCAGGTGGTCGGTGATGAGGGCTTGGATGTAGGCGGCGGGGTCGGCGGTGATCTGGTCGGGTGTGAAGTTGTCGGCTTTGAGGGCCGGGTAGTCGGGCACAGGTTCGAGGTTGGGCGCGGTCCAGACTTGAGCCGGGCGATCGGTGAAGGGGCAGTCTTTGCAGGGGTCGTCTTCGGCCGGTGGCGTCGAAGCGCAGCCTGTGAGGAGGTAGGCCATCAGGCAAACGAGGATGAATGCCCCGGCGACTGCGAGGGCTTTTCGGTCGTCGTTGTTGTGGTTGCAGATCATTCCGGCCACCCACTTGTTTCGACGATCACCCGGTGGGCCTGGATCAGGGCATCCTCACATGTTGGCCCTGTGATTTCTGCGGGGATTGTGACGATCCGCTCACGCCAGCGGACGATCTCGGCAGGTGGTTTGGCGACCAGGTCTTGGTAGGCCTGATCCATGACGTCACGAGCGCGTTCGGCGGCCTCGGTAGCCGCATTGGCTTCGGCCTGGGCGGCGGTCATGTTGGCGATGGTCCGTTTCAGATCTTTGATTACGCCAGCCTGTTCAATTTTGGTCACTTCGAGGTCTGCGACGTGGTCGAAATGTGAATCGACCCGCCACCAGATGCTGACGAGGACGGCGACGACGGCGAGGATTGGGAGGATCTTTCGCCAGGGGAGAACCTTGAGGAACTCAAGCGCAATGCTGATCATTCGTCGTCGTCCTCTACTGCTATCTGGACAATTCCCCAGATGGCCTTCGCAAACTTGATCACGTCCGCGTCTGCGATGTACTCGGCATCGTCAACCGGGACTCTCGCAGCCGGTTTGACGTTGAGGTATGAAAGCCGCATCATCGCCCGCATCACGCGCCGGATCTCGGCGACGTGTGGGATAGCTTGATCTCTCACGGTCGGATCGAGGTCGAGGGTGTACGTCCCAGACAGCGCCGGGTCGTCGTGGGTAATCGTGATAGTTGAGTCGGTGTAGCTGTCTACGGTGTAGCTCCCGCAAGCCGGGGCGATCCCGGCGAATGGTGCGCGGGTTGGATGGTATTTGACAGTCGGGACACCGTCGAAAATCAATAGCCCCCTGTCTTGGTTGCAGGCGATGATCATAACAGCCTCCAGATTGATTGTAGGCGTACTTGCTTGTCGTTATTGTCCCCATGCCACACACCAACACAGGCATGTGTGATGGCAAGTGACGCCGAAACCGAGCCATATTGAAACCACCAATCATTCCCAAGATCGGTAAATCCCGGTCTTCTAGATTGAATCCATCCACCGATGCTGTTCGGGTACATGCAGCCGTAATATATCGTCCCTGAAATCCTCGCGACCCGAAAGACCGATGGTGAGAAGTAGTGATTCCTGTTGCCCAGGCCCCCCCTGACCCCGCTCGACACTGTGCCAGCAGTAGTCATGTAGTACCCGCGAGTCGCCGTACTGATCGAGTATTGGTGAACACCCTACCACGCATCTGTCACAATATCTGCTACACCGACGATCCAGCCCCCACTCCGACCATATCCGCCGTTCACTGCCAGAATAGGTGAGGATGGTTCCCAGACATAGATCACATCGAAATCCTCACCGGAGCCAACCACCATCGGAATCATGGCCCCACTACATAATGATGACTTGCCGCGAAGCGTCATCTGCAACGCTCCGTCAACTACTACGTAAGCGTCAATTCCGGCCTGGCTTCCGAAGAACTGATATCCGGACGAGACGAGATCAGCCTCTGTGGTGTCGGCGACGTCGGGATAGTGGATGCTTGGCGAGTTGGCGAGGACGCTGGCATCGGGAACTTTGGCCAGTACCGGGTCCATATACCCACCACCGCTCGAAGGAGTAGCGTAGATCAGCGCACCGCTCGACACCTCTAGGATATCGCCGTCGTCTTCGCCGCTCGGGTCCGGTACTCCGAGGCCGTCAGCGCCGTCTGACCCATCAGCGCCCGCCGCCCCTGTGTCCCCGGTGTCGCCCTTCGCCCCGGTGTCCCCGGTCAATCCTGTGTCCCCGGTGTCGCCCTTTGCGCCCGTGTCTCCCTGAACTCCCTGAGCACCAGGCCTGATGAGCGTAGCAGTCGATTTGTCCTCAGGGCTGACAACGATCGTATGACGTAAATCGTTAAGCTCAGACGGCATCTTGCACCTTCTTTGATAGTCTGACCATGCCCTCGATAACCCGCTCTTCGACGCCTCCTGACGGAGTGTGGTCAACCTGCCACCGACCATTCACAAGCGGATCCGTGATCTTTGCGATGTTCGCCTCTGTGAACAGAAATCGCACTTCTCCAGACCCTGGGAAGGTGATTTCACCAGCCGTCGAGGTAATTTCAAAAAAGGCATCGTCGTCGTATCCGGAGCTGACGCGGGCTACCATAACGGACCCGGTGAAGTCGGTGGCGTTGCCATTAGAGTCTGTATCAGTGATGGATTTCACATCGGTTGACCCGATTTGCAGGGTAATGTTCCAAATTCCAGCAAGACTCATTTGCCCACCCCGCTTCCTGGGAAGGGTGACCACTTCTGAATGACGTTCATGCCGAGGTACCACCCGGCGATTCCGAAAACGCCATAGGCCCACATCGCCGTCTGGGACGAAATGACTCCGCGCCAAATCTCAGGCTCAATCACTCCACGCCAGAGCAGCCCCCCGACGCTGAGGTAGAGACCACCGAAGATGACCGTGTACAGGGCAATCATCCCCAGCGTGAGTTTCCATTTTCGGTTGGTCACGATTGGTTTCTCATCAGGCATTCGGCTTTCCTTTCCATTCGTCTGTCGATCTTCGGAGCGACACACATGTGTCGCCGGCAGTCCTCCCCAACTCTGGTCCACTCTGCGAGCACCGCCTCGGTGGGTGTGATGGCCCGATGGTAATGTCTGCTGCGGACACGGCGGGTCGTCACTGTCCCGGTTGGCTCCATGGGGTATCACCAGTGGTTGGCGGACCGTACTCTTTCGGTGTCATCTCACCGGCGCGGAGGCCTTCGCCTTGCCATTCGGGGATGCGCCAGAGGACCATGGAGATGAACCAAAACACCTTGTGCATGGTCGGCGGCTGTCTGATTCCGGAGAAATGCTCCGACTGCCAGGTGTGGAGTCCGGGCACATTGCCCATGGTCGCCGCCAATGCCTCGCAGAACTCGGCAAAGGTCGTGCCCTGGTATTCGCCGGGCTCGGAGTCCTCTTTGACGAGATAGGCCTCAATGGCCTCGAGCCACACGCTCCAACGGACCTCTTTGTGGAGGTCGTCGTTCATCGCGCACTCCCAGAACCACATGGCCAGGCCCTTGACGGTGGTTGTCAGGCTCAGCGACGCGCTGAGGTCGAGACGTTGCAGAGCCCCGGACATGGCCGAGCAGAAATCCGGCCAGAATGCCAGGTCGCCGGTCTGGATGCCGCGCACGAATTCGAGCCAGTCGACCTGGTCGAGGACATCGGTCCATGGAGCGTCGGCCGTCGGGGGTGGCGGGCCGGGATCCTCGTTTTGGATGACTCCGAGTTCTCCCAGGAGTTCGCGCAAAATGTCTTTCAGCTCTTGTCGGTCAGTCATTGTCTTCTCCCCTTGCCGTGGTCCATCTTTCGATGGAACCGGATTCAAATCCGTCGCTAAATAGAGGCAGATCTCCGCACGTCTCTGCCAAGGTTCCGTCAATCCACCATTGGTGCCCGATCGGGTGTCCCTCCGAGTCGGCACTCACAGAACATGGTCCTGGGATTGTCTCGACGGCCTCTGACTGCCACAGGTGCGGCGGGCCCTGTGGGCTCTGGTGCCCGTAGTAGCTGGTGAGCCGCACGCTGTGCAGGCCCGCCGGGATATCGAGCGGGCATTCACCGGCGGACACAAAAAAAGCGGCCGTGATGGCCGCTGTTACTAGAAGAGCCCGGAGTATCACGCAGCAGCTCTCACCAGCCATCCATCGAGAAACACATCAAGCTCCGGCCGCTTTTCGGCCAGACCGGAGTAAAACGAGATCGCCTCGCCACGGATGGCCGCCAGGATGACGTCAGGATTGCCGCTATTGAGGGCTGAGCGTGTTTTGTTCCCAAGCTTGCCATCTGCCCGAAGCACCTCGCCAGTCTCTTTGATGGCCCTTTGCACAACTTTGACGGCCTGCTTTGGCCCCATGTTGATGGACAGGTCAAAGACCTTCGTCGCCAACAGCTGGCAGGTGATCTTGTCGAGCTTGAGCTTGTCCCAGAACTCGGTTTTGTAGAGTGCTTTCGCCTGCTCGATTGTCAACACCGAAACATCGAATGCATCGACATCGCCATCCCCATCAACGTCTTTCCCGATGGCTTTGAGGAACCGGAGGGAGATGCCCCAGAAGGTGGCCCCTCCGGGGTCTGCAGGATGGTCAACATACCCGCCCTCGTGGGCTAGTACGTAGTCGATTGAGTCTTCAAATTTTGCCATGGTTCCTCCTATTCGTAACAACACTGTGGGACAGTCAAAGTGGGTAGGCGGTTTCATCTGATGACAGCCCTATGAATTTCTTCGATCATCGTCCTCTGTACCGCAAGCTCGATCTCAATAGCCTGAAACTGTTCCATCTGGTCACGTTCATGTTCTGTGACGCCTGACTTGATGGCTCTGTAAATGTCACCAGACGGAGGAGCCAGCGAGTCATCAATACGATGGTGGAAATTAGTCTCTGCCTCACTTGACATCCAACGCGCAGCGACCGCACCCCCACCCCAAAACATGGAGATTAGAACAAAAACAGAGATCATTACGCCAAGGTAGAGTCTGACCGTCTTGACGTTGATTTGTACTGCTGTTTCGCCTGACATATCGACAAGCCCTATTGCCTTTCTGCGTTCTTTACACATCAGTCATCAACCAGCAGAATTTCCATATCTGCTGATACTTCCGTTGAGGCACCATCACCCCTAGCTTCCATCCAGACGTCTGTCAACTCCGGCATAATCACGTCCGGCGATACTGGCCTGTACGGGGGAATGGCTCCAATGACGCCGTCCCAGTACTTTTTGAGCCTTGCGGCCGACATTGGCGCTGTGGTGTTGTTGTAGTTTTCGCGAGTGAACAGCCGTAAATCAGCACCCTTGCCAGCATCAACGGTTGCATTCACTGAGAGCAGGTATCCGGTTTTCCCCTCTGGAATAGAGAAACCAGTAAACTGCGACTGCCCCTCCCCGGCGGCGATCTTGATTAAATCTCCCGCCGTCGGCCCAATCTTGACGATAATGTCGCCGACATTGTTCGCGCCATACGTCCCAACAGCGGAAACCCATGCTCTATGTATCCGCCACCACGACGCGGCCGTGCTGGAACTCCCGGAAGCACCAGCGGCAACAATCGCCTCTGAGATTTCGTCGAGGTTCGAGTCAATCCCCTGTACTGTAATCTCCCTGGCGCCGGCGCCGGCGGCGTCGTCGGCGGCGTTACCGCCCACCGCGATTTTGGCAGTAACAGGCGAGGAAATGGGCCAAGACGTATGTCCGATCAGAGTGACAAACGCCCATGTTCCGTTTGGCACCGCGTCATTACGCCCGAATTTGTGGACAAGCGAATGACCCGGGACCAGCCCTTGGCGAACCGCAAGATAAAAATCTTTTTGAGGAATAAAGGTCATTTGATATCCCAGTCTGTTCCGTTCGATATGAAGGTAAGGGAGGTCCGCGAGAGCATTAAAATGCTGGTGTGCCCGTCACCCTTCTCCGCTCCGTTGAAGGTCAGTGTGAGCGAGTTCCCGGAGTCGTCGACTCGTTTATAGGTCAACTCCTCGCCGATGTGCCCGACGGCCGTGGGGACCACGGTCGGTTGTGACCCTCCGCTGACGTCGTACCGGATGTGCTGTTGGTATGTGCTCCCGACGTACGATCCGGTCGTCATGTTGACGACGCTGAGGGTGATTCCAAGTTCGGCGGGAGTTTGGTACTCCTTTGTTTCGCCATCTACCCCAACGACAACAACCTTCCCCGCTGAGATCGACGAATCGTCGAAATCCTTGAAATCATCTACGACGTCAAGAGTGCCACCAACGGAGACGACCGATTGTGTCGTCGCGGGCATCTCAGCCTCTTGCCCACCCTTCGAGATGGCGAGCATCTCCCAGGCAAGTTTCATGAATTCTTGTACTGCGCCCCAGAATCCACCGAAGACCATTATGTCGAGACTGCTTGACCCCTCTGGAACTGATGCTCCGTCGGCGATATTTCCCAAGCCGGAAGATCCGGCCCCGACATAATGTCTGATTTGGTAACGATCCGTCGTGACGTCAGAGTCGCCGTCCTCCGCCCAGAGCCACCGCTGTCCGATGCTGATTCGCGGGTTTGTGGTTCCCGGAAGCACATAGACCCGCTTGAAATTCATCGGCATCCCACCGCCGGGATCTCCGGAAATCTTAAAATCAACCATGGTGTAGTCAAATACTCCGCCATCATGGTCGAATGCGGCATTAAGCATGTTCCATCCAGTGTCAGATGCATCCTTTGGGGTTATGTCCTGCTTCATATTGAGCGTGATGCCACCTGTGACATGGCGATAGTAGATAACTCCCACGGTCACGCCAGAGTCATAGGTGGCCGCCGGATCCATCCTCCAGAGGAAGTTCAGCACGGACCTGTCGGGGATCTGGGAACTGTAGTCCGGCCAGGTGAGATTCGACGACGTAGCAAATCCAATCGCGCCCGACGCCGTCATCCTCGTGTACTCGCTGCCAACGTGTGATAAAGAACAGTTGCTCTCTATGAAATTTGCTCCTGTCGCCGTCAGGTCGCTGTGGTCGTCCAGTTCGTTGTATGCGTCCAGTCCACCACTGTAGACAAACCGCTGTTCGACGGCCGTCGGCGCAACGAAAGTTGTCGGCGGGGGTGTTCCGTCCGGGAGTTCGTCGTCGTCGGCGACGTCATCAGAGTAGATGCCAACATCGAATTCCCGCAGCGTCACGGCGTACGTGTTCCCCGGGAGCGCCTTCGCGCTGATCACGATGGCAAGCTGATCGGTGAGGACGTTCGAGTCGAAGGTGAGGATGTCACCAGGGACGAGCCCCGCCGCGTCCTGCCCGGCCGTGCCGGTCCAGGTGAAGGGACACAGCTTCGGTGTCCTTCGGAGCTGATGTCCGACGCGCACGGCGTTTGAGGCGTTGTTGATCCCGGAATAGGAAGCCTCGGTACGTATAACCTCGTTCGGGGTGTATCCGTCCGGGTCCTCCGCCCTCTTTGGTACGGATCCGAACCCCTCCTCCTCCCGGTAGTTCACGACGACCACGTCCGGTGTCGACGCCGGGTCCTCGTCCATCATGTCCGGTCCCTTGATCCAACCACGTTCGGACTCGTCCTGGTGGATGTGTGCTCCGGATATTGCCCTGATTACCTCGCCAGTGATTGTGACCTCTCGGTCCAGGTGGAGTTCCTTTATTTGTGTGGAGTAGTAGAGCCCGACGATACGTGCCGCGGTCCCGTCCTCGAACAGGAGTCCGTCACCAACTCCCACGGCCGGGTTGGCCAGTAGGCGCGAGCTGGACAGTGTGGACGACGCGACCGCGGACCAGGTCCCTGTAACGGCCTCCGGCAGCAGGTCCGGGAAGATACGTATCTGGGACCCCTCCACGTACCACCGGCAGAAGCAGTGTCCGAGGACCTCCCGTAGTGCAGCCCGAATGTCCCTCGTCTCTATCAACCCGTTGAATTGGAACCGTGCCGACGAGTCCGACATCACCTCGTCACATCGGTCCATGATCCACTCGTAGTCGGACGAACCCCACCTTCCGACGACGGACCCGCCAATGTTGTTGAATCCGGGATACCGGAGCCTGTCGGTCATGATGTCGTGGGCCACCAGCATCGCGTTCGTGAACGCACCAGTCGAACTGTCCCTCGGGTCGGTGATTACCTTGCCCGGTACCACCGCAGTGATTGTCAGATCACCCGGCATCGGGTGTTGAGACGCTCGGTTGAACGACGCCGCGACGTAGCAGTATCCGGGCAGGGTGGTTGTTGACACCAGGCTGCCGGCGTAGATCGTCTGCAGGATCGACGACTGCGTTTGTGAAGCCGACCCCTCCCTGGTCTCGTGTGACACCAGGAACTTGCCAACTCCACTCCCCTGCCATTCGGTTATCGGCTTCCCGCCAAGCTCGATATCGGTCGGCTGCCCCGCCTGCTCGCCGTGGCAGAGGACCCAAAGGCAATAAACCCTGGTGTCCGTCTCCCTCAGGGCGTAGAGTGCTCCCGTGGCTTTGTTCGGACCGTACGCCGACGGGAGCATGTAGCCGAGGGCACTCTGCGGAGAGACCGTTGTTGGTGGTGTCAGGGCAGCGGCCGATTGCGGGAGTCCTCCGGTGTACCACTCCTTCTGTGGCTCCTCCGGGCGCTCGTCCCCACGACTCAAGGTTGGTCCGTCTCCATCCGACACGTCGTCGTGGGAGACCTCGATCGCATCGTCCACGAAGTCATCAGGGTCGACCGTCACGGTCCCGTCGTCCGTCACCATGTTGTCGTTCAGGCTCCTCAAACTCATTGCCTCACCTCGGTCGCGGTGAGCCTCTCGGGTAGGGTGTGCCCGACGTCGTACTGTTTCCAGGACGCCACCTTCTTCGACAGCATGCACTTCGTCATCCTGTTTCCGGTCACGGAGAACGACACCTCGGCCCTGTCCGCCGGTGCCGTGTCGAAGGTGACGACAACCGGGGCGCTGTCTGGAAGGAACAGCTCGTCGAGGTCGCCGTCCGATAGCTGAAACCCGCCCACGTAGAGTGGTGTCCCGGAGGAGTGTTTCCGGGTAAGCGTCACGTAGCAGATTGTCGTGTTGGCCGGGGCGTCGTCGGTGAGGGTGAGGTGCAGCCAGCCCGCCGCGAGGACCACCGTGTTGTCGGTGGACGGCGTCAGTGGGGAGGCTCCGTTGTACCACTCGATATCGAGATCGTAGTTACCAGGCTCGACCAGCACGGAGACCCCGGCTGTGTACTCGGACCCGGCTGAGGCTGCAACACCGGCGGATCGGACGGACACGTTCACCTTCGCGGACGCCGGTTCGGCCAGGAACGAGGTGTATCCGATGTGTGGCAGCGTCCTGGACACGGAGATGGGGTCACTGGACGGAGAGGTGACTCCGGCCGGGACGACGTCCGAATCTCCGTCTCCGTTGCAGCTGTTGTCGTTGGGAATGAGGTTCGCCGTCTGAATTACCGTGTAATCACCGCCGGACACAGGGACGTCGTTGACGAACACGGCGTCGACCGTCCCGCCGGTACAGACCGGAGCCACGAACGTCGTCCTCGACCCGTCGCCACGCTGATGGCAGCGGAGCTTCCGGTGCTCGCCGGAGATGATCTCCCGTAGCCAGAATACGCCGACTATCGGCGGTACCTGTTCGAGGAAGGACTCCAGGCGTTTGAAATTCGAGTGTCCGGCCGTAATGTCGGAAAGTCTCCCGGTATATGCCCTGGTGACACGCTCGGCGTACCTCATCGTAACCGGTGGCCCGAACGGCGACCTGTTCTTGATCGCGTCCGGTTGTTCTGTCGAGATCAGCAATCCGTCCTCGAAGCATATCTGCGTGGGGAAGATCCTTTCGATGCTCATTTACATTGCTTCCGTCTGGCCTGGGTTGATCCAGCCGCCGAAGACGTCAGCCGTGTCCCCGTCGCTGACTGCGTCGCTCGGCCTGTTGATTACTGGTTTATTGGCGGTATCCGACCCAGTATTGCCGTGGTCCTCCCCCCCGGGTGGTGGGGGTGGCACGTAATATGTTGAGCCAACACCGTACGACGCCTCCCGGTAGAAGAACTCGATCTCGTGCCCCGGCTCCGGGGCGAGGACGGCTCCCCGGTACGACGCCTCCCGACCCCTGAGCACGCAGTCGGCCATCGAGCCGTCGCAGCTCTTGTAGGTGCCGGTCGTCCCGCCGCACAGGGCGTTGCCGTAGGTCAGGCCACACCCGCGGCCGATGACCTCAAGTCCGGCCCTCGGATACGTCCCGGTGGCGCCAGAGAGGATAAATTCAAACTCCGCTACGCGCTCCGACTTCGTGCATTGCTTGATCGTCCACGCGTGGGAGTAGACCTCGTTCCATCCGGAGCCGTCGTCTGCCCACACGAGGAAGTGCCACCACATCAGTCCACCGGAAAAGCGGGACGCGTAGTGGAGGCGTTCGAGGGCTTCCGGATCTTCCGGGTGGTCGGCGATTGCGATCCTCGCCGAGGTGTCACCGGTCGCAATGTTGAGTTTCGGCAGCGACATACCCCTCGGGGTGAACCACTCCGAGGATATTTCGACGCTCCTGTCCCCGGTGCAATATCGGAGTGTGCCGGACGAGTGTTCTATCGAGACCGCGAAGAGTCCGCGACCCGCGTTCTCCCTCAGCAACTCCCGGATCTCGTGTGTTAGGTACATCAATACACCGCCGATCCGGCACTCGGAACCCTCGGGGGTGTCCTCGGGGTCGGCCCCCCCGGGATGTTAACCACGACCGGCCGACCGCCCTGCGTCACGAGTTGGCGGAGGAGGCTGGAGTGCTCGGAGAGGAGTGACGTCTGCCGCATCGACTCGGACAGGACCATCAACCTGATGTCCGAGTCGACCAGGACGTCGCTTTTGGGTATGCCGTACACGTCCGGCTCGCCGTTGATGGCACCGGCCTCCAGCCCGTAGTACTCGTCGTCGCCTTCCACATCCCCGACCTTGCCCCTCTTCCCGCCCGGCGGGACCCCGGGGTCCTCCCAATTCGAGTCGTCCCCAGATCCGTTGTTCCCGGTGAACGTCTCGGTGAACCACGCGCCGAAATTCGCGATGATGTCCTGTAGGTCGACGAACTCCTCGCCGAGGTCGAGGGCTGCCTGCCTAACTGCGTCGTACTGCTCCTCGACCTGCTCCTCGATCAGGTCGAGGCGCTGCTGTGCCGTATCCCCGGCACGGGTCAGGAACCCGAGTGCTATCTCGTCGATCCCCATCCCACCGAGTGTGTCGATGTCGAGACCACGCAGCATCCCGAGGTACTTGTTGATGTCGGACGTGATGCCCATGACGTCCTCGGTCGTCGTGGCGTGCCGAAGGTCGTCCATCAAATCGCGGATCATATTCTTGATGTAGTACCCGCGTTCAACATCGGACCCCATCGCATCGAGTTCGATGTCCTCCCTCATTCCCCCAAACATCGAATCGATCGACCCCCTGGCGTTCTCGATCTGGCCGAGCATCTGCAGGGTCGCCTGCTCGAACTGGCCAAACGCCCCGGCGAGGTTCTGAACCTCACGAGCCCTCTCGGACAGCGTCATGTGCTCGAACCCGAAGGACATCATGTCGAAGCTGTCGACCAACTCGGACGCCCCCTGGTTGAACGTGTCCATCGACGACATATCGAGCATATCGGAGATGCCCTGGAACGTCGAGCCCTCGATTCCCTTGAGGCCGACCAGTGCTCCGATGACGGCCTCGATCGCCTCGATCTGCTGGTCGCCGGTGTACATGCCGACCTCGCGGAACAGCGCCTCCGTGAACGCGGCGTCGACCCCGAGGTCAGCGAATCCGGCTTCGAGCATCCCCCCGAACGCCTCCCTCATCGCGTCCGGAATGCCCACCGTGGAGATGTACGTCATCGCGTCGTTGAGCGACATCTCTACCTCGTCGAAGACGATAGTCGGGAACTCGAACCCCTCCCACAGCGTCGGGTCGTTGAATTGCTTAACGAGGTCGCGCCACGAGGTAAGGAACGTCCGATAGACCTCGTGAATCTGCCTGTTGGCCGACTGGGTCGCCCCGCTGATTCCGGCCGCGCCGTACCCCTGGTGGTACGCGTAGACCGAGCCGCCGAACCCGCCGACGCCGGTGTCAATCGCCGTGGTCGGTTCGTCCGGGGCACCGCTGCCGAAATACCCTATCAATCCTCCGACGACCGCGCCGATCGCGGTCCCGATCCCCGGGAGGATGGCGGTCCCGAGGGAAGCGCCGGAGATCGCCCCCTGGAGGGCTGCAGCTCCCTGGTCCTCCATCTGCGTGGCTTGGTAAATGCCATACGCTCCACCAGCACCCATCATCGCCCGGCTGCCTACGGACATGCCACCCTCGCGCTGCCCGGTGTCCGGGTTCATGACGCCGCGCACGCTGTCGAGGTACGCGTCCCACCCGCCCATCGCGCCGCCGGTCATCTCGTCCATGAAGGCGTTGATCATGGCGTGGGCGGAGTTGGCTCCGATCTCCCCGAAGAGGTCGCCGAAGGCATCCCCCAGTCCGGTGAATGCCCCGGAGGCGAGGTCGTCCACGAGGCTTTGCATGGCCCCGAGGAGGCTGCCGGTGATCGACGTGCTGAGGGCGGCGGTCCACGCCGCCGCGTCCTTGACGTCCTTCTTGTACTGCAACCACGCCTTCGCGGCCGCGTTGGCTTCTGGAGTAATGGCAACTATTGCGAGGTATCCGGCGTTGACGGCCGCCGTGAGGTCAACCTGCTCCGCCGTCGTGTCCTTGAATTTCTGAGCACCTGCCTCGATCTCGTCGAGATATACCTCGGCGATGGCCTCGGAGTCCGTCATCGCGGCCAGGATGTCTCGCTCGGCTGCGATCGCGGCCAACTGCGCGTCGTTCAGCTCCCAAACGTTATCGGACAACGTGACCGTGTCCTCGGCGTAGTCGTACGCTCCGGTCTCTGCGAGGTTGAACTTCCCGGCCAGGGTCCCGGTGTTCGTCGCAGCCGTAGCCGCATTTGCGCCGAGGGTCCCCGTATTGGTCGCGGCCGTGGCGACGTCGCTTGCCATCGTCCCGGCGTTCGTCGCAGCCGTACCGGCGGCCTCCCCGAGGTCCCCCGTGTTGGTCGCGGCCGTGGCCGCCGCTGTCCCGAGGTCTCCGGTGTTCACAGCGGCCGTGCCGGCGGCTGTCCCTAGTGTTCCCGTGTTGGTCGCGGCCGTGGCCGCCGCGTCCGTCAAGTCGCCAGAGTTCACGGCCGCGGCCCCGGTGTCCTTCGCCAGCTGGGCGATCGCGGCTGCGTACGCCGTGATGTTCGCTTCCTCGGTGGTCCTCAGGGCGGCAAGGTCCTCCTCGTGTTTCTTGATTGCCTCCAGCTCGTCCTTGAGGTCCTTACTCGCGTCAGTCACGTCCTCCGTGAGATCGGGAGCTGCCGTCATCGCAGCGTTCATTAGGTCGGTGGCAACGGCCACCTCCCCCACCTCGTCGCCGAGTTCGGTTACCGGCACGACGTCGATGTCGTCGATGCCGTCGATGAACGAGAGGAACTGGCCGAACGCCCCCTTGCCGTCGAATGCGGCTTTCCCCGCCTTGGCGATTCCTTTTCCAATGGCATCAATACCCGTTGACATATTTTTGAATTTCGTCTTCGCCATCTTCGAGAAGAACAAAATCAGGTCGTTGAGGATTGGCATTGCATCCTCGATGAGCCCAGCCGTCTCGGTCACTGCCTCGAAGAACGCACCCATCGCCTCGCCAAAAGCCTGTAACGCCTCCGGATCCAGCTCGGCCAAGACGTCTATCATCGCCGCCAGGGCGTCAGTTGCTCCGTCGAGGGCACCAGCCTTGGAGATCTCGTTCAACGTCGCGCTGATTGCATCCTGCAAGTTGGACCACTTGCCCTCGAAGGTGTCCATCAGGGCGTTGGACGCGCCGCTAGTCATCTCGCCCATCTTCTCGATGAGCAACTCGATCTCCTCACGACCAAGCTCACCAGCCGAGCGCATGTCGAGCAGTTTGCTTTCGGTGACGCCGAGCGCGTCCGACAGGTAGGTCGATACCGGAACGCCCTTCTCCATAAGGGAGTTCCACTCCTCGCCTTCGAGTTTTCCCTTCGAAAACGCTTTCCCGAGGGCCAGGACGATCCCAGTCATCGTCTCCTGCTTTCCACCAAGAGCCGACGTTTGGTCCGCGACCGCCTGCATCGCCCCGCCCATGGGGTCGATGCCGAAGTTTTTCAACTGAATGAACGCGGTGCTGACTTGGCCGAGCTGGTACGGAGTGTCGAGAGTGAACTTCTCGATCCAATCCGTAGCCGTCTTGCCAGCAGCAATTGACCCCATCGCAGTGGTCATCTGTACACCGAGCGTCTCGAACATTTTGCCGGTGTTGATGACTGCGGCGCCGAGGTCGATCATCTTCTTGATACCGTAAGCAATGCCGGCTGCAGCAACCGCAGCACCAAGAACAGCAAACTTCTTCCCGAGCCCGTCTATCGCGCTCCCGGCTTTCCCGCCCTCTTCTTTGAGTCCCTTGAGCTGAGCCTTGGTACTGGCTACACCTTTCGGGGTGACCTTAACGACGAGGGTTGCTACATCAACAGGCATCTATTTCACCGGCTTCGCTGGCTTCATTTCGTCGTAGGTCTTCCTGGCGATCGCGTCCATTTTTATGATCACTCGTGATTCCCATGGAGTCACTGATTCACAAGTGACCCGCATCCAGTCAAGGACTGAAGTCCATGTGATCGCGTTTGTCATGCCGTTGTTCGCTGCCATTTTGACTTCCCAATACCACTCCCACAGGTAATAGGCCCGGTCAGATACCTGATCGGACTGCAATTCATCTTTAATGTCTTCAACGCTGGAAATCCTTTTCAGAAATTGACGCCTCGTCACGCCATCCGAGCGTTCCGATTTGAGTTTGATGAATCCTCGGATGGCGCGACATAGTTCTGCCTCAACCCCCCGGGAGAAACCGACTACGGTCGTAGACCGCCTCCCCTACCTGGTCGACCATGAACTTGAATCTGAAAAACATGCTCCTGACGTTTGGCCTGCTGAACACGACCTCCTCGCCGAGGTCGAGGATTCCACGCCACCCGACAACGTCGCCGATTGCAGTCTCAAATTTAAGGTCGTCAATGTCCGACGGGGAGTTTGCCCTCCTCCCGTCCTCGGACTGGCGACGCCGGATCTTCTCCGACGCCTTGTCCCTGGCGTCCCTGTGCGCTTGGCTGTCCATCCCGACCACGGTAATGAACGCGTCGAGCATTGCCCCTGTGGTCGGGTGCCTTAGCTCAAACTCGACTCCGTCCGCTGCCTTCTTTGATGTGTCGAGACAGGCAAAATCGAAGCCCTCGATTTGTTGGTCTTTTCCCTGTTGTTTGCTCATTCAGCCCCCTACGCAGCGGTCTTGATCAGGTATACCGTGACGCCGGTGATCGGATCCTCGCCAGCTGTGAGGTTGTAACCTTCCTCGGCCTCGACGTCGGACTCGCCCTTCGGGAGGTCCAGCTCGGTCAGCTTGCAGCTCGGGAGTCCGAACGTGTACTGATTCCCGTCCGGGTCGCTGAGCGTGAACACGATGGCGATGGCGCTCTCCTCCCAAAACTTCGTGATGTGGGTGTTGTCCTTGAAGTAGAACTTAATGGTTCCGCTTATGTCGAACCCACCCCGGAACTGCTCACCGGCGACCGTAGTGCCGAGGCACTTGTCGGCCAACCCGTTGTTGTTCTCGACGGTCAACGCAAGGTTCGTCATGCAGACCGCGGAGCCGTCCTCGGTGAACGAGCCGGACAGCGCGTCGAAGGGCTCGTACACCCCGGGGGATGTGAGGCCAGACGGCGCGGTGGCGTCCTTGTCAAAATCGGCCCCGAGGAGGCCGAGGCTTACCTTGCTAATGTCGTCCGGGACGACGGTGAAGGTACCAGTCTTCGTCATCACGCCCTTGAAGAGGTGATAGATGGCTTGGTCCTTGTACCTGCCGATGACCGAGAACGATCGATCGAGCTTCTGAGTGATCGTAATCGTCGGGGTTGCGGACTCGTCGGTGAGCGTCGAACCGCTTGCCACCGTGATTACACCGGCCGCAGCAGCAGTCACCTCGAAGATGCCGTTGTTATTCGACGCCGCGAACCCGGCGACGACGACCCAGTCGCCAACCTCGACGTCTCCAAAACCGGAGCCTGAGTCTGTGATGGTCTGTGTTCCCGCAACTGCGGCGATTGTGGTCCCGGAGATGTCCGTGAATCCCTCGTTGCCGTCGGACCCGGCCTCAAGCCTGAGTTGCTGGTCGACTGTGACGGATGCACCGGCGGATTCGTCTGTGAGGGTCGTTCCGTACTCGACGGTAATCGCGCCTGCGGCTGCGGCCGAGACGTGGAAAACACCGTTGTTATTCGCCGCTGCGAACCCGGCGACAATGATCCAGTCGCCAACCTCGACATCGGTGAGACCGGACCCCGAGTCGGTGATGGTTTGAGATGAGGCGACCGCGGCCAGGGTAATCCCGGCCACCTGCGTGAATGCGGAGGACGGGAACCGGCCACCAAACAGCGCCTCCAGCCAATCGTCGAATGCGGCGAATGCAAGTTCAGAGTCGATATTCCCATCGACCCTCTTCTTCCCAAGCCGCGGAAGTGGACGCTGTCGATTGCCGAGTTTCCTGCGACTCTGCAGCGTCGTCCGCTTCGGTACCAGGCTCGACGCGTTGTGCCAGAGTTCCAGCCATGTCGGATTCGCGGGGGTGACGCCGTACGCATCCTCCTCGACGTATCCAATGTCGTGCAGTTCAAATTGAGCAATGTTTCCCATTTCGGGCCTCCTAGAGTTCCGTTGTGTGGCTGTACCAGCGCACCATCACGGGTATCTGATACCAGTCGGTTTCGGTGATGCCGGAACCCCTCGAGGGCGTTCTCAGCGTTACTGTCGTTGATTGATGAGACGGCCTGATGCCGCTCTTGAAATGGCGCATGATGCTGTCAGCTAGATGATCAGCAGCTTTCGGCCCAGACCCGGACGGCACGAAGACGTTGATGTGATAGATCCCCTGAGCCCTGGTGATCGGATTGCCGCCAAGGCTCCGTCCTTCTGAGCCGGCCGGCATGAATTTCGTTTGGAGCCACGGCTTCCCATCAGGCTTCTCAAACTGAGTATTTTCCCAATGAATGAGAACACGGGCTCCATCTACTGGAATCCCAGGCAATGACCGAAGATGACCGTCAAGTGCAGCCCCAATTTCGTGAAATGTGTTGACGCTCATGGGTTGGATTTCTTCGCGGCTTTCTTCACGATGCCTTCGAATTCGGTCAGCGTTAGCTGAACCATCCCCTCGGGCGCCTGGCCAGAATGGCCGTGCTCGAGGGCGTTGATGTAGTCGAGGTTGTTGGCGATGAAGATGCTCATCCCAGACAAAGAGTCGTAGCTTGCCAAGGTGCTGAGAGCCATCGCTACATTTGGAGCCGTTGCGAGTGTGTCAACAACGCCCTGGGGGATCACGCCTGATGCGATCAACCAGTTGCCCCGAGCCCGGCCCGTATCAACTGGCGTCTTAATGACGATCCGCATATAGAGTTCAAGGCCTACCTTCTTTATGACTTTCGTCATCACCTCAGGCACTTTGTCCTCAAACGCTTTGAGTTGAAGTTCGAAGGAGCCGCTCATCAGCGGATTACCCCTACAGTGTGGATGACGGTAGTTCCTGCTGGATTAACTGGCGAATTTCCCAAAACCGTCCACCAGTGGTCATCGAAGTGGAGTTTGTCCTGAGCCTTAGGTATCACCGCAAGCCCAGAGGCGGCAATCGTTACAGTCCTGACTAAACTGAGGTTCAGATTGGCGACCTCGTTGTCGAAAGTGTCAATCAGGGTTTTGTCAGCTTCATCTACAACCCCCTGAACCGTGTAATCAGTCGACGATTTTTCAGAAACAGCACGATTAGAAGGATCGTAGGTCTCTGAATATTCATCTGCAGGAACACTCGGATAGTGACGAAGCGTCATCGACTGCCCGAACTCGGCTATGACACCAAGAGCAGTCGTGGCGAGATCGCCGTAAAAGGTCATGTGAGAAACACTTCAACGGAGCTGCTGCTGTTGGTAACGAGTCCAGTCAGCAGTCCATCGACGTATGGATAGGTCGTGGTCGCAGCCGCGGTGTCAGTATATTCGACCTCTACAGACGCGACTTTGACCTTTTTCTGTTCGCGGCCGAGAGGACCACCGAGCGCCGCAGAAAGCCCCTGTAGTGCCAGATATGCAGTAGCACCCTTGACTTCTTGAGGTACTTCGTCGGAGTCGATCGCCCACCCATGGCGGTCGATGGCGCCGGAACGGGGCCAGCTCAATCCTTGATCATCGCTGGTTTTATATCCGGTTGACCACTGATAGTGGGCTTCGAGATAGTCCGTAGCCTCGATCAACGCAGCTTGCTTCACGGCATCCGCGCCAGTCCATCCGGAGTTGGCCCGATCAGTGTGATACGTGTCAGCGTCAGCTACCGAGAGGTAGCTGTTTGCTCCGGCAACACCGGCTCCGGTTTCGACTGTGAAGGCCATTGACTATTCCGTCTGTCCGGTGAGCTTTGCCTTTGCCTTGTCGAGGTCTGTGGCCCTTTGATGAACCGAAAACCCGAAGCCTTCGGCAAGCGCCCTTAGTTCTTCAATGGTCTCTGTGGCGTCGACCTGTTCGTCGAAGTCATCCGGGAGTGGCTCCACCGGAGCCGCTTCGAGACCAAAGCCATTTTTCAGCCAAAGCTTCTCAGCTTCGCTCCCAGGCTCAACGACAACAAACTCGTTGTCCTTGTACAGCTTGATTGTTTCTGTCTTTTTCATAGTGGGTTCCTTTGAAAAACGGGGGCGGTTGTGCCACCCCCGTTTTCTTGAGCCTTTTTACTTACCCAAGAATCCGAGCCGCCAGCTCGGGATGGATCACTTTCGAGCCGACCAGGACATCGAGACTGATGGTGTCGGTTTTGGTGGATGTCGAGTAGTCGTACACTACGCGGATTGCCATTCCCCGGTCTTGCACGTACTCGGCGGCTTTCGCGCCGAGGGGCTTTTCGAGGGGAACGACGGCGAGGGCGATGGCGTTTTTGTTGAACACCATGTTCGCGGCATGGTTTCCGATGACGGTGACTGCCTCGGACCCAGTGAGCGCAACCTTGAGCCCAGGGCTGAAGGCGAGCGTCACGTCGGTTGCCGCCGATGCCTGAGTGGCTGCCGCGGTCAGAACGTAACCCTGCGTGTCTCCAGCGAAGAGGACGATGTCGCCCTCAAGGAGAGCACACTCCCCGGTTGAGGCGGCAGTGGTGCAGATCACCGACTTGAGGCCGGTCGCAACGGCGGTTGAGGCCTTGGAGATGAGCCCGGTCGTGATGGTCCCGGCGGTGTGGGTCTTGATGTTCTGGTCCATGTACCAGTCAATCCCCATCACGCGGCCCATGCTGGCCTCGCGAAGTGCGGTTCCAGCGTCCCCACGGGCGTCGGCCCGGGCGACGGCATCGACGAGGAACATGTCCGCCTTCGCGGTCGGGTCGATGACAGCAACGCGGCCCTTCATCGGGACCTTGTTGGTGTCGAGCAACTTGCCAACGCCAGCGATGTCGGCGAGCGTGTCCGGAGGGTCACCCGCGGTCCCGGCGTAGTTCGGGATCTCGATGTACTTCGAGGCAACGTAGGCGTCAATCGCCTGGGCGAGGGCAACCACAGCCGGTTCGACGAGCTGGGCCGAGAAATCCTCGACACTGAGGGCGAGTTCTTTCGATGTCACCGCGAAGGTAACGTCGAAATGCTTCTCAAGCTCAAGCGAGATCGCGGCCTCGGTCGCGTCCTGCGCGGACGTGGTCGAAGTGAACTCAGCCGCGGTGAATGAAGCCGGGCTTCGGATCGAGATTGTGTCGCCGACCTTCGCGCCGATGAATTCCTTGGCGTGGTCTCGGTGAACGAGTCCACCAAAGACGAGGTTGTTCTGGAGAATCATCAGCGCCTCTTTGCCGATGACGCTCGGGGTGAGTAGTGTATTGCTCATTTTTCAGTCCTTTCAGATTTTGCCGTCGTCCCGCGCTTTGCGGTATTCGGCCATTGACATCTTTTCCACCTGTTCAGGTGTGATTTCGCCGCCTTGGCCCGCTGGACCGCCTTTGGTAGACCCGCTACCAGATTCCCCAGATGCCGCAAATGCGGGCATGTAGGTCTCGTTCGTTTTCATTTCCGCCACGAGGTTCTTGATCGTCATCGGAGTCCCGGCCGCATCGCTGATGCGCGTTTTTCCTTTTTCGTCGATGACTCGAACAACGTAGACTCCATCCTCCTCAACGGCGCGAGCGCGGGATTTCACGTGTGGGAGCAAGAGTTCTGAGACTCCGCCCGCCTCGGCAAGCGCCCGAACGGCTTCAACGTCAATGAGCTGATGCTCAACGGTTGTGACCAGCTGCGAGACTTTCAGATCCTTGGCTTCCATCTCTTCGGAATGCTTCGTCGTGAGCTGGTCTCTGAGGGCGTCCCAATTACCCTCATCGGCGGCCTTCTTGGCGTCGGCGTCTTCGGCGTCTTTGATCAGCTTCGCGTATCGGTCGGGGTCCACCCCGGCGAACTTGTCAGCCTCAGCCTTGAGCCTCCGTCGCTCAGCCCGCTCTTTTTCGAGCGCCGATTTCAGCCCAGAAACGTCTTCAAGGTCAGCGTCGAGGTAGAACGTCCCGTCCTTCTCGATATACAGTCCCTTGAGCGCATCGTCGAGCCCATCCAGTGTGTCGAGTTTCGTTTTCAATCCCATTGGTTCCTCCGGCATCCCGCCAGGTCGTACACGCGCCGCGTGTGGTCAATAAAAAACCCGCCAGATGGCGGGTTGTGGTTACTGTAGAGCACGGTCTCATGCCGCTTCCTTCAATTCTGCAAGCGTCAACGGATTCCCGGTCTGATCAACAAGGTCAGTCAGCGAGATCACACCATCTCGCCAGAGCTGAGCTTTGCCTTTGCCCAGCATGTGATCTTGCATGGATTCCGGTTTCCCGCTGAGCCAATCGCCGAAGCTGAGATCCGCTGCGACTTGTCCGTCCATGCTCGACCTGGTCGTCTGCGGGAGTTCGTCCATGTCGATGCCGAGATCTCGCCAAGACTTGAGGAGAGGGATCTCCGTGCTCCTACAGTTGTAGTGCCGTGGGACTCCACCGTTGAAAGGCAGTGAGTTCCCACGAATCGGCTTCCCATCAAGATCCCACGCAGCTCCAGAATAGGCGATGCAGGTCTCGGTTGTTCGCCCATCAAGCGTGCTGATCTGCTGCACCCCTTTGATGACATCATCGTTGGCCTGGTACATCGCCCGGCGGGCATCGGCGGCCACTTGCTGAACACTCGTCCTCACCAGCGCGCGCGCCTGCCTGGTGCCGGTGTCCATGATCCCACCAGCGAACTCGACGTACCAGCGTTCTTTCCCCGTAATAGGGTCGATGTACTTGTGGCGGCGCCCGGTTGCTTTCCCGCGGATCCGTCGGACCATATCGTCGATGCTCTCGCCGGCGCTCATCCCAGTCCGGATTTCATCCATGAATCGGTTCGTCAGGCGCTCACCCTGGCGTTTCCACCACTCCGCTGAAGGCGCTCCCTGGATGAGTGCATCGCTCGCAATCGCACGGAGAAACTCCTCTGTAAGAATCGAATCAATGACCTCAACCCCGACAGCCCCGTTGATTGTCAGGGTGGCCCACGACGCCTCTGCCCCGGCAAGCCCCCGAAGCCCCGCAGCAAGAGAAGCCGCATTGTCCCTGTACGCTGACTTAATGGTTGCACGCACCTCGCTGAGCAACCGATCAAGGCGCTCTTTCCGGTACTTTGCCCGCAACGGAGCCGATGGGTCGATCGCCATCAGCTTCGAAACAAGATCCTCTTCAAGCATGCGGAGAATTGCCAGAATCTTGGCTCTCTCACCAGCATCGAACCTGAGGAGGTTCACACCGCGGCCCGTATAGGCATCTGCAAGATCGTCTGAGAATCCCACTAGAAGTCGGCCTCTGCGGCCATCGCCGCAACCTCAGTATCAAGATCCCATCCCTCCCCAATGAACCCGCGTGATTGCAGGCCGGTGAAGAACAGAGCCCTGGAAATGAGCCGAGCCCCGCGCATCTTGATCAGCGAATCAACTTCGGCGCTTGCGTTCGGGGCAATCCCAAAGTCCCGGTTGTATTTGAGGGTTCCGGGGTTCTTGATCCCCTTCCACTCGCCCATGATGATCAACACGTTGTTCATCGAGTCTTCAACCCCTGAGACCATCGCACCGAGGTCGGAGTTCGTTTCGTCGTTCTCGGAGATCGTCTCGGTTGCAGTCTTCTTGACCGGCTTTCTGACCAAGAGTTCCGCACCCATGACCGCCATCTCTTCTTTTAGGTCGAGAAGCTCCTGGCGACCGGACGCAATCGCCAATCCATTGGACTCAATGATTTTGACGTCGGCTTTGTCGTTTTCGGTCTTCGGTCCCGAGAATGGGCCGACCTCTACGGAGGTGAAATCCGGCCCGAAACCCTTGAAAAACGGGAAAGGCTTGCGGCCGATCGTCATGCAGTGCCGCTGCTCCGAGACGCTCTGCCAGTGTGCCAGGTTGGTATACGCAAGGTCTCTGAGTGGCGGGACGCCCTGCATTGGGCCGACCTCTTGAGTGTAGAAGGTCACCAGGGGAATTGATGTTCTTGACGTCGTGCCGGACCCCGAAACAATCCAGTCCCCATCATCGTCCTTCAGCCAGAACCTGTATTCCATGACCCCCTCGGCACCCATGAAATACTCCCGCACCCGATCAACAGACTTCTCACCGAACACCCCATCAGGAACAATCACAGAATCGAGTATCCGGATGCTCGCGAGAGTTTTCCTTCCCTGTGATGTTGTGTGAGACCACGCCACTAGGTGATCCGCCGGGACGTGGACAAGGTACGGGCGAAGCCCAATTTCGTCAGCGGCTGAAACAGCGTCACTGTACGGATGGTCAACGAACACATGACTCAGACCCATGGCCAAGGCGTCGGAAAACACCTTGCGGGAGAATGTGTCGACGCTGTTCCCCTCGAGGTCAACATCGACCAACCACTCACGAATCAATTTCGGCATGTTCTCGGAGGTCTCGACCGGCTTCCGGAAAACCTTACCGGTGAGAACCTTGATTGTTCGACCGAGGCCGTTGAAGAGTGTCGTTTTTTTCAGGCGGGTTGAGTATTGGGTCGCTGTCTCCTTGACCCACTGTGGGAGCCATCGCGTACCAGCATCCCACATCGCCGGAGTGCTCCCCAGGAGGTCGCGGACGAGCTGCCACTCATCGACCATGTTCTTGTACGCGATCGACGGGGTGTCAGGTCTTGGCTTATCGTCTACTGCCATGGGGCCTCCGCAGTGCCGACGAAATAGCGCTTCGTCATCAGCCTGTATCTCGTCGCATCGCCATCATGATCCTCAGCATCGGTGTCGACGTCTTCGAGTTTTCGTTCATCCCTTGGAAGCGTCGGTAGATTTCTGATGATGTTTCTGCAGGTTTCGAAGATGAACATTGCCGGCTCTTCAATCGGTATCGTTTTCCCAGCTTCGAGGCGGCCACGAATCAACTCCCACCCGTTGACGCGAGATCCGGGGCCCTTCGTTGAGGGGAGCCACGTAACCCCGGCCGCTGCCATCTTGTCAGCAATCGACTGGTCGTCGTCCTTGGTGTAGATCGCAGAGTCCGCAGCGCCAGGTCGAGGAAGGCCTTGGATCAACCCTGATGCAACCATCGAGGCTTCCATCTCAGTGATGCCGGCCGCGATCTTGGCCGAGGTCATCTTGAGCCCCTTGTTTGGCTCCCCGGTCGATCCATACCACTCATTGATGCAAAACAGCGTCCCCTTCGGCACGAGAATCGTCCGGCCGTCATCGGTCTTGACTGACTCGCCGTTGGATTCGGCCCACCAAAGAACAGAGAACGGCTTTGTTGAACCCCAGTCGAATGACCTATCGACATACCACGATGGCGGGATTTTGAACGGCCTGACGACGTGGCGATCGGCCTCCCAAAGGTCATCAAACATCCCGCCGCTGGTAATGTCCCAGGACCCATCGCGCCACGCTGCCCGCTTATTCGGATCCGAGATTGCGTTGAGCGTTGCGAGGTACTCGCGGTCGTTTTCGAGGAGAATTTTGTTCTCGAGAATAGACGAATGGATCCGGACCCGCTTCCGGCCAGACTCATCCGCAACAGGCACGCACACCGGAGCCGGGTCAATGAATCGGCGTTTGACTGCGTTATGACCAACGCCAAACGGATTCGCAGTCGCACGAATCTTCCTCGGCATTCCTGGGTGTGACGCTCGACAACAGCTCATCATCGATTCGTACCCTTCGAGGTTCGGCCAATTCGTAAGTTCTTCCCACCCAATCCACGGGTATCCATGGCCGTGATAGGACCAGTAATCAGTCGGGCCGTCGAAGTGCCGAAGCAATAGTTGCTCACCAGATCCGAAAGTCCATGTGAAGTCCGACTTGTTGAACTTCGCATCTGGGAAGATCCGAGGGAACCACCGGTAGGTCTTCGCCACAACGTCGTCAAGCTGCTTGTACGTCCGTCGAAAGAGGATCCCACGCCAATTCTGACCGAACCCGCGGCCGACATGTTGGGCGAAGTCCATGATGAGGGCGTCCGTCTTCCCGCCGCCTCTTGTGCCCTCAAGCAAGCACTCAAAATGCGGGCAAGAAAGAAAAAGGACTTGGCTCTCCGGCTGCGGCGCCCAAATGATGTTTTTGTCATGCACTGAGTTCTTTTTGTTTCTCGGAGACTTCGCGGGCTATCGTGTCCCACTCAGCCTCACCAGCAGATGCAGGAATCACCATCACCCCAGACACCACGGAGTGCTCGACCTCCTGTTTCGTCGTGATCGTATGGCGGGCCAAGATCTCCAGTGCCCTGACAGGGTCATGAAATTCAATCACCAGACCAGAGGGCGTCGGCTTGAGCTTCTTGATCAGTTTCGACAGCCCGAGCTTCTTCGCCTTCGCCAGAACGGCGTGCGGTTCCTGCTCTTTGTAGGCGTCGAGGAGGTCTGCAATATCGAGAGAGGCAATGTCTCGGAGCTTTTGCAGTATCCATTCGGCCGAAACGCCTCGTTTTTGGAGTGCTTCATCGATAAATGGTTTGAGCTTTGGATTGCTGAGGTTTTTCCACCCGGTCTGATTGAACGTTTTGCGGGTGCCCTTGTATCCGGCGACCACTGCGGCCTCGGTCGCGTTCAAGCAGTCAGCAAAGGCATCAATCCACCGTTCCTGAAGGAAAGTTGGGCTGTACGGCTGTTGGTCCATGATGTTTGAGCACCGAAAAACCGCCCGGAGGCGGTTATTCACAAGATCATGTTGGCACACGAAAGTGAGTAAGTCAAGGCATAGTAGCTGACCGGCTTTTTTTCATGCCGCTGAATCTTCCGCTCTCTCCGCAGCATGTCAACGCAATCAAATCCCTCGCTTTGACCTCGACACAAAAAAGCCTCATTGCTTCAATGTATATCGGATCACGATCGTGTCTTGAGACATAAGAAGACATTCTCCGCGCCTCAAACTTCCAATCTCTTGCTTTCCTTCTTGCTCTTTTCCTGGCCCATTTTCGATTCGCCCTCATGGCCGACAGCGCCTTATGACTCCACTGGCTGACCATCTCGTCAGCATCCTCCCGAGCAAGCCAAACCGCCCACCTCTCACTGATTGTGTCCTGGTGTTGGACCGACAACCGCGCGAGGCACATCCCGACATCAGCCAGCAGGCCGACCGAGGCGCTAAAATCGCTGCTTGGTACTCGTGAAGACGTTGGATCTCGACCGAGCGGCGTTGACACCGGGATATCCCGCCGGAGGGTGAAGTAGCGTTCTAGGAGGTGATTGGTGTTCATTTGGTTTTCATCGCCGCATCAATCGCCTGCTCTTTCATGGCGTCAAATTGTTCTTTGATTGTCGGGTTTTTCATCAGGCTACCTCACGGATTCCAAGCCGGCGCCCCCACTCCGTGATGAGGAGGGCATCGGCTACGGCGTGAGTGATCTTGATCTGAGGGAACAATTCCTGTGCGCGGCGCTTAGTGACGTTCTTATCGCCTTTTGTGCGGCACCCTAGGTCTCCCTGCCACTTGGACGGCGAAACGGTTTCTAGGGGCACCCCAGCGGCAACCACGGCCATTCTGAGCCCGCCGTAAGACATTCCGAACTTGAAGCTCGAAGCAACCCCTTGCCGAGGCATCGAGTGGACGTGCTCGATGAAACAGATCGAAGCCTTGCGAAACCCTCGCAATAGATCGACCACGTCCCGCTCGGTCATGTTCTTCAGCGGCTCCACTCCAGCGCCGTCTCTGCCGATCCACGCGATTGCTCCTGATTGTCCCGGGTCGATTCCGATGATCATCCTTCCTCCTCCTCACAAATCACAGTTGGTCCATCAATGACTTTTACTTCGACGGCGAACCCGCAGTGGCGACACCAGCTCAAAATCCAGGTGTTCAGCTCTCCGGAGATCGACGCCAGACGATGGCAGCTCGGGCAGACGTAGTCAGAGGTCATGCTTCGAACCTCCCAGAGTTACCCGCCGACTCGAGCGGCCGTTCTTCGGCTACGACCGCCACCACGGGCTCTGGCAGATCACGGAGAATATGGTCGATCACCCACCCGATAATGACCTCGTTTGAACACCCGATGACGAGTACTCCGGCTGGCGTCTTGCCCACGGCGGCGAGCGGATCGATGAACGGCTCAAAATCGTCGGGTCCGACGTGCTCCCGAATTTTCTCCGAGAGTGCAAACCATCTCCCCTTGAGTTTGGTCGCCTCCGATTTCGAAAGCTTGGCAATTGGTGTGTAGGTGGGGGGCGCCGACGTGGGTGACGTGCCTGAGTGCTGGGAGGCGGGGTTGTTTTTCTTTGGTTTTCCCCGGTCGCGGTACTGACCTTCGAGAACCTTCACGAACCATTCCTCGGTCATCAGCCAGTCGAGGTTCGCGCCGGTCCATGAACTCTTCCCGGCTTCGCCTCTGAGGAAAGCGGATTTTCTCGGGCTTTCGACGACGGCGAGGACGGACTCCTCCCCGTATTTTTGGATCATGCCCTCCACTTTGGCGATCCGGTTTTTTGTCCGTCTTTGCGCGTCGGGGAGACCTGTGTCTCTCGCCATCGCGCTGTAGGATTCGAAGACGTTCTTGACGACGGCGGGGGGCTTATTCCCCTTCCCTCCTCCTGTTCCTGCTTCCTCTCCTGTTCCTGTTCCTGGATAAGCCTTGTCTAGCGCGAAGGCATCCCGGAAGGCTTCCGCGTAGGCTTCGCTCAAGCCTTCCACGTAGGCTTTAAGTGCTTGAAATAATTCGTCTTTCAGGTCACAATCTGGCAACATCGCGAACGACTCGCCCCAGCTTTTCACTACATTTAAGCTCACCGGGCGATTTAATTTAACGGCGTTCGGGAGCCAAATAAGACGAGCCTCCCAGCTTATTTTGGCCATGCCCTCGCTTAAAATTTCCTTAATAGCGGAGTCGAAATCGCTTATTTCCCACCCCAAAACCTCAGATAAGGCCATCCGACCGGCCACAATCACCCCCGGGATGGGTGTTGTTTCCGGGCAGGTCAGCAGGTAGACGAAGAGCGATTGCCCGGACGGTGGCAGCGGTGAGAGCCGCGTGAATGAGCCGGATCTCCACATCCGAACCCTGACTTTTCGATAGATATCATCAAATGCCATTCGATCCCCTATCCTGCGATCCCGTCGATGACCGACGCGAGTTCTGTCTTCTGTTTGAGGACATCGTCAACCCTCTCATCGAGGTAGTGGTCTGCGACGAGGTCGGTGATAATTACGCCTCTTTTTTGGCCGAAACGATGAAGGCGATCCTCGGCCTGGAGGTTGAGGGCTTGAACCCAATTCCGATCAATCCGGAGGACGTGACACGATCGCGTGAGAGTGATCCCGATCGCGACCGCGGTGGTCATCGCGAGGCCGCGATACTCACCGGCCTGGAACCGCTCAACGATCTCGCCACGCTTCGAAGATGGAACGCCCCCATGGATCGCCTCCCACCCCTTTCGGCTCGCGATCGTCTCCACCGGGTACCGGTGGTCCGAGAGCACTACAACGGGCTCTCCCTGCGCCTCGAAGTCCTCGACGAGCGCGATGGCGGCATCTGTCTTCGCCTTCGCGAGTGCCGTCATAGCGCGGCTCAATTCGGTAAATCCGACACGGCCTGCGGCGATCTCAAGGGCCTGGGCGGTGGCGGTTTCGAGGTCGATGCCGGCAGCGGCGAGGGCTTCGATTGCGGCGTCCGCGAGCTTGCGCGCCTCGTCCCCCAGGTCGACCGGGATGGTTCTGTAGGTCTTCGGCGGGAGTTCGGGGAGAACGTCGGCTTTTCGCCGGCGTTTCGCGATGCGTTTGAGGGCCGGTATGAGCATATCTAGGTTAGGTTTCCCCCATTCCAGTCCCCAATCCCCCTCTGTGGAATTGAATGCGCGACAGAACCATGGATAGGATCCGAACTCCTTCTGAGCCCCGATGCTGGTGACCAGATTCCAGAGGTCGAGCGGGCGGTTGAGGAGCGGCGTGCCAGTGAGCCCCCAACACCTGCCGTCACGGCGGAGCACTTTCGTCCGAAGGTTCCGAAAGCGGAGCGTTTGGTAGGTCTTATTTTTGCCGAGACGATGGGCCTCATCCGCGACGAGGACCACGCCGTCCGGAGGCTGTGGCAGGGCTTTTGCCTGGCGCTGGAGTTCGTTCAGGAGGTCGCTCTTTTGCCCCTTCTTTCGGCGGGCGGTAACCTCGCGCGAACACGGGGGAAGAATCTCGTAGTTCGTGATTACGAGTTCGCCGGGCTCCGGCCATCGGAATGATCCGCCGCCGCTGAGGATGGTCGGGTGGTAATCCGGGCGCCATATTCGCGCCTCAGCGGCCCACAGACTCTTCACAACGGCCGGAGCGACCACAAGGGCGCGGCCACACTGCGGGAGCGAGCACAGGGCCTGCGGGGTCTTCCCCAGGCCTTGATCGTCAACAAGAAGCGCCTTGATCATGTGGCGCAGCCACTCGACGCCTTCGCGCTGATAGGGGCGGAGCTTAGGCATTTTGATCACCTACGCTGTATGATTTCAAAATTGTCCCGTAGTCCTGGTCTCCAACCGTGTGACCAGGAACCCATACTCGGACCTTGTGTTTTCCAAATAGGCCCGCGCCCTTGGTGTAGTCCGCAAAGTGTCCTCGCCGGACGTGCAGAGCTACCCCGTGTTCCGGGTCTTCATTTAGTTTTGACTTGGTTCGGAATGGCGGCGGGTTGATTTTAAGTTCTCGGTAGACAACTCGGGACGGGTCTTTGCGTTTCTTTGGTGCCCGTGTTGATGGGTGGGTTTCTACTAGTTCGACGTTTGAGCAAGAGATAACCCTCCATGTGAAACATACGAGCTTTGCGGCATTATCAACGGCACCCAGTGTTATTTCTTTACTGGTGTTTCCACCTGCCTCCTCGACATACATCAATTCAATGGATTCTGTTATTCCATTATTACAAAGATTAAAGTCAACCCTAGCCAAACCACAGACCGTCAATGGGTATTTACGTGTTCGATCAGCAGCTGCAGCAATCACATAAAAAAAACCAAAATCATCACCCGAAATAGTGTATACAGCACAAAAACCATTCTGTCGGCCGTGCTCTTTTGTTTCAAAATCAATTTCGAACTCATGCCAGCACAACTTGAACGGCGGCTTAACTCCAGAACCACACCATTGGGAGTCTGGAACACGAAACCATGGCCTCTTAATGGTTGGTAGATGAATTGGGGCTATGCCTGATTCTTGAATATCATAACAACGTGGACGCTTCTCTGGTATTAGCTTCCCGGTTTCGTTAGTAAAGTCTGGCTCCATTACCCCATGGTTCCTAGCGCGACTCAAAAGAGGCCAACTAAGAGACATTACACCACCCCAAACTCATCCCGCACCTCCCGGCGTCTCATTCCACTCTCGACCATCAAGGAGGCGTCCGGCGGCTTTCTTGCCGACACACCACGGTGTCGGATCATCCCCGTCCCAGCACTCAGTTCCGTGATCGTGATCCCATGCACGGAAAATATCAGCAGGCATCTGGCTCGGAGCGCAAAATGCGCCCCACTGCTTGAAGAAAAACGGAACTCCAGCCTCCTGGCACTGATCCCCAATCGACCGCGCCCACCCAGGGTGCATCGGTCGGGCCTTGGGGCCGGACTCTCCGCCGACGATGACCCAGTGAACCCTGCATGATGGATCTGGTGTATCGAGCGAATTTATCGACCAGTCGTCCTGCCATGCCATCTCTCTCAGATTGACCGCCCCCAACAAAGGCTCACAACTCACAAACCGCACCGCCGCCGGGCAGTTGAGCAGGTACGGTACCCGCTCATCAGCCGCCGCCTGGTCCTCAACCGAAACGCCGAGCCAGACGTTTACCAACCCAGAGCAACCGAGGTGCCCAACACCCAAAGACCACCCAGACTCAGGGTCGTCCGCATTTGCGGCCATGAAAACTCGCCCACCTTCACGGTTGTCGAATCGCAACCTTTGTACGATCGACGCCATCCGCTCCGGCCGTTTGGTTAGAATCTGAAACGTATGCTGGGGGCACTTCCGCATCACATTCCAAACAGCCGTGATGAAATCATCCGGCACATCCTCATGGAAGAGATCCGACATCGAATTCACGAAATACATCGTCGGCTTCCGTCGCTTGAGCGGTTCGGCAAGCTTCTCCGGCAGGCACTTCACCGAGAGCCAGCGTGGCCCACTCTGCCCGAACTCAGCCACCCCCTGGTACTGAGGTGTCGCTGGATTCGAAGCCATCCGGGCGGCCATACGCAATGCGTAGCAGTTGGCGCAGCCGGCCGAAACCTTGCTGCAGCCGATGACTGGATTCCATGTCTTCTCGGTCCATTCGATTTTCGTGTCGCTCATCGCCCCACCCTCACAACGGATATCTGGGCGACGGCCGGGCGGTAACCACGGCGACGGAACCGTTGATAGGCCCCGGCCTCATACCGCCTGTTTAGGGCGTTGATGAGACAGCCCTTCGTGAGTTCGCCTGACCCGGGCCAAATGCGGCCGGACGGATGAACCAGCACCCACCATTCATTCGATTTCAGGTCTGCCATGACTACTCCCTAACCTCTGCCCGACCGCCTTCGAGCCACAGGACCGAGTCGGCCTGTCCCCAAACCTCGGGCTGTTGAGCAATGAAAATCACCTGGTGGGCGCCGGCAAGTTCGCGCGCCTTCCGCAGCATCAGGACGTATCGGTCCGCGTTGTCCGGATCCAGGGCGCCGGCCGTCTCATCGCGGAAGAGCGTTTCAAACCGGTGATCTGAGTGCTTCGCGACGTAGATTGCCAACGCGAGCGAGATGGCCTCGGAGATGATGGTCTTCTCTCCGCCGGAAAGGGAATCGACAGACCCCTCACGGCCGCGTTCGTGGTCGAGGACCTCAACGTCAAAGACCTCCTTCATTCCGCCGGCGCGTGTCGGCACCTGCGTGACGAACGTGACCTGGAACCTCTCGCCGAAACAGGCGTGAAGAAGGTCATTCGTCAGGCGTGAGAGGTCAGGGCCCGCGGCATCGATCTCGAGGGCCTGGATCCCGTCGCGACCGAAGGCGCGCTCGAGAAGTTTCCAATCGGCCAGGCTGTTGCCGTATTTCCGGGCTTTGGCACCGTGCTCCTCGATGGTTGCATCGAGATGCTCGCGACGCTTGGCGACCTCCTCAGCCTTGGCGATGGCACGGATGACGTCGGAGAGGGCGGTCGCGTCGTTTTCAGTCTTAGTTTTGAGGATCTGGCCTTCTGCGGTGATCGCTTCGAGAGTCTTGCGAGAGTCGCCAGCAAATTCGATCTTCGTTTGGAATTCGTGAATTTTTTGTCGAACACCGGCGAGTTCTTCGTTCGTTTCGTGGTCCCGTTTGTCGATCTCGGCCACACGCTCGAAGTGCTCCTCTTGCGCCTTGGTTAGGGCGATTTGCGCGTCCCCTATACGCTCGATTGCCAGACGGGCAGGTGCGGCGAGAGCCGCCAGGGACGCCGTGTAGTCGAGCTTGGTTCGTGCAGTATTGATCGCGCCGGCGGCCTCCTGGACGGCGATCTCGGCCTCCTGAACGCCCCACTCCATGGTCTGTCCCTCGACTTGAGAGTCAAGCTCCGCGATCTGCTTCAACAGATCGGGGATCTGCCCCTCCGCTTGTTTCGCGTCGACGAGGAATCGGCAGCCGGCGAACTCGGACGCTCCGGAGCACGGGACGGTCGGCAAAATATCGGTAGCTTTTTCGAGGGCAGCCAGCCGATCACGGAGCCGTTGAAGCTGAGCCTGGCGTTCCTTGTCCGCCCGTTCCTTTTCCTGCCGTTCGCGAAGCAGTTCGTTCGCTTCGTCGCGTTTCGCGTGGAGAACCTGCTCCTCTTCGCGGAGACCCTCGAGGGATTTCCCCGCCTCTTCATATTCGGGCAACCTGGAGGCCTCCGCCTCGGCGGCGAAACTGGCGTTTTTGAGGGTCTTCTCGGCTTCGTGGAGCTTCGACTCCGCCTTCGTCCTCTGATTGGGAATCTCATTGATGGTCAAGACCACCTTTTTCTTCTTCTCGTCGAGGGATTCAAGCTCCTTGGAGATGCCTGCGAGCGCGTCAAGCTCGGCCTTGATCCGGCCGTGCTTCTCTCGGAACTCTTCAAGCGCCTCGCGGTCCTCGGCAATCCGCACCTCGAGTCGCTCCTTCTGGGTTCGCAGGTCATCGGCGTCGGTGTCCTCGAACTTCAGGCGGTCGAGTTCT
>Ga0164315_10000139_pt1 | contig 43368 bp, 29 predicted proteins | sample GuaBasSedimGuay6_FD_113737 | JGI IMG/M metagenome (GOLD analysis project Ga0164315, IMG submission 113737) | Subseafloor sediment microbial communities from Guaymas Basin, Gulf of California, Mexico - Guay6, Core 4569-2, 0-3 cm | ecosystem: Environmental > Aquatic > Marine > Hydrothermal vents... | reverse complement strand
TCAGAAGGCTTTATTAAAAAATCAAATGAATGTATTGAAGTTTGGAAATCAGCCATATCAGAATATGATGCGAATGATAAAAAGGCGCGTATTTCTAAAAAGAATATTGATCGGTTTTACTGGAATGTAGCTGTTGCCTATTTTTATATGAATGAATTTGATAAAGCAGTTCAAACTTTGAATGAAGCAATGACTGTTGGTAAAAGTACTGCCTCTGAAAAGTATTTTATCGGTCAAATCAAAAATAGAAAAAAACGCTATGAGTTAAACGAAAAAAGAAAACTCGAAGCCAGTAATCCTGTTGCCCATAATCTTAACAAAAATATGGGTGGTTCAGTTGGTAAAGCAGTAGCTATATCATTGAAAGGGATAAACCCTGCTTACAGAGTAAAAAAAGTCACAAAAAAATATCATAGTGGCATTAATGATTATATTGAAACGACTTATTTTTATTATGAAGAAAATCATTTGAAATATAAAATAAAAGATTCAAAAAACAGGGTTGACAGCATTGCATATAGTTATAGTCATAATCGAATTAACGAAAAACCATATTACTACGGAAAATCAAAAAGTAAGGATTGGAAAAAAGAAGAAAGATATGGTGTTACTTATGAAATTCTGAATGGATTAATTACTAAAAGAACGAAGCGAGGCGAAGAGCTAATTTATAAATATAATGGAAATGGTGGATTGGATGCATTAATCAGGCATACAAAAAACTACCAAGACGATTTAATGTATAAATATGCGCTTAGTTATCAGCAAAACAAAATTGTTCAGGTAAGAACTTTCCGTTTTTTTGAAGGTGAATGGAAAGAGCATAAAGATTTAGCTCTAAATTTCAATGCTAAAAATTTTACCGTAAGCATAGCTGATAGGGGAATGGTATACGAACTTGATTATAGAAACGGTCCCCTTTCCAGAATTCAGAAATATAAAAACTTTAATGTAGAAAAGGAAGATTTTAAATATATCTTTTATTATGATGAAAAAGGGAATGTCATTAAGCAGAGCTTCAAAAATTCATATGGGAATGTTGAAACTTATGAAATTGAATATGAACAAAAAAAAGGAAATGAGGAATTATTTTTAGGCACGAATGATTGGGCTGTGAATATATATTTCCATCAAATAACGTTTAATGATTTTTTTGAAGTATCATATTAAGGAGTATAAAAGAACCCCGACAGTTTTGTGTCGGGGTTTCTTAAATTAAAGATGTGTCAATAGATATAAAAAGGTATCAAATAAATTTCATCCTTTTATTTCTGAGATTACTCCGAAAATAAAGATTATTAGTTTATAGCTGCGGCTTTTCGGAGTGCCCCCATTTCTATATTATTTTAGTGTGTATCATCACCAACACCGGTTGTCCTATGACCGGCTTCGTAATAGTCATCATATATTGAGCCATCACTATTGTAGTAAACATCCCGTCATGCACACCTAGTATTTTTCCAAAATGTATTGTATTTTTGGCTATTGTGGTGAAGACTGTTCTTCCCAGTTTTGAGGTAAAAGTTCAGTAAGTTTATTTGCCTTGTGTTCAGGTATCCTGTTTAGCACATCTGTAAGCCAGGCCAAAGGTTCCACATAGTTAATTTTACATGTGGCAAAAAATGAATACATCATGGCCGCACGTTGAGCAGCTTTGTGAGAACCTGCAAAAAGATAATTCTTTCTTCCAAGAGCTAAAGGCCGGATAGCATTTTCAATAAGGTTATTGTCAATTTCATATTTACCATCATTGGTATACTCTTTAAGCTTTGGCCAAAGGTTCAATGTATAGGCAATAGCTTTACCAATAGCACTCTTGGGCAATGTCTGCGATATATTATCTTTTAACCATGTTTCCAATTCTGCTAAAACAGGTCGTGCATATAGCTGCCGATACCGCCTACGGGTTTCAAAATTTATTTCGCGTTCACGGGCATCCCGTTCTATATCATATAGGCGTTGCATTTGTTCCAATACATACCCAGCCCGCTTTTTATCATTATCCAAAGCCTTCTCAAAATACCTTCGGGCATGTGCCATGCAAGCCAAAAGGGTTATTTCCCCCTTGATTTTCATATTTTGGTAAGCTTGGTACCCATCGGTTTGAAGTGAACCTGAAAATTTTTTTAAAACAGCCTCTGGTGCTTTGCGCTCACGGCTATGGTGATATTTGAAAAGTACCAAGCGATCAATAGGTGATCGATAAACCCACTGGTAACCAGTATGTAAAGCCCCTTTTTTATGAGAGTCCTGAACACCGATTGGTGATTCGTCGGCTTGTATATAATCGCTTTGTAGAACCTGTTCAGCTAATGTATCATAAAGTGGTTCCAATAAATTGGCTGTTGCATTAAACCAACCATTAATTGTTGAATCGCTTAAAATAAGTTGCTGCCTTTTTAAAATTTGTATCTGGCGATAGTATGGCAAATGGTCAACAAATTTTGACACCATAATGTAAGCCAACATGCTTGCACCGGCATTCCCTTTTGGGATAGGAAGTGATGGCAGTTCTGCTATCACTACACCTTCATCCCTTGGGTTGGCATATTTGGGGCGGATAATTTTCCTGACAAATACCCGTGCCGGGTTGTATTCCAATATTTCGGTAATTTCTTCGCCTATCTTTTTAGAACCATCCTGGATATCTTCAGGCTCTATTATTTCTTCTACACGTGGTAAGTGTGCCGGTATTTTGGCACGCACAGCATTCTTCTTCTCTTTCTGTGCCTTTTCCCTGGTATAGCTTATTTGCTCGGTATCTTTTTCTGTGGCATTTTCTTGCCCGAAATCAAACAAACTTAACTGGGAATCACCGATAGGGACAAAACGTTCACTTTTGCTACCGAAAATCATACGTTTTAATTCAGACAGTTGCTGCTTTAAATATTCGTTCTCAGAAAGCAATTTTTCGTATTGCTCTTTGGATACAAATTGTTCTTGCCCTATATGATTTTTGATTGCGTTTCCCACTATGCAAATATACTAACATAAGCCTTGCTATGCAAAGGTTTTAGCAGCTTTCGCATGTGTTGTATAATGTTTTTTTCTTTCAATATTTTTTATACTAATCCCATCTACCAGCATTACAATTTGCGAATAACTTAATTGGTAACTCCCGGTTTCAATATCATACTTTGGATGTTCAAATGTGCCAGATTCAAGACGTTTATAATACAAGACAAAACTGCTACCAGCCCAATGTAATAGTTTTATCTTGTTACGGGTTTTATTAATAAACACATAAACATCGCCATTAGTAGGCGATTGGCTGAGTTGGTTCTGGACCAAACCACACAAACCGTCAAAGCTTTTGCGCATATCTGTTGGCTGGCTGTATAGCTGAAATCGAAGCGAAGACCCTAAAGTAAACATATCAGAATAGTTTTATTAATGTTTTTAATTCCTCAATCCCTATTCCTGATGGACATGTTATTTTGACATTGTTGGGAAAGCTTAATTCAAGACCTGTAAAATCAGTTATGATATTTGGCATTTCAACAGAAATGAAACCGGGGATATCCTGTGGTAAATTAATTGACTCTTCATTGGCTCCTTGATTCAAACCTTTGAACTTTCGTTTCCAGTATCTTAATTTCGCATAAGATACCCCTTCTGTTTTACCAAAAGCCCTTAGGCTCGCCCCACTCCGTTCCCATTTAGCAATCATTCGCTGCATCTTTTTTCGAAGCTTGGCATTTTCTTGTTTCATAGCCTGCAAAACTAAGAACTAAGGCAAGAATAGGCAAGGAGTGTTTTGCGGGTCGCTTACCTATTGTAAAGTGTTACTCTGAATATAATACTATCCTGGAGGATCTGAGCTTCTGAAATATCTAAATCATCACTTGTTAAATTAAATGAAGTTTCAGATATTGCATAGGCTTTTACCTTTATAGCAGAATCATAAATATTATCCACCCAAATAGAATCTGTGTCAGCGGATGTGTTATAGGTATACAAATGATAAGGTCCATACAAAGGTTCCATATCCAGACTATACTCTATTACTGACCATGTTCCTGCCAATTCACTATTTGGCGCCACTCCCGGATCTATTTTTTCTTGTTCGAAGGAAAAAACCCGAAAACCATTATAACGCCTAATATATATATTAATTTTTTCATATTCTATTAATTAATTAATTAATTAGTTAAAGTTATAGCATAAATATTTCCGTTAGCATAAATTGATTCCCAATAAGGAATACCTGTAACACCATTATATAGTCCATTCTGGAAGCCTTCCAGACCATCACCCCAACCTTGTACAAAACTGCTTAAATGGTGTAGGGAATTATCAGCCTCTACAGAAATATAACCAGTCATTGCATAGGCAAGACCATAACCATAAAACAAGGAGTAAGTTCCACCTAGTAAGCAATCTACATAAAATATTCCAGGCTGAACCAGAGTGATGTTTACTTCTCCAACATAATTTCGAGGATTAGTGCCATCACCTTCTGTCCTGGTTATACCTGAAGGATAGGTGCCTGAAAAGTCCGTAGTTATTGAAGGATCATAAACAAAAACTGTTTGAGTTGCAGAACCATCATAACCATCTGAATTCGTTGCAGAATATACTATAGAATATACACCAACTGTATTTTCATCCACACTGCCTGTAACAGTTGTTTCAAGTACATCATCACCTTCTTTAGCCACTCCATCAGGAGTATAAGTCTCTCCTAATTGAAGGACAACAGTAGGTTCATATTCAAAAGTAGGAAAAATTGGAAGAGCAAAAATTGTATTGTTTTCTAAATACTATTTAAGGTATTGCCAATTTCTAAATACCAGACTTAATGGTAGGTATTCAGCATGTTACAAATTGTTGCAGGTTTCTAATTAAATGAGCTTGACCTGTAACTCCCAACCAGTCTAAACCGGTGCAGGTTTTGTTAACAATATAGCCTATAGCACTACTGAAACTCTATGACAGCCATGTTGGTTAGGCCTTAACTTTATAGTTGAATGAAAAATTAACCTTCTACAATCCTTATTAGATGAAAGATACTAGAAGATTGTGAAAATCTTGCTTCCTTCGGTCGTGAGACCTGCTTTGCCTAAGTTCTGCCAGAATTTATTATGAGTGTGGTTATTGAGCCATGTCGAAATAAAGTCGAAGTAAAAACAACAATATTAAATTAAGGTACTAACTCGTAATAAAAAAAGCAGAAAAGGCTAATTAATTAGCCTTTTCTGCATATTAACTAAGACTTCACTAACAAATTATTACTTTGCCGGAACAAAAGGACTATAGCCTGAACCTAATGAACCGCCTGTTATAAGCATATCTTCAACGCCATCTATTTGTCGGGTTGCACAAGGGAACAGTTGTGCCTCATATTGCCACATTAAATTTGGAAAACCAAAAAAGTCAGGCACACCTACTTCCTGAGCTGGTGCTGTCATAATTAGAGTTTCAGGATCAACCTCAAAATAGACAAGGTTAGGAATAGGATAGCCCCAACCTGAGTACATTCCTTCAACCCAATATCTATCTGCTATCGCAGGATCTGCTGTAATTGTAACATTACTAGGAGTTCCGTAATGATCTGTGTAGACATAATCACCAATAATATTTGCAGGATCATATGATTCGCTAGGACAACCAATTAAAAAACCAAAGAACATACCTTGTTTATATCCATTAGTTAAATCATACACTTCCTCGTTTGTAGAACCGTTTGGTATATATATATCCGGTCCATCATCTACATCATCTACTTCAGGAGCTTCACCATAGTAAATGCTACCATCTTCGGCTGTAATAGTACCAAGAAACGTAAACCCATCACCAAAATTAATATCTGTTACATCTACCCCAACCAAGGTTGCCAAATCCTGTGCAGTAAAACTAAAATTAATAGGGAAACTTGTATAAGTTTCTACAACAGAGGTATCAGTATTTGTTCCTGAAAGTGTTCCATATACTTCTAATGTATAACTTGCAACCGGGCCTTTCGCCACTAATTCACCTGCATATACAAGCTCTGCTATTGTATTTGTTCCAATTGTTGCATCCGGGGCATCTTCAAAATGTACAAAAGCTGCTTTATCCAGGTTTTTCAACGGTATCAGGTCTTCATCAGTACACGAAAAAAATGTGAGTACTGCTATGCTTAATATAAATAATATTTTTTTCATATGAATATTTTTTAATTATTTTAATCTAAATCTGTTGAACCATTATCCCAAAAAACAGTTTCGGTTACAACTTTTTGCGAAAAGTTGTTATTCCTGTCAACAAGGTTGCCGGGATACGGGTAGCTTCTTGGAAATGCACCGGCAGCAATTACAGGTGACTGCATAGTAGAAGGCATACCTGTTCTCCGGTACATATTGTATAATTCAATTCCATTACCCCACAATGCTAACAAATATTCTGTCATTGCAATATCCAACCTTTCCGTATCAGTTGCAGCGGCATCATATAAACCAAGTGCTTCTGCAATATAGTCGTCAACATCTGTAGATGTTGGAATATTTGGGCTACCAGCAGCTTCTGCTGCCCCAAAAGCCATAACCTTATTAATAGACTGCGTGATACCATTTTCGTAATATGTTCTGGCATCACCGGTAGTACCAAGTGTTAACGCAGCTTCTGCAAGCATAAAGTTAACATATGATGATAACATACCCGGGAATATACCGGCACCTTGTGCACCTTGATTGTTAGGAACAGAAGCAAAATCATCATCGTCAAAAGCCCCACCTATAGGATAAACACCCCAGGTAGTACGTTCCAGGTTAATTGGCGGTACACCAAAATCATCAGCATGATCACGTCCCCTGTAATAATCTCCAAGATAGCAATAGTCATAACCATAACCATCACAAGGTAAATCATCACCTTCTGGATCTTCATCTATTTGCCTGTAAAGGTAATATCTTATCCTGGGATCCCAGTTAGCTTTACTGTCCTTTAAAAGCCAAATAAAGTAATTGCTCATGTAATAGCTTCCTGCCCCACCAGCTCCGTAAGTATCAATAAATTCAGGGTGGCGACTGTCAGGATTAGCTCCTATTGCTGAGAACTGAAATTGAAAGTCATCAGCGGTACTTGAAATATAATTGCCCGATGCAATAATTGCATTAATGGCCGTTGTTGAAGCACTTGCATTTGTCAGCCTCATATTTAAGTGCATTTTAAGCTTAATAGAATTGGCCAATTTTATCCACCTGGTGGCATCGTTATTATAAAAATAATCGTTTGGTAAACCACCTGGTGTACCGGCATTAAAATCAGCAATAGCTTCATCAAGAATTGTTAAAGCAGCTGCATAAATAGCAGCACCGTCGTCTGGTCTGGGGTTAAAGTTATTTTCGCCGTCCAGGGCTTCTGTATAAGGTACATCAACAAAATAATCAACCAATGTGGCCATAGTATATGCTTTAAGTACTTTTGCTATGCCCGTGTGGTAGTTTTCACCTTCTTCAGCTATACTAACAACCAAATCGGCATTTTTAAGGACTCCCATATATGCCCACTCCCAAAGATTATTTGATGAGGTTGACCGCATATCTGAAAAAGGTCCGTTGTATGTACCAAACAAATGCAACATTCTGCATGCCCGCATAGCTGAAACATTAAAACCCTGATTGTTATCTGCATACCGTCCGGCTGTCATGTTAACAAAATCAACTTGAAGAGCATTTAGTGCATAATTAATCTCAACAGCATCTGCTGTTAAATTGTTCGGACTATCTAACTTGTCAAGATTGGTTAATTCACAACCATATGTGAAGACAAGCAGTGTAGTAAATAATAATATTATGTTTTTTTTCATTTCTTTAAATTTAATTTGTAAAATTAGAATGTTGCTTTAATAGCAAAACCAATCTTTTTGGCACTTGGTGGTGAATTATACTCCAGACCACGGCCATTACCTACACCTGTACTTGACGTCTCAGGATCAAAGTTGGTATATTCAGGTATATTAGGTGCATTATACCACAGATTTTGGCCTGAAACAGTAAAAGCCAGTGAACCAAAACCTATTTTAGATACTACACTTTTTGGTAAAGTATATGTTAAAGCTATTTCCCTAAGTCTTATTACTGTAGCATCATAAATACTACCACTTGTTTCGTCATTCATATTTAAAAAGTGAACATTATTCAAACCAATCTGTATATTGTTTTGAATAGGGTTTCCCTGTGCATCTAATAATATTTCTCCTGAGTTTGGGTTTGCCAATACTCCCGGAATTATATAGGTTCCCTCTCTGTCCTCAGTATCTTTTGTTACACCCCTGCGTAATAATGTGGCAACAGTATTACTGGCAATATCACCACCATGTGTATAATCAATTTGTGCATAAAGGGTAAATCCCATAAACGATACAGAGTTTATCATATTGTATTTAAAATCTGGTTCCGGATCGCCACAAATTTCAGTATCATATCCGAGATCATCACTGCTAATGGTGTGCCCATCAGTAGCATTAATCAAAAGACTACCTGTTACAGAATCTCTTACAGAATAGTTCCCAACAATAACGCCCAAAGGTTCACCTTCAATCGCAAAGTTTCCCTCGTTTGTAAAACCAGCAAACATAATCCTGTCGCCACCGGTATCAATTACTTTTGACCTGTGCATACTGAATATATTGTTGATTGTCCATACAACCTTATCATTTCTTACGGGTGTGATACCAAGGTTAACTTCAACTCCATAAGCATCAACTCTACCTAAGTTAATAGAAGTTACTCTGTAACCAGTAGAAGGATCTAATCTTTTATCCAGTATTTGATCTTCAGATATTTTATTGTAATAAGTTGCTTCCAGGCTAATCCTGTTCTCAACAAAGTTTCCTTCAAAACCTATTTCAAATTCCTTGTGCAATTCAGGACGTAAATTTGGGTTGCCCAAAAATGCGGACGCTGCAATTGATGGATCCGGACCACCACCGCCGTCAAAAGCCTGTGGTGTTAACACGTAACTGCTTCTGGTTGAATATACACCCGGGTATCCGGCTGAAGTTGCGTAAGCAAACCGTATTTTCATAAAATTAAGATATTTGCTTTGAAGGTTTTCGAATGCAGATGTTGGTACAAAAGCCAGTGACGCACTTGGGTAGAACAAAGATCTGTTTTCTTTTTCCACAGTGGATCCCCAGTCATTTCTTCCGGTAAGGGATAAGTAAACATAGTCCCTGAAATCCAAAGTAGCCTGTCCGTAAACCCCTATCAAGTTCTTCTCCGCTAAACGGTCAATTGCCGAACCTGTTAATGGATCCACATTTGCGGCTGCTAAAAAATTATCATGTTGTAAAACGTCAAAAACAACTTGCCCGGTACTTGCCAAACCACCCCTTGTATATCTTTCGCTTCTTATCTGGAGTCCGGCTACTGCGGAAATATCAATGTCTTCTGTTATTTTAACATTGTCCAGTGAAAAAAGAAGATCCTGGTTGAAGATAACGTTTTTATGCATCATTTCCCTAAAATATCCATTATCAGCATATACGCTGGAAACCCCGCCTTTATTTATATGATACCTTTCGTTATCTGTATAAGTGTCTAATCCAATCTTATAACTAACTGATAATATGTCAAGTATATCATAAGTAGCGTTTACATTTCCATAAAACCTGTCAGTATTATTACTATTGCTTGAATTGTCAACAAGCCAATATGGGTTTTCCTGGTCTGTCCTGTAATAAACAGAGCTGCCATCAAAAGGATTTTGATATGGCAGACCAGTAAGATCCAGGTTTCTTGGAATGTACAACAATCTTTCCATAATGGTTACCGCATTAGCTGCATTTCTTGCTGCCATTGGCGGTGTTTTATACTTGGTATTTGCAAAATTCATGTTAGAGCTAAAATGAAATTTACCAGAAGTAAAGTTTGTACCTAGTCCTGCATTGAATTTTTTAATGTTATTTGCAGGAATATAACCATCTTCATCAGTATAACCTGCACTAAAATTAACATTACCATTTTCAAATCCACTGGCAATATTTAAGTAGGTGTTTGAACCGTATCCTTTCCTGAAAAAATCAGCAACATTGTTCTCAAATGGCTCATAAGGAACGTCGAGATCCTGGTATTCAGGAAATACAGTAGCAAACCGTCCCTGGTCATAATGATGCCGGACCATTAGGTTGTCAGAAAAAGGAGCTCCCCAGTTTCCTGCATAACCTACATTGGTGACATTATCACCACCTTGCCCGTAAGAATTTTGATATTCAGGCAGTTGAGCAACCTGGTTCATGTAGAACGACTGATTTACACTTATTACCATCCCTTTGCTCTTTTTCTTTGATCCTGTTTTGGTAGTAATAAGTATTACACCGTTTCTTCCTTGCTCACCATAAAGTGAAGCTGCACTTAATCCTTTTAATACGCTCACACTCTCAATATTGTTCGGGTCAATATCCAGGAACCGGCTAGGGTTCATATTGGTATTTCCACCACCTGATGAAAAAAGACCTAATTGATTTGAACCTGCATCAAAAGGAACTCCATCAACAACGAATAACGGTTGATTTGAGGTATTAATAGATGAGGAACCGCGAATTGTTATACTCGATCCTGCACCTATAGCACCACTGTTCTTAACGATATCAACACCGGCAACTTTTCCTGAAAGAGAAGCAGCAAAGTCAACTTCAGGCTTTTGTGAAAGCCCTTCGTTATCAACTACCCCAACAGAATAGCCTAATGCTTTTTTCTCACGTTCAATTCCGAATGCAGTTACAACAACTTCTTCAAGGCCCACATCTTCATTTTGTAGTGTAACATTAATAGTTGTTTGTCCGCTAATTTCCACTTCCTGTGTTTGCATCCCTACAAAGGAAAAAACCAATGTTGTAGCTTCGGCTGGTACACTTAATGTGTATGCACCGTTCAGGTCGGAAATGGTCCCTACATCAGAATAGCCTTTGACCCTGATGTTTGCACCCGGAACTGCTTCGCCATTATCGTCTAGCACCGTTCCGCTTATTGTAGTTTGTGCATGAACCACAAACATTCCCATAATAAACAGGAATGCCAATAAAAGATTTACTCTTTTCATAAAAAAAAGGTTTAGTTAACAATTAAATTAATAAAAATCCTGAAAAACAGGATAATATAATGGGTGAACAATATCCCGGGGAGGGGAGAGTCCATAATTATATTTTTATTAAAAAATTGAAAGGGAGGATAAACTAAACCATTAAAAGTTATGAAAACAAAAGGTTGTTTTTGTAATTATTACCTAAATTTATAGTAAATGTGTAATGTTTTCATAAAAAAGTTACCGAATGAATATAATTTATCCATACCCATATTCCCCAATATGAGTTCCCCAACAATTAAAATTTAAAAAACTGAGGAAAAGTAGATTTAATTTAAGCGGTTATGAAAACGGGTTGTTGTTTTGTTTTTGTAATTATTACCTAAATTTATAGTAAATGTGTAATGTTTTCATAAAAGTTACCGAATGAATTTATTTTACCTATCCCCATATTCCCCAATATGGGTTCCCCAATAATTAAAATTTTTGGTTGATAATAGCATTACAAAATCAAGGCCAAGATACATATATATTTGAGTATGTGTAGTGTACGATATTGTTCATTTGAAAACAAACAAAAAACTGTTCAAAATTGGGCAATATAGTGTGCGGTTTTGTTTGTCGGTTTTAACAAAACTTAACATATTTTGTCATAGATGCTTGATAGACGTGTGTTTGAGATACCTGAAAAAAAGTGAACGAAAATGAACAAGGTGTGTTCGTAAATGGATAAGTTATTATTTCTATGCTAAATGGTGTACCATATTTGCTTTATTTTTTGAAGGCCCCTTTTATTATTATTCATCAAAATGTATCGTTAAGTGTCTTTTTTGAGCAAAAAAGATATTTATTTCAATCATCAGCTGGTTATATTTTAAGGATAGCAAAAATAACCAAAACATCACTAATTTGCCTTCTTTCCCACTTTGATACTTATTTTTCCATAGTAGTGCTTATTGTGATTATACCCTTTAATAATAATATCATAATCACCGCATTCATCAGAAGTATAAAATTTTATTTTTTTTCTCTCGTGCCCAGGTAATAAGTATGGGTTCCAATATAGCAGGTTACGGAAATCGGGAATCCTGTCTTTTTTAACCATTGATTTATCAACAGGGAATAGAGGGTAGCTTTCTGTGGTAACTGTATGGTAATTAAGGAAAACTGACTCATCAGGAAATGAAATACCTGCAAAGTTTTTTGTTTTAGTTTTAATACTGATTATTCCTGGCAAAATATAATCCCCCAAATAGTATTTTCTCCTGGTAACGTTGATTTTGTCAATTAGCTCAGGCGATATTTTCATTATTTTATTGATATCAAAAACAGGGACCCCATCAACAAGGACTATCGGGTAATAATCAGCATTGTCTTTATTATCATATAATTTCAAATAGTATTGACCTTTTCTTTTCCTGGTCAAGACAAATGGTATAATTTCTTCAAAAACTTCAGTCATTAAGGGTATTTCAATAAAGTCCTTCAGGGAAATTGAAATTTCATGATCTTCAGTTAACAATGGATAAAAACTAATATTTTTCTGAATTTTATCGACATGGTTTTCAAAAGCTTTACTCACCTGAGCGTTAAGATATAGTTGTTCCAATAATTTGTGTTTTGAAGAATCCATATCAAGAGGGATTATATCTGTATGTGGATATTTATTCGAAAAATCATTGTTGATTAGAATTTTTACCTGTAATGAATCTATTGGTTTTGTACAAATAAACACATCCTGTTTTTTTGTAAGGTGATTTAATGAAAAAAAGAACTCTCCGTCAGGTTTAGTTCTATATAAATGAAATTGTTTACTTTCACCAAAAACAGAAGCATATACCATTATATTATTCAATGGTTTTTTTGTAGTCTTATCTACTACTTTTCCATTTATACCAACATCCCTGATTTCCGGTAAAAATTTAATTACATTATCCTGTTGTATGCCTTCTCTAAAGCTTTTGGAGTTATATATCTTTGAAAAGAGGATTAATACGATATTAACCTGTTCTTTAAGAGAATTACTTTTGATGAAAGAGGTTTTTAAATAATTAGAAAAAAACAAAGGGTTATAAGTAATATGTACAGGCAAAAGATTCTTTGAATTGTTATTTGTACCAGTTTTTGTTACCGTGATCAAATAATTGCTTTTTCTGGAGCAATTTTGAGGTATATTCACATCAAATTCAGCCAATTCTCTTGATTTAAATACATCCTTACTTTTTTTGATTTCTATTTCCCCGGTTAATATTTTCGAAATGAATTTTGAACTAATATAAATTATATCATCATCCTTATCTTTTAAAAGAATATAAACTAATCCATTAGTAAGTTGATTGCCTTGAATTTCAAGAGGTTCATCAGACCTGATCTCCCTAATTAACAATGTTTTATAATTTTGTGATTTTATTTCTACTTTGTACTCAACTTTTGTCCCGCCAGATGAGATTGTATTTGAAATTAAACGAATCTTTAATTTTGACCCTGTATAACTTGAACGAAGAACCATTCCATTTTTAAATACAGTTGGGATTGGTTTTAAAATAGAAGAACTATCATCAAATGCAAGTTTTAGAAAATATTGAACAGAGCTATTTGGTGTAATTTCAACTAATGCGAGGCCATTTGCAGATGGTGTAAATTTAATAATTTCGTTTTTATGATTATCTAAAATAATGGATTCACGAAGTTTTCTATTCAATTTAGGATTAATTCTTATAGCAAGTTTTGAGGGAACCCCTGCTATTAATTTACCACCTTCTGGAACAATCAATATATCATCTGTTGGGCTATTTCCATTTTGAATGTTAAATTTCCCGGGATTTATAATTGATATTATGGAGCCTGGAAATAAGTATGATGAATAATTTCTCAAAAATTGCGTATATGTCCTCAAATAGTAATTTCCTGAACTTAAATTTACCGGTATTTTAAGAAACCCAGTCGCAGTTCCGTTAATAATCCTAAACTTCCCCTTTGAAACTGTTTTTTCTTTATAATCGTATAATTCTAAATATACAATTTTACTTAATATTGTCTCGGGATTTGTTTCATTATCAAAGCAATTAACTTTAAACCATATCTTTTCCCCTGCAATATATAATTCCCTGTCTGTATTCAAAATTAGGTTTTCAAAATAACTGCTATCCAAAACCATAGATGTTCTTTCCTGGCTAAAAGCAAGTACTTGAATACTGAAGAGCGTTATGCTTAGAATAATGTATTTCATCCGTTAATGTTTAACTGCTGTTTGTTAAAATAAAAAAAGTTAAAAATATCATACATAAGGTAACCTCTAAAAATCGCTTTCTCTTCGTTACTCAAAAATTTTAAAACACTTACTTCCACAAGCTCAGCACATCGCATTTACAGTAGTAAAATCGAGCTTTAAAAATTTTGAAGGCCTTGATAAACCTATTTTTAGAGAACACCATAAGCCTACTTAATGGACACATACTTAATCCTCCCAAAAATCAGGTTTAATATTGGTACCCCCTTGATATCGACAATCAATACATTCTTGTGCAGCTTTTGCCAAACCTTCATTTGTAATGGTAACTAATGCCGGAAAAAAAGGTTTTGGATCACTGAACATAGCTAAAAATGCTTCAACATTGGGTTTGCAAACAGGATAACTAAAATTTAACTGTGGACGGTCAACAAAAATTCGTTTTTTTGAAGTCCCTGCCGCCATAAAGTAACCCAATATTACATCATTCTGATCGTTGATGTTTACCAAATTACCCCTTATTTGATACGGTTGACTGGTATATAAAGACCCGGATTCAATATTCTGTTTTTCTATTTCACTCCAATACTTATATGCTTCTTCTGAAATTGAATATTGATATACTAATAAACTATACTTTTCAGATAATTTTTTTGTTGTAGTACTAACATAATGCAGGGGGAATTTACTTATCTCAGGCTTTGAAAGATCCTTAGTTGAATAGATAAATGTTTTGAATATTCTTTGTGTAAGCCAGCATTCATTTATTGAATCACTACTTGCCCCTTCAAATTCATACAAACCATAATATATAAAATCAAGTGAAACATCTGCTTTGTATTTGTATGTTTCAATTGGAATCCAAAAAAAATACCTTTTTTTATAATCCATTGGTTTACAATTAAGATAGAACTGTAAACCTTCGGAACTACCCCCAGCTGTTTCCAAATACTCAATTTTTGCGTAAACTGAATCAATTTGAACAGGTTCTTCCAGTTCTTCGTAATTTGATTGGTAAGTTTTTCCATTAGTGTTAATGGTGATCCTATATTTTTTCCCCACCTCACCTCTAATTCCAGAAGGATCAGTAGAGTACACACCAGGTTCTATTTCAACCAAAGTCTCTTCTGTATTAAAATCATCGGAGATAACCATTTTAGCACCTGAGACAGGAATATATTCCGGATTATAAACGGTTGATGATTTTGAAAGCCTGATAATGTAGGGGCCTGGTTCATTGGTTATGGTCCCATCTATAACCAGCAGATCAGCATAATCATTAATTTTTGGGTAATAATTTTCAATACACCCCTCAAAAATAAAAATAAAAATTGTGTATAATAAAATTCTAATTTGCATAATTGCCTAATTTAAAATTATAAGTTAATGATACTATTGGTGCCCCAAAAATTGATAATTTATATCCCTTTATTACACCATCGTCACCAGAATTAAAATATACGGAATAGGCATTTTTTCTTCCTGTTAAGTTATAAACAGAAAATATCCAGGTACTATGTGCAAACTTTTTCGAAGCCAAACTGCCTTCAAGTTTTAGTGAAAAATCAATTCGAAAGTAATCTGGCACCCTGTACTCGTTCCTTTTTGAATACAATGGTAATTCCATGTTATTTTGATAATAAATACCTACCGGATAGGTGATTGGGCGTCCTGTTGAATAAACCATATTTGAAGAAAGGCTAAATCGCCTTAAAAACTTATAATTCGCAACTATATTAATAGCATGTGGTTTATCATAATTTGAATGATAAGATTCACCATAATTAATGTTTTCTCCTGTTTTCTCAGAATTAACTGTAACCAGTGCACGTGAGTATGTATAATTTAACCAGCCATTAAATCTTCCACATGATTTTTTTAGCATAAACTCTACACCATAAGAATCTAAATTTCCTTGTAAAATATCAATTTCCGGTGTTTCGTTTACAACTAAGTTGGCCCCATCCTTGTATTCTACCAAATTGTTTACATTTTTATAATATGTTTCCAGTGAAATATTATACTGCCCATGAACAAAACTATTATAAACACCTAATGAATACTGACTGCCCGACATTGGTTTTATATTGTTGTCACTAAGCTTCCACTTATCAGTAGGTGAAATTGCAATAGTATTTGTAAGCATAAATAGATATTGCTTTAGTTGATTGAAACTTAGTTTTATTGATATATTATCATTTATAAGGTACCTTGCAGCAAACCTTATGTCCGGAGCATTATATGATTCAACAATCTGGTTATCAGAATAGCTAACGGTATCAATAATGCTTTCGATTGATTTTGGTTCATTTTCTGAATATGTTTTCACATTTTGAGGTCCTAAATATAAGTAGTTATTATACCTAACACCACCAATTATTGATAATTTTGGCGACAATACCCATTCATCGGACAAAAAGATTCCCATTTCCAAGGCCTTTTCCTGTCCTAAATTTATTGGATCAATTAGAGACTCACTATTTAATGGTAAAAAATTCCCATTATCTATTAGGTAAAGTGAAGAATTAACTCCTGCTGTAATAGTGTGCTTGGAAATTGGGTTTAAAGTCAGGCTTGCTTTTGCTTCACTATGTTTCAATTCAAAATTATCTTTATATGATGAAATCTCAATCACGGAATTTTCCTCAGTGAAATTGTATTGACTGTAGATGAGCGAAATTTGCAGCTTATGTTTCTGTTTAAGCAAATGGTTCCATGCCAATGACGCTCCATTATTTGTGTAATTATACTTGTTTTGGTCTATTAGGTTAATCCTGTCATAACTATGATATGAAAATAGATTGATCTGGTTGTTTTCGTTTAAATCAAATGAAAAGTTAGTAACGATATCTGCAAATTGAGCCTTGCTCTTATTGATATCAGGATTGTTTACTTGTTTTAAAAGCCAGTCGGAATAAGTTGACCTAAAACCAACCATATAGCTGCTACTCTTCTTTTTAATAGGTCCCTCCACCAAAAGTCTTGCAGTAACAGGGCTTATTCCACCACTTGCCTTAAAATTATTTTTATTTCCTTGTTTTGTTTTAATGTCGAAAATAGAAGATAACCTGCCACCATAATTTGCAGGGATATTACTTTTATAAAGTGAAAAGTGCTCAATTGCATCTGAATTAAAAGCCGAAAAAAATCCAAACAAATGAGAGGAATTATAAATTGGGACATTATTGATAATAAACAAGTTTTGGTCAGTAGGGCTGCCCCGTACATTAAATCCTGAACTGCCCTCACCTACCGATTGTACCCCGGGGAGTAATAAACTCACTTTAACAACATCTCGTTCCCCTAAAACTAATGGGATTTCTTTAAGCTCCTTTGTTTCTAATTTTTGATACCCCATCTGTGTACTTCTAACAAGATGTTCCCTTTCTGCGCTAACGATAACCTCATCAAGAGCGATTAAATTGGGTTTCAGCGTTATATCAAGTTTCCCATCTGATAATACTTTGAGCTTGAATTTTTCTTCTTTACTTTCAACACTTCTTATAATTAGTGTATAATTGCCTTTTCTTAGATGCAAGGTGTAAAAGCCCAGCCCATTAGTTACAACAACAGAACCGGTCTCTTGTATTTGCAATGTTCCGCCAACAATGGGCAAATTGTCAACCATATTTTTTACATAGCCAGATATAGTTGCTGTTGTTCTATTGTCATTCGTTTTTTTTCCAATAATTATATGCTTTGATATATAAGCATTATTTGTTTTTAAATATTGGTCTTGGTATTCAGCATTATTTTCCTCGGTATAATCAAAGTATTCATTAGGGTTTTGGCTTTTAAAAAAGTTACCTGTTAATGTTGTGTGAATCTTTATGTTTTTGGTGACAAAGATATTTCCGACGTTATCCATAGCTGCATTATGGTTGTATGGCTTAAGAATTTTGTTTAATTTATTCAAAAAAAGCAATTCTTCCTTTGGAACTGAGACTTCAAAATTTGGCAAACTATCAGAATCAAAATAAAATTGAACATTATGTTTTTTTTCAACTTTAACAACAAAATCAGTCCATGCTAGTTTATTATAACTATCATCCAGTATTAAATCTTCGGTTTGTCCGACTAATTTTACAGGTAGGAATAAAACCAGATTAAAGATTATTAAACGATTAATTATTTTGTATTGATTTAACATGGCAAAAGGTCATTAATTTAATTAGTTCTTCCTTGGTGGCATTTTTATATTTTATTTTATTTTTCCTCATAAATTTTCGAATTTCTTTTCTATAGCTATCATAAAAACTTAAAAATGCCTTTTTCGAATTTACTTTTGCTAAACTCCCACGATAATGAATATAGTATGTGTATTGCTGGGAAGAATATTTCCCATCAGGATACCAATTATTATATACGGTTATGAATTTTTTTCTGTATTTTTTTAGAAACAAATCTTTACCTGTGTATATTTTTTCAAAATATTCAAATTGATGTGGTATTTCATTTTGATTATAAAGGTTTATGAAGGCATGATTTCCAAGATAAAAAGAATCAACAAATGTAGAGTTTAATACTAATTGTCGCTTATAACCATCTTCCAGTACTTTTGATAAAATTAATTTATCTTTAACAAGATCGTATTTTAGACTAACATTAAAATATGGGCGACCCTTAATAAATAGCTTTGTATCTATGGATTCATCCCAATCAAAATTTGGGCTACCTTTCGCTTTAATTTTTTCGGCATGAAATTTTACTCCATTAATTAATAAGTCATCTGAACCATATTTTGTTTCAGCTAATTGAATAATTTCCTCCCTGGTTAAATTATCTGGATAGCTTTCTTCTTGACCAAATAGAATAATAGATCCTAAAAATGAAACATAGGTCGTAAGTATTAATCCTTTTAGGTATGACATAACAGTTTTAATACATAAATTTTAAAAAAAAATAAACTTTCAGATTACTCATATATCTGCATGGAGTAGAACAGATTTTATAGATTGAAAATTAAAGGGTGATATAAAAGAATACCACCCTTAATAACTCAATAATAAATATATGTTTATTTACTTATAAATTAGACATATAAATGTACCCAGATAAATTAATTCACATCCCAGAATAGATGAGTTCCGACATCGTCACCGCCAATTGCGGCAGAAGCAGCACTCCATCCTGATGCATTTAAAGTTTGCTCAATAATCGGATAAGTTAATCTTAAAGGAGTAACTGATACTGCATCTGGTGGGGGAACTAAAACTGGAAAATCAAATTTTCTCCATTCCGTCCAGGCTTCAACACCTCTGTTGTATAAAGCTAACCACTTTTGAGTTCCAATTACTTCTTTCCATGGTTCAGATGCTGTTGATGTTGCAAGTGCTGTTAAATAATTTACATCAGGTTGTGCAAGATATGTAGCAGTTTCTGCTGGAGTTCCGCTCCAAAATTCTATTGATGCACCAATGGCAGCATCATAATGGCTTTGTGCTGTACCACCTACTGCATATCCTCTTTCAACAGCTTCAGCAAGAAGAAATTCCACTTCTGCATAATCAAAAATATCACCTTCAAAGGTTGGCTGATGCATTCTATCACCGGCATGTGAATAACTGTTAAAACTATTTTCTACACCATTCTCACCACCAACATACTCACCTTCGTGCAAGGTAAAATAATCTGACCTACGTGGATCATTTAAGGTATTCATTAAATCAACAATTGTATTAACAGGAATAAAATCCTTTCTTCCACTAGCAACCAAATCAACGTATACTGGATTGGTGTTTGGTTGAACAGCTGAATACATAAATAACGCATTATCAATGTTAGAAGTCATAACACCTGCTGTAACTGCTTCTTCAACTGTGGTTTGTGAAAGCGTTGGGTCTACATCAGCTAAAAGCATCCCCATCCTTAGTTTAAGTGAATTTGCAAAAGTATACCACTTAGCAACATCGCCCTGGTAAATATTATCTTCACTTCCAAAGCTACCATACTCATTATTAACATCTAAAAGTAATATGGCAGCGTTTAACCTGCTAATTAAATCTCTGTAGATAGTCAAGCCATCATCATACTGCGGGGATAGGGTGTTAATATCAAGTGCCTGACTATAAGGAATATCGCCAAATGTTTCGACGAGTACGCTCCAAGTATAAACACTCATTATTTCAACAATCTGCAATTTATTATTCTTCTGTATTACGAGGTGATCAAAAACCTCAGTTTCCCGAATAACTTTATCAGCTTCATTAAAATCCTTTAGTGCATCTTTATACAATTCATCCCAAACTTGTTCAGGGATTGTCCTGTCAACAATTTCATAATTGCTTTCATCCGTATATGTTACTTCCGTCCAATATTGAACATATAATCTGAAAACGTTAAAATTTACATTCGCTCGTACCATTTGGTCAAGGAGTTGTTTTTGAGCACTGGTGAATAAGGATTCACCAGGAACCTGGGCTGGATCTTTAACATTAACATTCAGATCCTCCAAGTCGGTACATGAGAAGTTAATCAGTACCGTGAATATCATAAAAATCAATATTTTTTTCATAAGTATATTTTTAATTGTTTTTATTTTCCAAACAAAACTGCAAGTTTTAAATAATCATTTCCATGTGTGTTCATAATTATTTAAAAAATGCTTGTTTTATAGGTATTATTTAAAAATGTAATTTAATATTAAATCCAAAATTCCTTGTTGATGGCAATGAACCTACTGAATATCCCTGTAAATTTCCTGCACCCAATCCCGATTCAGGATCAGCATGTGGGAGGTTCTTATGAATTATCCAAAGGTTAGACCCAACAAAACTTAAAGATGCTCCGCTAATGAAATTATTACTAAATAACTTTGCAGGTAAAGTATAACTCAATACAACTTCACGAAGTTTTACATAACTAGCATCATAAAGGAAAGCACTGTTTGGTAAACCACGTCTATAACCAAACGCACCATACCTGGCAGCATTTATTCTGGTTGTATTTATTGATCCATCCGGATTAACTCCTTCATTAATGAATCCACCACCATCTGCTAGGGAGTTTCGAACAGGGTTACCCAAATCATTGATATATGCTGTTTCTTCATACATACCTGTTCCTAAACCGTAAGCCATATCTAAAGACCATATGTCACCACCTTTTTGTACATCAATTAAAAAACTGAAGGTTAAATTCTTGTACCTAAAAGCATTATTAAGACCTCCATTCCAGTCAGGATTTGGATTACCAATAACATTATCGGAAGTAGAGGTAGGGAGATATTGTCCATTAGTAGGGTCTACCAAACGTTCGCCATTTTCATGATAGGTGTAATCTGTTCCATATATTACGCCGTATGGTTCACCAGGCATAGCATTAAGGGTTATCCCCTGCTGAAAAGTACCAAGTTGTAAATTATCAAGCCCTTCAGTTAATGAAACCACCTTGTTATTGTTCTTTGCCCAGTTCAAGGTAATATCCCAACTAAAATCCGAAACTTTTATCGGAGTAGCCGATAGCATTATTTCAAAACCTTTATTTTCAATTTCACCGGCATTAATTACTTTAAAATAATATCCTGTAGCTGCCGTAACTTTAACCGGAAGAATTTGATCTACCGTATTCATTTTATAATAAGCAAGATCAAATCGTAACCTGTTATGCAAAAAGTTTAACTCTAGTCCGGTTTCTATACTTGTTGTAATTTCAGGTTTTAATTCTGGATTTTTCTTATTGTCGTCCACCGAAGTCATCGCAGCATTAAGTGGCATTGCAATATTATATGTATCATTAATTTGATCAAATCCTGCGCTGTTACCAACTTGTGCATAACTCATCCTTAATTTTCCATGCGATAGCAAATCACCAGGAACGAATTTGTCGAATACAAAGCTTGCAGCGACTGAAGGATAATAATATATACTATTGTCAGCTGGCAGGGTTGATGAATGATCCCTCCTGATAGTTGCATCCAGGAACAAAAAATGGTTATATCCAAATGAAAAGCTTCCATAAATACCATCAACACCTATTTTTTGAGCACTTTCTTTTGGAAATGGTACCGGGTTTACACTATTTTGAATAGAGTAAAGTCCTTCAACTCCAATTCCTCCGTTTGTAGCAGTTAATAACCAATCATAATTTGATCTCCGAATATTGGTTCCTACAACACCTGCTATATTTACTTTTTCAGAAAAACTATAATTATAGTTGAACATTAAATCATAGTTATATTCGCTGAACCTAATTTCTTTTCTTTGGTAACCAGATTGTTGATCTGATCTTCTAAGACTTCCGTCGAAACCTTCACCAATTCCAAATTCGGCCGCAACACTTCCAACTTGTCTTCTTTCTTCTTGAACTTCACTATAAGAATCAACAGAAACTCTTCCTAGAACATCTAACCAATCAAAAAGTTTATAGTTTAAGCTCATATTACCAATGATACGGCCTCTATTATCAGACTGATAATTTTCATATCTGGTCCAATAAGAATTGTCCCAATAAATTGGGGTTAGGTCATCAGTGGCATTATTATTCCAGGTAACATTTCGTTTGGTGGTAAAATATGCATCTTTTAATTCCTGAACATCAACGTTTGTTTGCCACCATTGTCTAAACATTCCCATAATGTTGTCGCCATATCCTGTTATATTTCTGCCTTTTGTATTTGCATCAATATAATTTGCAGATGCAGAAGCTGTTAACTTTTCTGTTACTTTGTAGTTTAAACTCATAGAAAAATTATTCTTCTTAAGTTCACTGTTGGGTAGCAGACCTCCCTGGTTCGTATTTGTGTAACTTAATCTATAACTCCCTCTATCAAAGGCATTATCAATTGATAGTGTGTTTGACCAAAGAATGGGGGTTTCGAAAAAAGTTATTGGTCCATTTTCAGCATTAACCCATGGTGTAGCTTGCATGTATTTGGGTGATTCCAAATCAAAAGCATTCCATTGATATACCATTAAGTTTGGGTCATACCTTCCTCCATATGATGCATCTTCAGTCATAGGAGTCACTAAATCATCTGTTCCGTCACCATTAATATCTTCATACCAGAAAAATTCGCTTGGATCATCGTAATAAGGACCATATCCCGCCCCATATTCCGTTTGGTATGTAGGGAAAGTGCTTTTATCAACTTGAGATACAGTTAATCCTGAACTAAATGTAATACCAATACCTTTCGTATCTTTTGAACCTTTTTTGGTAGTAATCATTATTACTCCATTGGCAGCTCTTGACCCATATAGTGCACTGGCAGCAGCTCCTTTTAAAACACTTATTGATTCAATATCTTCAGGATTAATATCTGAAGCAGCATTACCATAATCGTACGCACTTCCTCCGGCTTGTTCCTGATCACGTGAATTTGTATTGGCATTACTAACGGGCACTCCATCAATTACAAAAAGTGCCTGGTTATTTCCTGTTAAGGAACTGTTACCTCTTATCAAAATGTTTGTAGAACCCCCCATATTGGTTGTTCTTTTAACTTGTACACCGGAAACTTTTCCAGAAAGGGAATTAACAAAATTATCAGATTTTACATTAGATAATTCGTCTCCATCAAGCTCCTGAACAGCGTAGCCCAGAGCCTTTTTTTCGCGGGAAATACCAAGAGCTGTGACCACAACATCATCAACCATAATATCCAAATCTTCCAGGATAACATTTACAACTTCCGAAATTGGAAATTCATGTGTTTTCATTCCCATAAAAGAAAAAATAAGGGTGGTAGCATCTTCAGGTGCATTGACTGAGAAACTACCATTTGCATCTGTAATTGTACCTACGGCTGTTCCTTTAACGGCAATTGATGCGCCCGGGATTGGTGCACCATTTTTGTCTGTTACTGTACCAGTAACTGTGGTTTGTGCATGTACCACGAACATTCCTATACTAAACAGAAATGCCAAAAATAATTTCAATCTTTTCATACATAAAAAGGTTAAGTTAATAATTAGAAAATTATAAGTCCTGATTATCAGGATAATATAATGAGCGAATTAGCTCAAATATGAGTAACTCGTAATTATATTTAACTCAATCTATGCACTACAAATCCGTATATTATTGCAAACTGTTGCTATTTAGTTGTTAGATAACACAAAGCAATAAATGCTTGAACTCAAAATGGTTTCATTACTTCCATTTAGATATCAAGTTAGCATTTAATTACTTTTGCGATCTGTTTCCAATGCATAGACAGGGTTCAATTAAAAAATTGAAAGGGAGGGTAAAACACAATTCAACAGGTTCAAAGTCTGTTAACAGAATAAGCATAATTGTTTATGAAAACAAAAAGTTGTTTTTGTAATTATTATGCTTCGACAAGCTCAGCATAAAACCTAAATTTATAGTAAATGTGTAATGTTTTCATAAAAGTTACCGAATGAATCTTCACCTGATTAAGAATTGTCTGATATTCATCTTTTTAATTCGATGAGTGTTAACATTTCTCAATTCAGGATGCCCACCTTGCGGTGAACAAATTTACCCATACTCATATTCCCCAATATGAGTTCCCCAACAATTAAATTTTTGGTTGTATATAGCAGCACAAAATTAAGACCAATAGTCGTATATATCAGATATACAGAAGTGTAAAATTGTATAGTTTTGAAACATATTAATAAATTGTTCAAAATTGGGCAATATAGTGTACGGTTTTGTCAATGCAGTTTAACAAATTTTAACAAATATTTTGGGAAAGCAAGCTATAATTGTATTTTGGACGGTTGAAAAAAATGAACGAAAATGAACAATGGTGTTCGAAAATGAATAGATTCGAGTTTAAACAGACGGTTTATAACAAAAAGCAGTATCAGTAATTTTGAAACAAAACTACCCCAGGATAATTTTATCAGGGTTCATAAATCATTTACATCAACAACTATTGAACTTGAATATATGGAAATACCGATAAGCAGGACTTATAAAAATTCTGTAATGAATGCTTTGAATTATAACAAAGATTTATAAAAACAAGATACAATTGTTTGTTAATAAAGTCTACAATACTAGCTGTTGCTCTTGAAAAAGCTGCCTTATGTTCCTCAAAAAATGCTTTAGTACCAATTGCACTTTATTCGCCTTCGACTTCATAAAATCATTCCCTTTGCTTATTAATCTCTATATAGCCCACTTTTAAAACACCTTTTTGTTATTTTCATAGTAAGTTTCGGGTGTAAATTCAGTGTCAAGAACTATTTCATTTATATCGCCTTTGGGAATTTTAATTTGATATGATTTGTTTCCTGATTTCCATACATCCATTGCTTTTTTTACTGTTTTTTCATTACCGTCTTTATACTTAATTGTTAAGTTTATGGGTATTGGGAAAGACCCAACATTTTCAATATGAATTGTTGTTTCATCAGTACCATAATTAATTTCACCAATACCTATATCGGCGTACCCCAGTTCAAAAAACCATGGTTTCCAAAACCAAGATAAATCCTCACCGGCAACTTTGTTAAAGGCATAAAATAAATCGTAGGGTATAGGGTGCTTTCCTTTCCATTCTTCTGTAAACTCCCTAATTACTTGATAAAATTTATCTTTACCCATATAATCAAAAAGCAGGCTAAGTGCTGTTATTGGACGTATATAAGTTATAAACCCGGAAGTAAAATCTCCTGCACTATGTGTTCCTGTCATAAGTGGAATATCTATCGCAAGTTTAGCCGATTCGTCATGATATTTTTTATTTACCAAAGGAAATATAGTGGCTTCATCCGTTCCCATTAATTCTACTAATGCTGAAATTCCAATTATAGAAGCCAATCCTTCGTCCATCCAACCATATTCCTGTTCATTGGTTCCAACATAAAAAGGGAAGTATGTATGGGCAATTTCATGAGTAGTAGTAAACATGGTACCCATTTGGTCACTTTCTTCCTGATCATTTATCATAGCTGGAAATTCCACACCTTTTACCTCCCCATTAAAGGCCGTTAGCTGTGGATATGGATAGGGTATTGCCGGTACAGTATTTGAATAAAACTCAATCGATTTTCTACATATTTCGGCAACAGTTCTAAAATTTGCAGATCTATTGTTATAAACTGCATTTACTAAAACTCTTTTGTCACCAATTTTGACACTTGTAGCATCCCATAGGTATTTATTACTAACGGCAAAAGCAAAATCGTTTAAGTTTTCTGCCCTAAATTTCCATATATGTTTTTCCCCGGCTTTTGTGATCTTGTTTTCATCCCTATCTTCTTTGCTAATAACATGAACAATCTCATCAGATTCAGATGCTTTGTTGATTCTTTTAATAAACTTATCAAGAAAAATTTCATTAGTATTTTGTAATAGGCCTGATGACCAAACATTATACTCTGAAGGAACGGTTATCTCTACATCAAAATCACCATAGTTGTGGTAAAACTCCGCATTGCCGGCATGTCCGAAAGTATTCCAACCCACAATATCATCATAAACATTCATTTTGGGATACCAATAACCAACAAAAAAACTACTCTTATCATAGGTGCCGATACGGCGCATTGCTGTAACAGGCATAATTTGTTTCCACTCAATTTCAATTTTCGTTTCTGTACCAGTTGCAATCTTATTTGCTATAGGAAACATTAATATCGTAGAAAAAAATTGAAACGTTTTAGAATTAAGTTCAGTTCCGTTGATTTTTATACTTTTAATTTCAACTCCATCGTGTATACTTTTTGAATCCATGTATGAATCCCTGGCTTCGCCCTTTTTGTATAAATTTTGATACAGATTAATGCATAGCCAGCTTAGAGTGTCTGGACTATTGTTTTTATAGGTAATGACCTCACTCCCAATTAGAACTTTTGTATCTGGAAAAAATTCTGCTTTGATATCATAATCAGTTCTGTTTTGGAAATAATTTTCACCTGGTGTCCCATCTAAAGAACGGGTTTTATTTTTATTTGCCTGTTTATATTCTCGAGGCATATACAAGTCTTTTGTACTCTGTGCAAACAAAGCATTATATGCAAAAAATGTAAGCAGGGTTATTATAGTTAAATGTTTCTTTTTCATTTCTTTTTATTTTTCAATTAATATTTCTGTTTTTTTTGATTTAATTTTCCAATAAGTAACAGCCACCAAAACACAGACAATTCCAGTTATAATACCGGTTTCAGATACAAAATAAGCAGCATATTCCGTTTTCACAGTAAGATCAAAAAAGATTCCCATCGTTATAACATTATGGCTTACATGAATTAGCGTACCTGTCCATAAACTTTTTGATTTTGACACAAAATAAGTCCTTAAAAATGAAAGACCAATAAGAACAAGTGTAAACCCAGGCAACGCAATCCATAAAGGTTCTCCATATCCATATACTCCTCCTTCAATTATTGCAGGGTAATGCCAAACAGCCCAATATAAACCTACAATTATTGATGTTTTTGGAATGGTAGTTATTTTTAATAATTTGGGGGTTAAAAATCCACTCCATCCAATCTCTTCACCTGATACAAAGAGTAAGGTAATCAGTGAAGCTAATGTTATCTTTGAAAGTAAACCTACCCAAACTGGTGACGGGGTTTCAATTCCAAGCATACGAGCCCATTTGTAATCACTTGCCTCATCTCCATAAAGTTCTATAATTCCAAAAATCCAGACAGTTCCATAAGCAATCAACCCAATAATAATTGGAAATAAGTAGGCATATCCCAAATATTTAGCTTTACCCGGTTTCCATCCATAATTTTTAATTTTATCTCTATAAATCAATGATGTTACAATAGCTGCTATTGCTGGCATCCACATCATTATTGCAGTCCAGGCCGGATCCATATGGCCTGCGCCATCTTTAAACATTAAGATAAAAACTACTATTGTTAAAATACTGATAATAATAAAAAATGTAATAATCTGTTTTAATGTTTGTTTTTTTGTTTCCATGATATGATTGTTATTGAAATAATAACATTTCGGTGCGCTGCACCTTAAAAGCTTATACAATAAAGTTGCTATAAGTATTTTGATTAATTCAGTTTCAATTTCTCCCTAATCTTTGAAGGCATTCCATCTTTATGCAATAAAACTGATAAAACTCTCGCCCGGAAATAATTTTCGGAAAAGTATTTTGGGGAGTTAGGAAAATCTTTTATTGAAGAAGAATCTTTAATTTTATAATATTTTTTACCTGTTTCATCTCTTGCAATTCCAATAATTTGCATATTATGAACATCAGTTGTTTTCCAGTTCTCAAAAAGCCCGTCTCTAATATCCTGATTAATTTTTGTATTGACACTATCCATTTGAAAATCAGCATAGCCCAAGTCGCCCAGATATGATTCTTTTGTAATATGAAAATCCCCGGTTAATGTAAATCCATTATTAATGGCATAATCAATAAGGTCAATATATTCGTCTAATTTAATATTATAAAAATCTTCCTTATGAAGCCAGTTACCACTCACTAATAATTCACCTGGTTTATTAAATTCTAAATATGAATACGATGTAATTTTTATATAATCATCAAAAGGAATATCAAGAATGTTTTCTGAAAATTCTATTGGGGTCATTTCTTCCTGGTTATACTTAATAACACCAGGTAGTTCCCCCATATTTTTATCAAGTATTTTTTTAAAATCATCTAACCATGAGCTGAATAATTTACCTCCTTTCCATTTATTATCGAGTTTACCATCTCTTCCTCTTCTTTCAATTTCTTCAGTTAAGTCATACATGTCTTTATAAAACCGATAATGATTATGTGTCTTTTTTCTACCCAAAAGCCCGGTATAATCGGATTCAGGTACAATGCCATATTTTTTTATCATTTCAAACGCATCGTAGTTGAAGCAGCCATCAAAATCAAAATCAACTCTTCCTCGTAATCTAATACGCCGAAGTGTTTTTTCAACATAAATATGATAAGCAACATACATTGTTGAAAGATCAAAATCTCCTCTTCCCATTCGATGTAGTTCTGATTCTATATATGACATATCGCTAAAAATAGCGCAAAGCGATGTTTTATCTTGTGATTTATAGGGTGTTGTCCAATTTTCTTTAACTACTGTTATTTTTTTTGTCTTTTGTGCATTAATTTGTGATGAAAATAATTGGATAATCACAAATACAATAATTGCTGTAATTCTTTGCTTTTTCATATTTATCTGTTTTATTTATTGACGATTGAAAGATTGACGAACACTCGATTGATGATTGCCGAAAAAATCGAGTAATCGTAAATCTGAAATGGCTAATCGTAAATCATTTTTTCTTAATTCAATGGCATTGTCTTCCAACCCACAATTTGATAAGGCTGTGCAAAAATGCTTTTGCAAGCGGTTTTAAAACAATCATTGGTATTTATGCCTGTGTTCAAAAATGAATACGCTATAGGCTTTATGCCTAATTATATGCTAAATACAGACTAAACCAAATTCAAGGATTATGAATGTTTAAAAACCGACGAGCTTAATTTATTCACGATAAAGACTATAAATAGGGAGATAATTGAGTATTGAATAATACTGTTTCCAAAAACAATATCACCCAGGGAGTTAAGGGTTTTAAGGATTTTAATTGCTAGTGAGTCATTTTCCGGATACGACTGAAAAATATTAATGTTAAAAAATTTCAAAAGAAGAATAATGAAAATATCGAATATTATGAAAATTAGCATATATAATAAACTGTTATAAAAAAATCTTTGTTTACGGTTTTCAGATATTATTTTATTCATTATAATGCTGTTGAAATCAGGGTTTTTTAATTCTAATGCACTATTCTGTAAAATATCTTTTGTGATTTTATCAATATTTGAATTTTCCATTACAAAATATTTTTAGTTTCCGATTTCAGTTTTTCATTTAATACTATATACATTTTTTTGCGTGCACGAAGAAGTTTCATTTTAATGGTTTCTTTTTTAATACCGGTTATTTCTGATACTTCCTCAATTGAATTTTCATTAAGATAATACAGGCTTAGAATCAATCTTTCTTCATAATTTAATTCACCTAACGCTATGTCAATATATTTTTTTTGATCAGCTAGGGTTAAACTTTTATAAGCCGATCCCACATTCTCTATAATAACCTCCTTTTCATTTATTAGATCAATATCACTTGATATATCTAAACGGGGTTTTTTAATTTTTGACAAAGAACTATTAACCACGATTTTATAAAACCATGTAGAAAATTTCGAATCTTTTCTAAACTTACTCAACGATTTAAATGCTTTCAGGAAAGAGTCTTGAACCACTTCCTCGGCATCTTCAGTATTATTTATAATTCGGAAAGCAATTGAGAAAGCCATATTTTTGTAACTTTCAACAAAATATGAGAATTTTGATACATCACCCTCAATTATTTTCCTGATATATAAGCTTTCCATCTAATCCGTTTCTCTGGTCTCGGTTCTTTTTCTGTAAATATAGTAAACAATCAAACCAATGCCACCAAATAGTACAGCCATTATTGGTACAATTTTATCTTCTTCGAAAGCAGTCACTAATGATAATATATACCCGACAAATAAGCCATGCCCGACTCCAATCAACAACAAAGCCCACATTAAAACCCTTTGCAATGGATTGATCCCTTTTTGTGAAGCATAGATATCCAAACCTTTTTCAATAAGAGCCAGTTTTTCTATATGCCTATTTTTGTTAATGGTATAAAAAATAAAAACAATTATGGCCGGTATTAAGCCAAAAATTAAAATAATTGCAATAAACTCTATAAGTTCCTTCATCACCAAGTTTTTAATTTAATAATTTGTTTTCATAATATATGACTACGCTAAATGAAAGGTGGTAACAAAAAACATAATTTTTTTTAAATATTTACTGCCGGAAAAACTATTGTAACTTTAAATAAACTCGGTAATTTTGAAACAAAACTCCTGAAGGGTAACTTTATCAGGGTTCATATATCATTTCCATTTCAAAAATTAAATCTTTTACATCAACAACAATTGAACTTAAAAATACCGAAATACCAAAAGCCGTACTTACAAGAATTCTGTAATGGATGCGTTGAATTATGCAAGTAATTTGTAGGTGCAGACTATCGTTTACATAATATTTTGCTAATTTAAAGATATTTTTTGCCGAAGCATGTAACTAATAATATACCCAAATACATAATTTGAAATACCTACTTCAAAGCCATGGCCAAGCCTTATTGTATAGGGCATTAAATCATTTGGTGTGATTAATGGTGCGATACCGCCGATTATTGCAAAAATAAGTCCCGTAATTATAGCTTTGTTTCGCTGTGTGCCAAATAAAGTTTTATTTATAAGTATAGCAATGGCTGCAAAAACAAAGCCCCTAAAAAACAGGTTTGTAATGGCAATTGTTAAAAAAGGTGGTATTTTATCGCCATAAAATTCATTCATTGCAGGGTTCAGCATCATTAAAATCATGCCGGCAATAATATAAAAAGGGAAGTATGAAAAATTAGCCCCTAAAATCCTTAGTATCCATTTAAAAACAGGCCTGTGCTGATATTTGTACTCCTTAAATACTTTCTCAGAAATTTGCCATTTGCCTAATATCCAAACTATTAAATATGAGCTGATTGCTGTATACGGTAAACCAATAAGCAATATTTTTATACTTTGATTTAGGTCAGAGACATTAAAAATTATTGCTTCGATAATGATATTAAAATAACCAATAACATAGTAAATAATAAATACTTTTATAAAAAGAGACAATCCTGAATATTTACTTTTGAAAATGTAAAGGGCAAGTGTTCCGGCAATTAATAAATTTGCGAGGATTTGCCATGCATAGGATATAGGGTTCTGAAAATGATTAAATATTAAATCAAACACTATTGATAAGGCTGTCATTAGCAGGCTGATAGCTGCTATTCTAAAATATTTATTTGTTTTCATAATAATGTGATATTTATATATTAAAATTGTAATATGCAGATTAATAGCTCAATAACCATTGAGTTAAATTTCAAAACTGCTTATTATTATTTCTTTTACTTAAAATCTGTAATTTTGTGAGACATTTAGGTTTGTAAAACCTTTAAAGCTCTTTTTGCCCATTTAAGCGATGCGCTAATTGTTTCAATACCGAATTCAAAAGCTAAGCGGCCTTGAGTTGGCATGTTGGAAGATTCTTGTTTGTGATAATTTTTAAGCCCTTTTAAATATGTTGATATTTTTTCAATAAAAGATTTTATGAATTTTAATTTTTCAGGATGGGCAACTATATCTTCCATAAAGCCAAAACGGAGGATTAAAATATCCATACGTTTGGCGATATCTTCATCAGAAATATCCTGTTTAAGCCATTTTTGTAGTTCGGTTTTTCCTTGGTTTGTGTATGTCAATTGAAGTTTTTTACCATCAGGGCTATTAATATCTTTAATAAAACCCAGTTTTTTTAGTTTATTGACAGCTGGATATACAGTTCCCGGGCTGCTACTGTAGCTGCCTATGGCTGTGGTCTCAAAAATCATCCTGATGCCATAACCCGTTAATAGCTGTTGCTGGAGCAAGCCCAGGATGATATAATCTACTGTTGTTATGCGAAATTTATCCATAATGTTATTAGTACGATTCGTACTGCAAATATAATACGAATCATACTATATTCAAAATTTATTTTTTATCTCATGAGTTATTGAGATTGAAAAATTGATACACCATTAGCCGTGTTTAGAAAAATTTTGTAATGAATGCATTGAATTATGGGGGTGAATTGTAATTTTGTGTTTTGTGGATTTTTGGTAGGGCTATTCAAAAAAAAAAGGAAAGAAAAAAGAAAATTGAAAGAATCGTGTCGTTTTTGTAATTATTTTACTTTTAAATTAACCTAAATTTATAGTAAATAAATTCTTCCAATTTTCTTGTAAACCATTCTAAGAATGGTGATATTATGTTGTTGATCTTATTATATCAATTTGAGTGCCAAACGAATTAAGTGACAGTAATCAAGCGTATTATAGTGATTTTTGATGTTTGAAGTAATGCGGATTATTGGTCGGAATCGAACATGGACTGTTCTATTTCGGACAATAATTTAGATGAGGGTGGAGTTTATTTGTATTCTAACTTGTTGATAGTATTATGTTTTCACCAGGCCTGTCTGTTCGTATATGTACATTTTTGTTCAAAACCGTACATAATACAAAAATATTTTATACATTTGTATTGATTTAGTATTCTTCCTTTTTCATAAAAGTTACCGAATGAATATTGAATTTACCTTTCCTCAGCTCCCCCAAGCTGAGGATTTTTTATTTTAAGTAGTCAGCAAGAAAAAGTCAATAATTACTCACTAGTAGTTCAGTCATTAAATATTATAGTATTATTCATAGGATGACTTTATTGATAATTAATAAGTTAGTCATCCGATGAATTGCAGCTTAATTCGAGAACTTTCTACTCGTTAAATTGTTTTAAAGGTGTTCCTCGAGAAAAATCGGGGCAGGTTGTGAGCTAAAAGTTGCCTTTAGTTTTACTTTGGACTAATAATCATTGCAAACCCACCTGCAGTGGCCACTTCAATTCTTAATTCCGTTTTGTTATTTACAATTTCCTCTACAATTTCATACTTCTCAAGATGTTCGAATGAATCCTTAGTGTCACGATATATCGTAGCAGTGTATTCTTTATCTTCAAGAAAATCAAATTTTAGTTTATAGCTTTCTGCTTTATTGAACATGCCACCAACATACCAATTCTTATCTTTTTTTCTTGCCACAACTGCAAATTCAGCTATTTTACCGTCAATATTTACGGTTTTGTCCCAATTAACCGGAACTTTTGAAAGATATTTTAAAATATCCGGCTCCGCTTCATAGGCTGTAGGAGCTTCTGAAAGCATTTGTAGAGGACTGTAATAAACCACATACATGGCCAGTTGCTGGCATCTTGTAGTCATACTTTTCGGGTGCTTGAATTTCCAGTGGAAATCTTCTTCTTGAACATGGAACATTGCACCGGGTGTGTAATCTGCCGCACCAAGTGCAAAACGTGTGAATGGAAGTGTTACATTATGTGTGGGTGTACAACCATGTCCAAATTTATTATGTTCAAGCCCTAAAATAGCTTCACGGGTAATAATATTAGGATAAGTTCTTTCTTGTCCCGTTGGTTTGGCAATGCCATGAAGATTTACAAGTAGCTTTCTTTTAGCTGATTCACTAGCAATTTTTTCAACGAAAGCAGCAATTTTTTGATCATCTCGGTCAAAAAAATCAATTTTAAGCCCGGCTGCTCCCCAGTTCGCAAAAGTGTCCAAATACATTTCCATATCCTGGTCTAAGGTGTTCCACATCATCCAAAGCCAAACCCCTACATTTCTTTCTTTTCCGTATCGAATAAGTTCATGCACATCAACTTCTTTGTTCAGTTTCAATAAATCCCTGTTATCTGTCCAGCCCTCGTCAAGGTTAATGTATTCAATTTTGTTTTTTGCTGCAAAATCAATAAAATATTTATAAGTACGTGTATTAATTCCGGGTTTGAAATCCACACCGGTAAGTTCAAGATGATTATACCAGTCCCAGGCAACTTTACCCGGTTTTATCCAATCAGTATCTTCAAGTTTATTAGGGCTGGCAAGTTTATAAATGAGCTCGTTGTTCATTAAATCTTTGTCTTTTTCAGCAATAATGATTACCCGCCAGGGAAAGTTGCGGTTTCCTTTAGTTTGTGCGATAAAATTTGCGGTCTCTTTTACTTTAAGTTCACTAAGCCATGCTATTTTTGTTAGTTTTAATCTTCCCAGAAGTTCTTCTTTTTCCTTAATCGGATATTTGGGAAAAATTACCTTGAAAGATTTATTATCAGATTTTTCAATAAACATACCGGGGTAATCCCATTGGTCAGCTTCAGAAATAAGCATAAATGGTAAAAGATCTTGTTTTATTAAAACAGGCATATTGGCCATGTCGCCAGGTTTAATATCTTCAAATTTTACAGGTTTGTAATTATCATCATACGCATTAAAAAACGATTTTACTTTTGGGAAATATACGGTTGGGTTCGTTTCAAAATTGTACTCAACTAACTCATTATTTACAATTATATCCTCTTTAAAACTTGGAACTATCCGATAGGCAACACCTTCATTATAAGCCCTGAAAATTACTGAAAAATTATTTTCAAAATCAATTCTCAACTCATTGTATTGTCCAGTTATTTCACTATTCATTCCATAAGGTGGGTTTATGAATTGATTTACAGACTTTTGTTTAGTATTAACAACTTTTGGTTTTTTGCCAGGGAAAGTTCCTTTTTCTAATTCCAGGCTTATTTCTGAAGAGTTTAGAAGTGTTTTCTCTTTCCAACGGATTTGGTAGGATAGATTTTCTTCTGTTAAAACTTTTACTGTAATTTTTTCATCTGGCGAATTTAATATGAGTTCCTGTGCAGCTAATTTTGAGAAAAATAACAGAAAAGCTATAAATAGTACGGTCTTATACATGATATTTGATTAATTATTAGTTGGAAGATTTGTTTGTTTTTAACGATATATCAATTACTACAATTATGGCAATAAAACTCCAAAAAGGAACACTGGCTTTATCTGTATCAAGGAAATTATTTAAGAAACCGTGAATGAGATAACTAACTAGGCCAACCATAACAGACCATAGTAGTATTTTATTTTTAGTGCTGTCTATACGGTTATAGCTATTTATTGCTGATCTGATTACAAAGAAAATGATTAGTAAAAAACTTAGCAAGCCTGGTATCCCACTATCAATTAATGCACTCAGATATTCGCTATGTGCATTTCCTCCCTCACCAAAATTAGTACTGATTATTGTTTTATCCCTGGACATTTGAAATCCGGCATATTGAAACATATAAGTGCCGGGTCCCCAACCTAGAAATGGTCGCTCTTTAAACATTTTAATGGCTGAATTCCATCTGTTAATTCTTTCTAAATTAGACGCATCTGTTGCAATATTTGACATAGATCGGATATGTTCATCAAATTCCGAGGAAGAATCCTGTTTATTTTTTGACAAACGGTCATTAATTTCAAACCGGTAAATGAAGAGCATTGAAAGTGCCACAAGACTCAGGATTATAAGATAACGCATTTTTACTTTCAGGTAAACAAACAATCCGAAAATTAATGCTGCTGCTAGACTTACCCAGGCAGCACGGGTGTATGATAGTACAAGGGCTATGGTAAAAATTAACATTACAATGAGGATTAATCCCTTTTTTACAGGTTTTATGTTCGGCCAAAGCAAAAAGCCAAATAAAACAGGCCAGTACATACTTAATATGGCTCCATATGATGTATGGTCTTTATAAAAAGGAGTCATTACAATATGTGCTGCCAATTTATCGTGCAAACCATATTCCAGGTGCCTGTTAATAGCATAAAAAATAACAAAAAGCAGTGGTATTATATACAGCCAAAGAGATAGGTTTATATATTTTTCTTTTCTAAATATAAGGATTGAGAAAAAGTACATAGGAATAATAAACCATAATTTGGCTAATAAAAATTTAAAAGAAACAACAGGCATTGAACTGCTCAAACTTGTTATTGACATCCAAACAATATATATGATTATGGCTATACTTACCGGATGAAGTATTAATTCTTTTTTTATTCCGGTTCCTGCCATAAATTTGAATATGAGTATGGCAGATAAGATTATCATTAGAGGCTCTGCTGGTAGTGATAAATCAAATGGTAAGTCAAAGTAATATGAAAGAGAAACAGACAATGGTGTGAGAAAAATAATGAAATAATAAAGCTTATCATATGCAAATATGGTAAACCAGGCTGCTACCAGGACAAATGAGAATAAACTGAAATAATAAAACCCGAGATATAGAAATAAGGAGTTTAACCCGATAAAAAGTGCAGATATCAGGTAGAAAAGCAGCTCGATATTTTTTGTAAATGTTTTATTAAGCAAGCTTTGTGGTATTTTGTTTATCAAGGATTAATTTTTTCCTCACCGATTGTAAATTGTCTAAAATTAGCATTAAAAAAATAGCAAAAATAAATGCTGAAATGGTAGAAAACACTACGATGAGCCAACGGACTGGTTTGGATTTCTTTTCAGAAACCTGTGCCGGATTCACTATATATTTATGAGGTAGGTTTTGGTATGCATCTACTTTTGCCTCCTGGTATTTTGATTTAAGTAAACTTAATTGTTCAATTTCTTTTTTATGCAATTGGGATAAGGAATTATATGTGCTACCGTATTTTGCCAAAATATCCAATTTATCCTGCAAAAGTTTAGCTTTGCGTGAATTTCCTGATTCCAGGGCTTTTGTATGTGATTCAGTATAAATTTTTGCCTGATTTTCATAGTCGAAAACACCAAGTCCTCGCAACTCACTTAATGAGTCTTCTAATTGTCCGATATATATTTTTTCTGAATGGTATTGGTTTTCAATAATTTCAAGTGCCATTAAAGCTCTTTCTTTTTGTACTTTATTGTAAACAGAATCAAGAATTGCCGTAATGTCGTTTGCAATGTTTGCTGCTATTTGATTATCAGTATCAAAAACGGTAATTTCAATGGCCTGGTATTGTGTTTTTTTGAAAGATATTTTATCATCATATTCCTTTAATAGCTGAGTTTTACTGTATTTGCCGGCAGGATCAATTTTGTAATGCTGCATCAGCTTGTATTTTGCAATTATTTTTGCTTTAATTTCATCTGAATGAAGTATTTGCATTAGTTGTTCCGTTTCTTCTTCTTCTCCAAATTTTAGGATATCCTTAGGTGCACGCGACATATCCGTTAACAATGCTTTTGAAACCGAACTGGTTGATGCCGGGTAAATAACTACTGATGATTTAAATTCTTCTTCAATAACCAAAGAAATAATTATTGATACAATAGCCGCCAAAAAAGTAATTATTATTATGGGTTTCCATTTATTAAACAGGAAAATGATAATGCTGGTGATATTGAAGTTTTCGGAACTGTCCATTTTTGATTTATTAGTTTGAATACAGAGCAAATATAAAACAATTATTAGTAACTCGTTAACGAAACAATTTGCAAACTTCTACTAGTGAATTTGTAAATCTAAATGAAATTAATTAAATTTGAAATAATTCCTGATCTATGATGACAAAAAAAGAAAATATTGATTATTAGGAAAGACAAATTGATGTAGATTTTGAAAGTGCAGGCGTTTTATATAAAGCAGGCTATTATGCACAAGCATTATTTTGGGCTCATTTAACATTAGAAAAATTAAGCAAGGCATTATGGATAAAAAATAATGTCAAAAATACACCTCCTTTTATTCATAATTTATTAAAAATTATTTCTCAACCAAATGATAATTTTACTGATGAACAACTTGAAATTCTAGCTGATATGAATACATTTCAAATAAAGGGACGGTATCCAGATTATGCTGAGAGTTTGGAAAAAACAATAACGAAAGATATTTGTGGGGAATATATGAACAAAACTAAAGAAATGATATTATGTATTCGAGAGAAATTGCAATAAAAACAGCAGAAAAGTTTGTTTCTGATTGTATTAAATCAGGTCTTAATATTGAAAAAGCTGTATTATTTGGCTCTTATGCCAAAAATGAACAACGCAAATTTTCCGATATTGATATCGCCTTAATATCCAGCCAATTTACACTAAAATTTTTAAGAAATAATAAATTAACTTCTAAAATTAATATTTATTATCCTGATATAGAGGTGCATCACTTCAATACAGATTATTTTAATTCCGGCGACCCTTTTATTTATGAAATTAACGAAACAGGATACGAATTACAATTTAAAAAGGATAGTTAAGAATGTCATTTTGAAATTAAAATGAAAATAATTTTGTTATTTTGAACTTTTATATACCTTTGTCCTGTCAAAATGATAAAATAATGCGAATTACATTACATCATATCCATCATCATTACCCACTAATAAGGTAGGCTGAGAGGATTATATGTAATATTTTGCAGATATAAAATAAAACTCAAAGAGGCTTGCCAATCGGTAAGCCTCTTTTTTGTTTGGTAACCTCTACAAGCCCAAACTTCTTTGTCACTCAAATTTTTCAAGACTCTTACTTCGGCACGCTCAGTACAGCGCATTTACAAAAGTAAAATCAAGACTTGAAAAATTTAAAAGCCTTGAATTTTGAACTTGTAGAGAACACCTTTAACAATTTGGTTAAAATTTAAATCAGTTCTAAATCGCATAGAGTTATTTAATGATCAATATATTAATTACCAATGCACTAATATTATGAATATAAAAGTTGCAATACAATCAAAAGGACGTTTAAGTGAGAAATCGTTGGCTTTGTTCCGTGAATGTGGTATCCGTTTTGAAAATGGAAAAGGAAATCTGAAAATGACGGCTACAAACTTTCCTTTAGAAATTCTTCTGTTGCGTGATGATGATATACCTGAGTATGTAGAATCAGGTGTAGCTGATTTGGGCATAGTTGGCCAGAATGTAGTTTGGGAGAAAACTGAAAACGTCAAGGAACTAAAAAATCTGGGGTTTGGGAAATGCAGGCTTTCATTAGCAGTTGACAAAAACTTTGATTATCGTTCAATTCAAGATATTAATGGATTTGAAATTGCTACTTCCTATCCAAACATTCTGCGAAAGCATTTGAATGAAAACAATATAAAAGCAAAAATTCATAAAATAAGTGGTTCTGTTGAAATTGCACCGGGTATTGGCCTGGCAAATGCTGTTTGTGATATTGTTAGTACGGGAAGTACCCTGACACTAAATGGTTTGAAAGAGGTTGATGTTATTTTAAAATCACAGGCTGTTTTGATAGTGAGTCCGAATTTATTATCAGAAAAACAGTTAATCCTGGATAAATTAAGTTTTCGTTTAGATGCGGTTCAAAAAGCAAAGAACAATAAATATATTCTTTTAAATGTCCCAAATGATAAAATTGATGTAATTTCAAACATTCTTCCCGGTATGAAAAGTCCAACTGTGGTTCCATTGGCTGAAGAAGGTTGGAGCTCTGTACATTCTGTAGTTAATGAGAATGAATTTTGGGATGTTATTGAAAAGTTGAGGGATAACGGTGCACAGGGAATATTAGTTATGCCAATTGAGAAGATGATTATTTAGTGGCTTTAAGAAAAAGACAATCACTTCGTTACGCGTGCTTTTAAAATCAGTCGATTACAAAAGTAAACTCATTATTTAAAAAGCACACAAGCCTCGTTCTTGACGTTTTCTTTTCAGCCATTTCAATTTTTATTAGCATTCAAAGATTTATTGTTAAATCTGAATTTCAAAGTATAAAATATGCAAATAATAGAATATCCATCACCGAATGATTACAACAAGTTATTGGCAAGGCCGGTTTTTAAACAAGTTGACTTACTCGAAACGGTTAAACATATTTTTGAAAAAGTAAAACAAGAAGGGGATAAAGCACTAATATATTATAGTGAAAAGTTTGACAGATTTTCACCAAAAAGGATTGAACTTTCAAAGTCAGAACTTGAAAAAATTGCTCAAAAATGTCCACAAAAATTAAAAAATGCAATTGGTGTTGCTGCTTCTAATGTTAGAAAATTTCATGAAGCTCAAAAGCTAATTTCAAAGCAAATTGAAACAATGCCGGGTGTTGTTTGCTGGCAAAAGGCTGTCCCTATTTCAAAAGTAGGCTTGTATATACCTGGTGGCACTGCCCCTTTGTTTTCAACGGTGTTGATGTTGGCTATTCCGGCTAAAATTGCCAATTGTAAAGAAATTGTCCTTTGTACACCACCTTCAAAAAATGGTCTGCACCCGGCAATAGCCTTTGCAGCATTAATTTCGGGCGTAAACAAAGTTTGCCAAATTGGTGGTGCACAAGCAATAGCAGCAATGACTTATGGTACAGAAAGCATTCAAAAAGTGAATAAAATATTTGGTCCGGGTAATCAGTATGTTACAGCAGCTAAGCAGTTTGCCACCATTGAAGGCTTGGCTATTGATATGCCTGCTGGTCCGTCGGAAGTTTTGGTTTATATGGATGAAACAGCAAAGCCTGCTTTTGTTGCTGCAGATTTGTTATCACAGGCTGAGCATGGGACAGATAGTCAGGTAATTTTGATATGCAAAGAAAAACGACTTGTCGAAAAAGTAATTTATGAAATACAGATTCAATTAGAAAATTTACCCAGGAAGAAGATTGCTAAAAACGCCTTGGAAAATAGTAAAGCTATTATTGTAAATTCAGATAATGAGGCAATTAATTTAATCAATAATTATGCACCTGAGCATCTGATTTTATCAGTAAAAAACTATAATGAAATTGAGAAACAAATTATCAATGCTGGTTCCATATTTTTGGGTAATTTTACACCAGAAAGTGCTGGTGACTATGCATCAGGAACTAATCACACTTTACCAACCAATGGTTATGCAAAAATGTTTAGTGGAGTTTCACTTGATAGTTTTCAAAAAAAAATAACAGTACAGGAAATTTCTAAACAGGGCCTTCAAAATCTGGGAAATGTAATTGAAATCATGGCAGAAGCTGAGAATTTAATTGCTCACAAGAATGCAGTTTCTATCAGATTAGAAAATGTGAAAATGTGAGTATATGCAAATTCGGAGAAGTGGGACTTCGACTTCCTCAGCAACCATTTTGAAGATACCAAACAACTTGCAAAGTCTTTTAAGACTTGGAAAGTTTAGTCATTAAAGATAGGTAAGATTAAATTAAGAAAACATGAAAATGTGAGAATTGGGAAATGAGAAAATGTAGGAATTAGAAGATGTGGAGATAATATTAATTGACAGCTTTTTTCATATAAAGTAAGCACAATACTTTGACTGTTTAATTTTGAAATGAAGTTAAAAAAACAATATAACAATTTAGCAATTTAACAATAGATTTCTATGTTCAATTTAAATAAAATAACACGCAAAAATATCAGAAACCTTAAACCATATTCATCTGCAAGAGATGAGTTTAAGGGAAATGCCAAAATATTTTTGGATGCGAATGAAAACGCATTTGGTTCATTGGGTGGTGATGATTACAATCGATATCCTGACCCTTTACAGTTAAAGCTAAAGAAAAAAATTGCTAAGATAAAGAAAGTTGGGGCAGAACAAATATTTCTTGGCAATGGTAGCGATGAGGTTATTGATTTGCTCTTGAGGGCTTTTTGTAATCCGGGTATTGATAATGTAATTCTAATGCCTCCGACCTATGGAATGTATAAAGTTGCGGCGGATACCAATGATATTTCTTCAATTGAAGTTCCCTTAAATGGTGATTTTGATATTGATTTGGAAAATGTTTTGGATGTAATTAATGAGTATACTAAGTTAATTTTTATTTGTTCACCAAACAACCCAAGTGGCAACCGTATGAATAAAGTAAGTATTATACGTTTACTTGAATATTTTCATGGAATTGTAATTGTTGATGAAGCTTATATTGATTATTCTGATGAAAAAAGTTTAATCGATTTATTGGGTACATACGCAAACCTTGTAGTAATTCAAACATTTTCAAAAGCGAGGGGCATGGCATCCTTACGGGTTGGTATTGCCTTTACTAATGAGAAAATAATAAATATTCTGAATAAAATTAAGCCGCCTTACAATATAAACGGATTAAGTCAGGATAAAATACTGGAAGCATTGGAGCGAAAAACACACTTTAACGATATGGTGGAACTTGTAAAAAATCAGCGTTATAAGTTAGCTGTTGAATTAGAAAAACTTAGTTTCACGGAAAAGGTTTATCCATCACAGGCAAATTTTGTGCTAGCAAAATTTACAGATGCTAAAAAGATTTATAACTATTTAGCTGCAAAGGGTATCATTGTGCGAAACAGATCAAATATAACAGGATGTAGCAATACTTTACGAATTACGATAGGTAAACCCAGGGAGAATACTGTTTTAGTTAATTCCCTACGTCAATTAGATGGGAAAAAAACCTTGAATTTTGACTTTGATGAGAATAATCCTATGGTGGATTTTTTAAAACGATCAGCACGAAGTTCGGTGTTACACCGTAAAACATCCGAAACTGATATCCAAATTAATTTGGATTTAGATAATAGCACAATTACTAAAATAGATACAGGTATCGCATTTTTTGACCACATGTTGGAACAGATTGCCAGACATGGTGGTGTTGGTCTAAATATCAAAGTATTAGGTGACCTGGAAGTTGACGAACATCATACAATTGAAGATACTGCCCTTGCATTAGGTGAAGCATTTAAAGAAACCCTTG
>Ga0164315_10000138_pt1 | contig 43398 bp, 50 predicted proteins | sample GuaBasSedimGuay6_FD_113737 | JGI IMG/M metagenome (GOLD analysis project Ga0164315, IMG submission 113737) | Subseafloor sediment microbial communities from Guaymas Basin, Gulf of California, Mexico - Guay6, Core 4569-2, 0-3 cm | ecosystem: Environmental > Aquatic > Marine > Hydrothermal vents... | reverse complement strand
TTGGACAAGAGGATGATATCCGTATTTATAATATATGGGGAGTGGAAGACCGAGTTAATATCGACATCTTGTTTTCAAAATACTTCAAAACCAAATCATCCATGTTGGTTCCCTTTTTCGAGTCAGGATTCAATATCAATAGTACCGTTGTAAAAGAGAACAAAATAAATATTGAAGGTGTTGATTACACATTGGTTGATGAGTATTTGAATGGAGGCTATGTACCAAATTCTGGACAAAATGTTTATACAATTCGTCAAGGTGGCTTAGGTTGGGGAGTTAGTGCAGCCGTAGGATTAAAGATGATTTTCAGTGAAACCGTAAGTGTTGATCCTGGCTTTCGGGTTTATTATCAAAAGATTAATTTAGAACGTTATCAAAATTTTGGACTGTCGTATAGTATATTTGTTCGACTAAGTTTAAGCGATTTCTTTAGTTCATCCTACGACTCAGATAATTAATAAGATGAATAGTAAAAAGAAGATAAAAGCAGCTCGAATATCAATCTATTCCAACACTTCATTAATAATTATGAAGGTTGCAGCTGGATTAGTAAGTGGGTCTGTAAGTATTATCTCCGAAGCTATTCACTCAGGCTTAGACCTCTTAGCCTCCTTTATTGCATACCTTGCCGTCCGAATATCAGATAAACCTGCAGACAAGGAGCATCCTTTTGGTCATGGGAAATACGAGAATGTATCAGGAGTGGTTGAGGCCCTTTTGATTTTTGCTGCTGCCGTCTGGATTGTTTATGAAGCTGTTTATAAGCTCCTTGAAGGAGAACATATTATTGAAGGGAATGGCCTAATATGGGGTATTATCGTAATGTTTATTTCTGGTCTAGTAAATCTAATTGTATCTCGTTATCTTTATAAAGTAGCTCGCGAAACAGACTCGGTAGCATTAGAGGCAGATGCTTTGCACTTAAAAACTGACATCTACACTTCATGGGGCGTAAGTATTGGACTTACTTTAATCTACTTTACAGGTTTTTACTGGATGGATCCATTTATTGCAATTTTTGTAGCCCTTTTCATTGTATATGAAGCATATGAAATGCTTCTAAAAGCCTTTAACCCTTTGCTTGATAGTGCCATTTCTGATGAAGAAATTCAGAAAATAACTAATGCTATTGAAGATAATCTTTTGTGTACTTACAATTATTCGGGGCTTAAAACTCGTAAATCGGGGCCTATTAATCATATACAATTTGTATTAAGCACTATTGGAGAAACGCATTTGAACGATGCTTGTGTAGCACGTAATATACTTCGTCAGAAGATAATTGATACGATTCCAAATTCAGAAGTTACTGTTGTATTAGAGTCAGCAAAGTTTGAACCTTCAACTCCTATCTAGTATGATAAAATCTATTCCTTTTTACGAATAAACATTAGCCCCAAAAAGGTCAACAATCCATTGACCATCAATAATTCGAAACCAAATTTATAACCATCAAACAATTCCTCAGAATTTACTTTTAGGATATAAGAAATAATCGGTGAAAGGATGACAATAATAGGTACAAATTGATCCTTAATCTTATACTTTGTAAATAGACCAAAGCTGAACAAACCAAGCAGTGGTCCATAGGTTAGCCCTGCTATTGCAAATAGTTCATTGATTACTGAGTCTTTATTAAAACTTCCAAAAATCACAATCACGGCAAGTAAAACAAATGACATTCCCACATGAATAAATTTTCGAATACGTACTTTCTTTGCTTCGTCCCAATCAATACGTTTCTCCATATCAAATAAATCCACACTAACCGATGTGGTCAAAGCAGTCAGAGCACTGTCAGCACTAGAATAGGCAGCTGCAATCAAACCTACAATAAACACGATTCCTGCGACTAAGCCCATATGCTCAAAGGCCATTAATGGAAAAAGGTGATCTGGTTTTTCAGGAATAGCAACTCCCAGCGAATTTGCAAATAGAAATAAGGAAGCTCCCAGAAAAAGGAAAACCAAATTAATAGGAACCAAAGAAATGCTCATCCAAGATACATTCTTTTGAGCTTCATTAATATTACGACATGTTAAATTCTTCTGCATCATATCTTGGTCTAAGCCAGTCATTACAATAGTGATAAACATTCCACTAAAAAACTGTTTTACAAAATGCCTTTTCTCGTTCCAATCACCCACAATCATTTGCGAATAATCACTTTCAGATACTTGATGAATTAAAGCTCCCAAACTTAAATCCATTTTGGAAGTGATAAAATAGATTGCTACTCCAACCGAGCCCAACATAAAAGTAGTTTGTAAAGTATCGGTCCATACGATGGTTTTAATACCAGCTTTCATGGTATAAAGCTGAATCAGCATCATAAAAAGAAAAACTGTGAGCCCAAAAGGAATATTATAGTCATCAAGCACAAAATATTGCAATACATTTACCACAATATACATACGAAAAGAGGCACCGATAACACGAGAAAGTAAAAAATAAACAGCACCACTTTTATAAGAATAAAACCCAAACCTACTATCCAAATAGCTATAAATGGAAGTTAGGTTCATTCGATAATATAAAGGAAGAAGCACTTTCACAATCACCAAATAGCCGACTAAGTAGCCAAATACCATAATCATATACGAAAAGTGTGAATTGCCCACCGAACCGGGAACGGAGATAAAGGTAACACCTGAAAGAGAAGCCCCAATCATACCATAGGCCACCAAATACCACGGTGAACTACGGTTGCCACGAAAAAAACTGTCATTATTGGATTTACGCGATGTAAAATGACTTACTGCAAAAAGCAAAAGGGAGTAAATTACGTAGGTAGCAATAATGTATTCTGGCTTCATGGCATTTTTTTGATAAGATGCAAATATAATGGAATAGAACACTGATGACACAGATATTGAAGATAATCACAGATTTTATAATAATATAGAATTCCACATCAGTTATAAAGTGCAAAAAAGTATCTTTACAACCGATTAAAAACAGAGACGCAATGAACAATATCTCTTCAAAATTATTAGATAGTGCGGTTAATGAACTTTCAAAACTTCCAGGAATTGGAAAGAAAACGGCTTTGCGGTTGGCAATACACCTATTACGCCGTGACGAGGAAGATGTAGAACGATTGGGTATCTCATTGATTAAAATGCGAAATGATATTCAGTTTTGCAGACGCTGCCATAATATTTCCGATAATGAACTTTGCGAAATTTGCAACAGTCCTAAACGAGAACATACAACAATTTGTGTGGTAGAAAATATTAATGACGTAATTGCCATAGAAAATACTGGACAATATCAAGGTGCCTATCATGTACTTGGCGGTATAATTGCACCCATGGAAGGAATTGGCCCTGCCGACTTAAACATTGAGTCTCTTTTCCAACGAATTCAAGATACTGAAATAAATGAAGTGATTATGGCCTTACCAACCACAGTAGAAGGCGATACGACAAATTTTTATATCTATCGAAACCTATCGAAAACACTAGATAAAATCACTACTATTTCAAGAGGTGTTTCCATTGGTGACGAATTGGAATATACGGATGAAATTACTTTGGGCAGGTCCATATTGAACCGTTTACCCTATGAAGACTATATGAATAAATAGAAAGTGTATTTTCACTTCTTCCTCTTGAATTTGAATTTACCTTCACGCTACTTTATAATAGAAAGCAAGTATTTTAACATAAATAATTATTTCGTAAAGATTTTAACTAATCGTTATAATTATTGATTTATATCATCAAACTAATTGAAATTTTTTATATTTTTACACCTTACTAACAACTTAATTAGTTGATATGGAAGTAAGAAATAATGGGAATCATTGCGAGGAAGTTGACGAGACTGCTTCATGTTTTAATTCGCTGACAGAGGATGAGCTAGGTTTAATCGAGCGCAATAAAACAGAAATAAAATATAGTAAAGGAGAGACCATCATTAAGCAAGGTACCAAGGCTACAAACATTCTTTATTTGAAAGAAGGCTTGGTAAAATTGAATATGAATAGTGGTGAGAACAACCTTATTATCAATATCAAACCTCAAAATCACTTTATCGGTACTGAGAATTTATATGGCGTGGAATACCACCCCTACTCAGTTACTGCACTACTTGATTGCGTTGTTTGTTTTTTAGACATTGAAGATGTTCGTTATCTAATAAAGCAAAATATTGTATTTGCATCAGATATCTACCGAGTGATAAATGCCAATGTGGTTTTAACTTACGACCGGCTATTTTCATTAACTCAGAAGCAACTTCATGGTCGCTTTGCTGATATTTTACTATGTTTATCCTCAAAAATATTCAAGGACACCAAATTTGATTTGCCTTTATCTCGAAGAGATTTAGCAGCCCTAACTGGCATGGCACCTGAAAGTGTAATACGTATCATTAAGGACTTCAAAAGCGATAAGCTTATATCTACACAAGGAAAAAGTATTGAAATATTGAATATGCCAATGCTTAAAAAGATTAGTGCAGTGGGATAGATATAATTCCATCCTAGTCGGGCCACGAAAAAAAAGAGCGGATTTCTCAATGAGAAATCCGCTTTTTTTGATTTATATTATTGATTCACTATTTCTTTGAATCGTCCTTAGACTTATCCTTTCCACCAATAGTATCACGCATACGTGTATCAGCTTGAATATTATTAAACTTATAATAGTCCATTACACCTAAGTTTCCACTACGGAATGCATCGGCAAGTGCTTTTGGCACTTCAGCTTCAGCCTCAATTACTTTTGCACGAGACTCCTGGGCTTTTGCAATCATCTCTTGCTCAAGAGCAACTGCCATAGCACGGCGTTCCTCGGCACGAGCCTGAGCAATATTCTTATCGGCCTCAGCCTGATCCATTTGAAGAACAGCACCAATATTTTTCCCAATATCAATGTCTGCAATATCTATCGAAAGAATTTCGAATGCAGTACCTGAATCCAAACCTTTACTTAAAACAGTTTTTGAAATAGTATCAGGATTCTCCAAAACTGCTTTATGGCTCATAGAAGAACCAATCGTAGAAACAACTCCTTCACCTACTCGAGCTAGAATGGTATCTTCACCAGCACCTCCAACCAATTGCTTTATATTTGCACGTACTGTAACACGCGCTTTAGCAATAAGCTGAATACCATCTTTCGCAACAGCCGTTACTGGTGGAGTATCAATTACCTTTGGGTTAACCGACATTTGTACAGCCTCTAATACATCACGACCAGCAAGATCGATGGCAGTTGCTGTTTTAAAGTCAAGTTCGATATTCGCCTTATCAGCCGATATCAAAGCATTTACAACGGAACCCACACCTCCTCCTGCCAAAAAATGCGCCTCTAAATCGTCTCGACCTATCTCAAGCCCCGCTTTTTTGGATGTAATCATCGCATTAACAATAGTTGATGGAGGAACCTTCCTAAAACGCATTACAATTAATTGCAATAGCGAAATACGTACCCCAGAAACTATAGCTTGAAACCATAGTCCTACTGGAACAAAATAGAAAAGTAAAAGCAGCAATACAATGGCTGCTACAGCAAATACAATTAAACCACCTAGTGATTGTTGAGTTTGCAATAAAACTGATAATAGCATTAAAATCTTCATATTATTAATATTTAAATTATTATTTAAGTTCACATGGTACTAACCATGGTTATTATTTTTCACGTACAATTATCTTATCCTTACTAATTTTCATAATTTCAACTTCCTTCCCTTCGTCGGTAAAATTATCGAATGTACTAACTTCAATATATTTAGTTCCAAATCGCACAGTACCCATTGGGTTCAATCGAGATGTTGCAATACCCATTTCACCAATACTGAGTTCATTTTCATCAAAATTCTTTATCTTAGAGTCTATACTTTTATTCAATTGTACTCTCCTCCATGTTTTAGAACGAATCGCCATAAACAAACTAAATATCAATACAATTAGAGTCAAAGTCAAAGTAATATGACCACCCATAATCTCGCCTTCACCATAGGGAAGATAGATTCCATAAAGCAGAATTAATCCTCCAATAACGCCTAATATTCCCCCAGGTACAAATAAGACCTCAGCTAAAATAAATAAAAAACCAATCAACAATATGCCGACAACTAAAATCCAAAACATAATTTAGCATTAATAATTCGACAATAAAGATATATAAAAATTGATTGTAGTAAACCATAAATAAAAGGAATGTTTGAAAAACATTCTGTTTTACCAAATCAACACTTTATTAGTTTCTCCATCGAGTAAGTTTTTTAGTACTTTTACTTATCATAAACAAATCAAGAATATGGAAAATAAATACAGTTCCATAGCACAATATGCCAAATTACGCTATGCCTTTTTTTTGATGGTTTCCATCTGGTTTATTGGAACTATTGGCTATATGCTCATTGAGGCTGCACCTTTTCTTGATGCCGCATTTATGACGGTTATTACCGTTTCAACAGTAGGATTTAATGATGTATTAATTCTTAGCCAAGAAGGGAAAATTTTTACCATGTTTCTTATTATAATAAGCTGGATAACTTTTGCTTATGGCATATCTGTTATTACCTCACACTTTGTAGAAGGTGAAATGGGAAACCTTTTTTACTCATATCGAAACAAAAAACAACTCAAAAGAATGAAAGACCATGTAATAATTGTTGGCTATGGCCGAAATGGGCATCAAGCAGCACACGAACTCCAAGTAAGCGGAATTCCTTTTGTAATCCTAGAGCAAAAACACGATTTAATTTTAAATAATGTAAGCCGAGACTTACAATTTATTGAGGGTGATGCTACAGAGGATAATGATTTAATTGCTGCAGGAATCGAGCGCGCAAAATCAATTATTATAACTTTACCACTTGATGCAGACAATATCTTTATTACGATCTCAGCTCGTGCTTTAAACCCAGATATTCAAATTATTACTAGAGCGACCAGTGAATCAACCCAGAAAAAAATACTTATTGCGGGAGCAAATCAAGTAGTAATGCCCGAGTATGTGGGCGGAATACAAATGGCTGCTTTGGTAAACTCTGAAGATGTAGTAAGCTTTTTAGATAAAATATCAATCCGTGGTGATGCAGATACAACCTTAGTAGAAATTATTTGTAGCAATCTTCCTGAAGATTTACGATATCAAAGTATTTTCGACTTGGGAATTCGACAAAAAACAGGTGCAAACATTATTGGATTTAAAACTCCAGAAGGAGAATTTATTATTAACCCCACACCAGATACGGTTATGATTCCAAACACCAAACTTTTTGTTCTAGGAACACCCTATCAAATTAAAAAAATGAAAGAACTAATTAGTATCTAGTATGCACAAACTAAAGAAACCCTTTGAAGGCCATCCCGATTATCAGTGTTTTGGATGTAGCCCAAGCAATCCCATTGGATTAAACTTAGATTTCTATGATGATGGAGATTTTGTTAAAATTGATTGGGAACCCCGTGCCGAATTTCAAGGGTTTATTTATGTATTACATGGTGGAATACAAGCTACCATTATGGATGAAATTGCTGCTTGGTGCGTAAATGTGAAAGTTAAAACTGCTGGAGTAACTAAAAACTTTAGCATGCAATATCATAAACCAGCATATGTAAATCGAGGAAACTTACTTTTTCAAGCGAAATTACTTCGCATGGAGAAGAATATTGCCATAATCAAAACGGAGCTATTCAATAAGGAGGGAGAACTTTGCTCCGAAGGAGAGTTTCATTATTTTACTTATCCTGAAGCTATTGCTAAACGAAAGTTGATGTATCCTGGTATTGAGGCGTTTTACTAATTCAAGTTCGTAAGCTTGAAAAATATTATTTTCACAATCAAAAAAATTAATATGAAAAATAGAAAAATCATAATCAGCTTACTGATTATTCTAGCTATTATTCAATCTATACATGCTCAATATCAAACTATTGACTTTTATCCAGGAGACACTACCCACAAATGGGCACTCTCTTTCCATGATAACGATATCTATTGTATAGCAAACCCCAACATATCTCAATTAAGCAACTATCAACTTTTCAAATCATCGAACTTTGGAGATAGCTGGACACTATTGAACAGTTTTCAACAAAATATAAATCTTATGGGATTTGTTTCTTTTAATGACAGTTCTCATATCACAATCGGAAAAGGTATGATTACAAAAACTTACAATCAATTCGATTCTGTCATAATTATTATGTCGCAAGTTGGTGGCCTATATCCTACAACCATAAAAGCATTAAATAAGGATACCGTTTTAATTTATAGTAATGGAATAATATTTCGAAGTAATGATGGTTTCACCACGTGGGACACTATTATGATACAGAACGGATTAGTTACAAAGCACACCTTTGCAAACGATGAGATTAACTTAATAAGTGAATATGTATGGTTTGCATATATGGAACATGATCACAGTATAATAAGGACTACTGATGGAGGAAATCATTGGTTAATTGTAAATGACCTTTCGTCTTACATATCGAGCGGAACTAATCCTGAAGTATTAATAAACTTCCATTCTTTGAACGAAGGTATTCTTATGATTGAAAATGTGTTGTATAGCACTTCTAATGGAGGCCTGACTTTGATACCAATATTCACAGCACCATTTGGAAACATATTTGACATAAATTCCTTTTCAAATGGCCATATTCTTGTAATGGCATCACAATCATCAGGATTTACACCTATGAAAGGTGAATCACTTATTTACTATTCCAGAAATTATGGTTTTAACTGGGATACAATAGATATTTATTTATCTAATCAAGACTATGTATTTAACTTAATATCAATGAATGATAGTCTTGCTTTCGCGATAACATATGCGGGCAAACTGTTTAAACTTAACTTAACTACCCTATCTGTGCAAACGGTACAGCTTCCAAACCGAAAGTTAAAACTATTTCCCAATCCAACTACCAATCTCATTCAAATCAATACAAACGGAATTTACAAAGGCACTTATACTATAATTGATGTAAATGGAAAAGTAATACAGGAAGATAAATTCCATAAAAAGGAGTTTAAGGTTAATACCTCCAAACTAAAAAGTGGAATCTATTATATTCGTGTACAAGGTAATTCTAAATCCGAAATTACCACAGAAAAGTTTATTAAACTCTAGATTTTATTGCTTCCGAATCAAGCGATTCCCAATAGCACAATCCAAACACTTCAAATATTTGCAATAATCTTCTTTTAACGTCAGTAGAGCTTGACTTTGAGCGGCATTATTAGCTGTAATTCCCGTTTCTCTATAACGTTTTACAATGCTATTTTGCTCAGCCTTGGTTTGACTTAAAAAGTTCAATGCACGATCTCGTAGTTCTCCATCCTTTTGGTGATTTGCATAAACAAACAGAAAAGGCACCAGTGTGTTTATTAAAATCAAATCAAAAGAGCTCTCCCCCATGCGCTTCACTTTCGACTTTGATTTTTTTCCAAAAGAATAATGCTCAGTCCAATATTCAGACGCCTCCAATTGAAAGAATTCTTTTAGTTGCGAAAGCTTTTCTGTCTTTACAATTTTGGATAGTAGATGCGTTGACTTAAATATTAGCTGAGCAAACTGTGCAATTCGAATGCTTGGGAAATTCCCTGGCCTTAAGCGCATAAACTTCCATTGGTATGCTGCGATTGACTCCAAATCGTATTTCTTTCGCAAAAACTCATATTCAGCAATTAACTTTTGAGAGTACTTATCTTTCAATCTCGAATTTAACATCCCCGACTGTCCAAAGAGTAAGGCTTCAATCTTGAATAAGCTATCTCGATTCTTAGCCAAAACATCCAATGGGATACTACGCGCCAGTTGCTCAAATGGTTCAGAGTTCACATTAAAACCAAAGTTACGTGCCAAGGCATAATAAAAAGCCGTTTCCCAGTTTCCATTTGAGGATTGCAAAAAGGCCTCTATATAATCTGATTTCCGCTCCAATCGCTCTGCTAGCAATCGGTCAAGCCATGAGTAAAGAATCAAGTCAGGCACCGCATTTAGCTGAGGAGCACAAGCAATCCAATCACGATTTGCCAAAAGATTTCGATAACGAAAATAAAGCTTCTCATCAATTTTACCCCTAAGTTCAAGGCATGGAATTTCCTCATCTGTTGCATTACGAATTTGTATATCACATTCATAAACTACATGCAAAATAACCGAATCATAATTACTGTCCTTTTCGTGCTTATGACGAAACCAATCAGAAGACTTCACATGCATCTCCACATTTCCAGCCCATTCAGTAATTCCTATTCTGATACGAGCATTAAAAAAATCAGGCCCCGAACCATCATTTCGCTGCCCCATATCAATTAAGTGAATAAGTTCCCCCGCTTGAGTTTCTATATCTGGATTAATCAAGCGGTACTGCCATATGTAGTATAGAAAATCTTCTGTCATTTCGTCTTTTTATTGAAAGTGAAAGATACAAAAAAAGTCCGAAACTAAAGTTCCGGACTTTCAATCCAAAATGGAATATTTTAATACTAAATTCCAGGTAAAGCAGCAATCTGCTTCTCAACTCCACCACTTGGTCGTGTCGCACTTGCCTCTATTATATTACCATCCATATCAAATAACATAAATCTTGGAATACCTGTAATTTTGTAAAATTCACTAAACTCTTTTGCTTGTCCAGCCCATAATTGCTCACCTTTTAATGTGTCGTTCGCTACCATTGCTTTCCAAGGCTCCTGAGTCTGGTCAACTGAAATACTTACAAATACGATATTCTTTCCTTTAAACTCCTCTTCCATTTTCTTCAAAAAAGGAATCTCTCCAATACATGGATTACACCATGTAGCCCATACATCCACATATACATACTTCCCTTTGAAGTCGCTCATTTTTACTTCATTTTCATCCATATCAACAAACGAAAACTCATAGGCTGGTTTTCCAGCTTTCAAATGCTGCCACTTATCTAAAACTCCATTAACAATATTCTGAAATCCTTCGTGAGGACAAATTTCCTTGAAATAATCATAATATACATCATAACCCTTAATTCCATCATAACGTACATAGTCCATTACAGCTTTATAAGCCATAACTTGTTTTACAGCATCATCTGAGAATAAACTATTAATCAACTCCAAACGATACATAATAACAGAAGGGTTTGCTTCTTTCAAAACATCATCTTTATAATACTTCTCCATCTCAACACCTACATATGTATCTAAGAATGATTGGTATATCCCTAATGACAACAGGGAAGAATCATTAATATTTACTGCTCCTAGATAGGATCCAAATTCAGGTGAAGGTTCGAATGATTCCGTTTTATTCAAATAGCGAAAATACATTGGGTAGATATTATGAAGAAGTGCCCATTCATACAGAATTCTTGCCTCCTCCATCTCCACAAAATAAGGATCCAAATCAGCATTATTCATTTTCAGATTCTCAAGTACAGAATTATGCGTATCACGTAGTGAATCTATAGCTTTAACAGCTAAATCTTCAGGCAAACTAAATTTAGAATAAATGCCTTTTTGAAAATCATTACTAGACTTTGTAAACTCCGTTATATAATTATTATAAATGGATGCAGTACCAGCAAATTTCTGACTTTCCTCAAATTGTGCCATATCTGCTGTTAGAAACAATGTATCACCAGGCATAAGATATATGGGGAAACGATTTTGACTTCCCACAATCAATTCAAAGTAGCCAGAACCTTCCATATATTTTGTGAAAACGAAACTACCCTGCTCGTCAGTTTTCAAAGTATCAGGGGTCACAATAAATGGATTTGCCTCCATTACCAAAACGGTTGTGTTATTAGCACCACCTAAAGTTGCTTTCATAATTGCATCACCAGGAACAATTTTAGTAGAATTATTACAACTACTGATAAGAATCATTGCCAAAGAAGCAAGAACAATTGATTTTATAATATTCTTCATTATATATAATCTTTTATTTATTTGCATACTTAAATTGCTTTCCTATATAGATTGCATCATCGCCTAGTGTTGCTTCAATACGAAGAAGTTCATTATATTTCGCAATACGATCTGAGCGACTTGCTGAACCTGTTTTAATTAAACCTGTATTCAATGCAACTGCCAAATGAGCAATAAATACATCTTCGGTCTCTCCAGAACGATGACTCACTACATTTGAATACTGATTTCGAGTTGCCAAATTCATGGCGTCAATAGTTTCGGTAAGTGTTCCAATTTGATTCAACTTAATCAATATTGAATTTGCAACACCCATATCTATTCCCTTTTGTAAACGGCTACTATTTGTAACAAATAAGTCATCTCCTACAATTTGAATCCGGTCACCCATTCTATCATACATCGTTTTCCAACCCTCCCAATCATCTTCTGCCATACCATCTTCAATTGAAATTATTGGGTACTTCTTAGTCCAATCATCAAAGAAATCCACCATCTCAGTAGGAGATAATTTATCACCTGTTGACCATTTTAGATGGTATTTATTTTCTTCTGAGATATAATATTCAGATGATGCTGGATCCAAAGCTATAAAAATATCTTCACCAGGTCGATATCCAGCATTTTCTATAGCTTGAATAATAACTTGAAGTGCTTCTTCATTTGACTTTAGATTTGGGGCAAAACCACCTTCATCTCCAACATTCGTAGAATAACCAGCCTTTTTAAGAACAGCCTTTAGGTTATGGAAAACCTCAGATCCCATTCTTATAGCATCCGTAAAACGCTCTGCACCCACAGGCATTATCATAAATTCTTGAAAATCTATACTATTATCAGCATGAGAACCACCGTTAAGAATATTCATCATAGGAATTGGTAAGGTATTGGCTCCAACACCACCGATATAGCGATAAAGAGTTTGCCCAGTTGACTGAGCAGCCGCGCGTGCGCATGCCATGGAAACACCAAGAATGGCATTGGCTCCTAAATTACCTTTATTACTGCTACCATCCAACTCGATCATCATACGATCTATTTCAGCTTGATCTGACACATAATGCCCTCGCAACTCTTCATTAATAACAGTATTCACGTTATTTACAGCCTTCAATACCCCTTTACCCATATAGGCTTTAGGGTCGTTATCTCTTAATTCAACTGCTTCATGTATTCCAGTCGAAGCTCCAGAAGGTACGGCAGCTCTTCCAACAACACCACTTTCAGTCATCACATCTACTTCAACAGTTGGGTTGCCCCTTGAATCAAAGATTTGACGTGCATGTACATTAATTATTGCGCTCATATCTTATTATTTTTTAAGTTTTACAATGTTTATTAATTATAGTATTTAAAGGACTCAAAATTTAAAAAAAAGGGGCAATGAAAATTAATCATTGCCCCTTATAGTTTGTAGGGAAATACTACTATTTATCCTCTTTCTTATCTTCTTTAGACTCTGCTTTAGGAGCTTCTTTTTTCTCTTCTTTAGCTTCTGCCGTTACCTCTTTCTTAGGAACAGCTTTAACCTCTTTCTTTGCAGCTTTTGGTTCTGCTTTCTTCTCAGTTTTTGGTTCTGCTTTCTTTTCAGCTTTAGGCTCTGCTTTCACTTCTTCTTTCACCTCAGCAGTTGTTTCTTCTACAATTACTGCATCCTCAATTGCAGTTGTAGTTTCAGTCTTAAGAGCAGCTTTTTTCGAGCTACCACGACGACTACGTTTTGCCTTAGTCTTCTTAGATGACTTATCTTTCAGTAGATTTTCATTATAATCAACCAATTCAATGATACACATTTCAGCATTATCACCAAGACGATTTCCTGTTTTAAGGATACGAGTATATCCACCAGGACGATCCATCACCTTAGCTGATATCTCACGGAATAGTTCATTAACAGCATCTTTATTCTGCAGTTTACGAAAAACCATACGACGTGAGTGTGTTGTATCCTCCTTGGAACGACTGATAATAGGCTCTACATATATTCTAAGAGCTTTTGCTTTAGCCACAGTTGTTTTGATGCGCTTATGCACAATCAAAGATGTAGCCATATTTGAAAGCATTGCACTACGGTGCGAAGCTGTTCTTCCTAAATGATTAAATTTCTTTCTATGTCTCATCCCTATTATTCCTTATCCAATTTATATTTGGAAACATTCATTCCAAATGTTAAGTTCTTTACTTTTACTAACTCTTCGAGTTCAGTCAAAGACTTCTTACCAAAGTTACGGAACTTCAATAAATCATTTTTATTGAAAGCCACTAACTCACCAAGAGTATCTACTTCAGCTGCCTTCAGACAGTTCAAAGCACGAACTGATAAATCCAAATCGATTAATCTAGTCTTCAACAGCTGACGAACATAAAGAGTATTCTCATCAAATTCTTCAGTAACATTCTTCTCCTCTTGATCGAATGTAATCTTCTCGTCAGAGAACAACATAAAGTGTTGAATCAAGATACGTGCTGACTCCTTCAAAGCCTCAATAGGCTCAATAGAACCATCGGTATCTATCTCAAAAATCAATTTTTCATAATCCGTTTTTTGCTCTACACGATAATCCTCAATAGTATACTTTACATTCTTAACAGGCGTATAGATAGAGTCAATAAATACGGTTCCTAACGGAGCGTTGATTACTTTATTTTCTTCAGAGGGAACATAACCACGTCCCTTCTCAATATTCAACTCGATATTCAACTTCATATTAGGGTCGAGATGACATATTACCAATTCAGGATTTAATACTTGGAAACCTGACAGAAACTTATTAATATCCCCTGCGGTAAACACCTCCTGATTATTAATGGTAACTAATATTTTCTCACCATCATATGATTCAATCTGCTGTTTGAAGCGGATTTTCTTCATGTTCAGAATAATATCTGTTACATCCTCGATTACTCCAGGAATAGAAGAAAACTCTTGCTCAATACCATCAATTCGAAGACTTGTAATTGCATAACCTTCTAATGAATTCAACAGAATTCGACGTAAAGCATTACCAATGGTAACACCATAACCAGGTTCAAGCGGACGGAACTCAAATATACCTTTGATTTCATCCGATTCAATCATGACTACTTTATCTGGCTTTTGAAATGTTAATATAGACATCTATTATTGTTTTTGAAGTTCAACAATTATTATTACTTAGAATACAATTCAACGATCAATTGCTCATTGATATTTTCAGGAATCTCGGTACGCTCAGGATATCCAGTAAACTTACCTTCAACCTTATCTGCGTTCCATTCAATCCATGAATATGAATTGGCATGAGAAGCTGTAGAATCAAGGATTATCTCCAATGATTTTGACTTCTCACGAATACCCACCACATCTCCTGGACGCAACGAATAACTTGGAATGTTAACAATCTCACCATTCACCACAATGTGACGGTGGGAAACTAGCTGACGAGCAGCACGTCGTGTGGGAGCAATACCCATACGATAAACACTATTATCCAAACGAGCCTCACATAACTGAAGTAAAACTTCACCAGTAATTCCAGAACGACGAGTAGCCTTCTCAAAGAGGTTACGAAATTGACGCTCTAAAATACCATAAGTATATTTAGCTTTTTGCTTTTCTTGCAACTGAATTCCATATTCCGATTGCTTCTTACGACGACGAGAGTTTCCATGCTGTCCTGGAGCATACTTACGCCTTTCAAAACTCTTATCAGGTCCGAAGATCGGATCATTGAACTTTCTTGCTATTCTTGTTTTTGGACCAATATATCTAGCCATATCTCAAAAATTTTCCTTTTAAATTACTCTAATTATACTCTTCTACGCTTAGGAGGACGACAACCATTATGTGGTAATGGTGTAATATCCATAATCTCTGAAACAGCTATTCCCGATGCACTAATTGCACGAATTGCTGATTCACGTCCTGAACCAGGTCCCTTTACAAATACCTTAACCTTCCGAAGTCCAAGGTCATATGCTACCTTTGAACAATCTGATGCTGCAAGCTGTGCAGCATAAGGTGTGTTTTTCTTAGAACCTCTAAATCCCATTTTACCAGCTGAAGCCCAGGAAATAACCTGACCCGCATTATTGGTAAGTGAGATAATGATATTGTTAAAAGTAGCACTCACATAGGCTTTACCTACTGGTTCTACTTTAACAACCCGCCTTTTAGCGGATCTTCCTTTTTTTACATTCTTTGCCATTTGCTACTAATTCTTTAAGTTTTTAAACTTAGCCCTTACTTTACTTGACTACTTTCTTTTTACCGGCAACAGTCTTCTTTTTACCTTTTCGAGTACGAGCATTATTTTTAGTGCTTTGACCACGTAGAGGTAATCCAATACGATGACGTATTCCACGGTAAGATCCAATGTCCATCAATCGCTTGATATTCATTTGGATTTCCGAACGGAGCTCGCCTTCAACTTTAAGACTTTCTCCTATAAACTCACGTATTTTCTTTTGTTCGTCGTCACTCCAGTCACTAACCTTCTTATTAGTGTCAATTTTATTTAACTCTAAAATACTTTTAGCAGTACTGCGTCCGACTCCGTAAATGTAAGTCAGGGCAATTTCGCCTCTCTTATTGTTTGGGATATCTACTCCCGCGATTCTAGCCATCGACTTTAAATTTAATTGTTATAAATAATAAAAATTAACCCTGACGTTGCTTAAAACGAGGATTTTTCTTGTTGATAACATACACACGTCCTTTACGACGTACGATGATATCATCTTCTGTTCTTTTCTTTACAGATGCTCTAGTTTTCATAATATAATCTGTTATAAAAATTCTATTCCTATTTGTATCTAAATGTAATACGTCCTTTGGTCAAATCATAAGGAGATATCTCTAATTTTACCTTGTCTCCAGGAAGAATCTTAATATAATGCATTCTCATCTTTCCTGATATATGGGCAATTATAGTATGTCCATTCTCCAATTCAACACGGAACATGGCATTTCCCAATGACTCGAGAACTGTTCCGTCTTGCTCTATTGATTTTTGTTTAGCCATATTAACGTATATTTATATTTTGCTTCAATACTTCTTCAATAAACTCATAAGTCGATAAAAACTCAACTTCTCCACGTTTCACAACCACAGTATGTTCAAAATGCGCCGATGCTTTTCCATCACGCGTACGGATAGTCCAACCATCATTATCTTGTAGCACATCTTTAGTTCCCATATTAATCATAGGTTCGATACACAAAACTAGGTTTTCAGCTAGCTTTTTTCCTGTGCCTTTTCTTCCATAATTAAAAACTTCTGGCTTCTCATGCAAATTTCTACCTATTCCGTGTCCAACTAAATCGCGAACAACTGAATAACCAAACCCTTCGACATGAGTTTGAATTGCAGAACCAATATCTCCAATTCGTTTCCCAAACATAGCTTGTTCACATCCAAGATAAACAGACTCCTTAGTTATCTTCTGTAGATTCAGATCTGCTTCCTTCATTTCACCTATTGCAAATGAATACGCATAATCGCCATAATATCCATTCATATAAGTTCCACAATCCACTGAAACTAAATCGCCATCTTTCAATTCGCGATCTCCAGGAATTCCATGAACAACTTCATCAGCAACAGAGATACATAATGTGGCGGGAAAACCACCATATCCCTTAAAACCAGGTTCGGCTCCATGATCACGAATAAACTCTTCAGCGATTTTATCCATCTCAATGGTTTGTATGCCCGGTCGCATAATTTTTGCTACTTCGGCTAAAGTTTTTCCAACAAGTAAAGAACTTTGTCTTATTAATTCAATTTCTTCTGCAGTTTTTACAATCATAACGATGTATGGACTACATTCCCCCTCCCAATCCACTAGATTGGTACATATTTGATTGACGACCTTTAATACGACCTGATTTGGTTAAACCATCATAATGACGCATTAATAAGTGACTTTCTATCTGTTGTAATGTATCGAGTACAACTCCTACTAAGATTAATAGAGAAGTTCCTCCAAAAAACTGTGCAAATTGCTGGTTGATTCCTACCTGAGAAACAAAAGCAGGCATAATAGCTACGAAAGCCAAGAATACAGAGCCTGGTAATGTTACACGAGATAAAATAGTATCTAAGAAATCAGCAGTACGCTTTCCTGGCTTAATACCTGGAATAAAACCACCATTCTTTTTCAAATCTTCTGCAATTTGCTTTGGATTAATTGTAATCGCTGTATAGAAATAGGTAAAGGCAACAATCATAAGACCGAAGGTCGCATTATACCAAAACCCATTAAAATCAGAAAAGGCTGCTGCAAACCAAGATAAACCTTCGCTATTTGATGCGGCATAACCAATCAGAGTAATAGGAAGCATCATAATTGCCTGAGCAAAGATAATAGGCATTACACCAGCAGCATTTACCTTCAAAGGTACGTACTGTCTAACACCACCGTACTGTTTGTTTCCAACTACACGTTTTGCAAACTGGATGGGTACACGCCGCGTACCTTGGACAAGCATTATAGTTACCAAGATAACTAGAACTAGGAATACCATTTCGGCCAAGAACATCACCATACCGCCTGTTTGTTGGGTTGCTTTTGAAACAAACTCTGCAAACAAAGACATAGGTAGGCGTGCAATAATACCAATCATAATAATCAATGAAATACCATTACCAATTCCTTTATCCGTAATTTTCTCACCTAACCACATAATAAACATGGTTCCAGCAATCAAAATTGCTACCGATAAGGCATAGAAGAAGGTAGGTGAATGTTCATATAAAGGTACTGTTGACAATACTTCTCCTGAAGGAGCGGTATAGAACTTACCAAGAGTATGAATCATATTTGCAATATAGCCTGGAGCTTGAAAGGCAACAATAATTACTGTGAGAACACGAGTAATCTGGCTAATTTTCTTACGTCCACTTTCACCTTCTTTTTGAAGCTTCTGGAAATAAGGAACTGCCATACCTAAAAGCTGTACAACAATAGAGGCTGTGATGTAAGGCATAATACCCAAAGCAAAAATTGATGCGTTGGAAAATGCTCCACCAGAGAACATATTAATCAATCCTACCAATCCTGTGTTACCTTGCTCCTGTAATGCAGCCAATCCTCGAGGATCAACACCAGGAAGAACAACAAATGCTCCTAATCGATAGATTAAAATCAATGATAACGTAAGGATAATACGATTACGTAATTCCTCAATGTTCCAAATATTTCTTAATGTCTCTATAAACTTTTTCATTTATGCTTACAATTTTGTAGCAACACCACCAGCAGCTTCAATAGCTTTCTGTGCAGTTGCAGTAAAGGCATGTGCACTAACTTCAACTTTGGCTTTCAATTCACCACGTCCTAAGATTTTTATTAAATCGTTTTTACCAACAAGTCCATTCTCGATGAATACCTCATGGTTAAAACTTGTAATTCCTTTATCGGCTAATTCCTGAATTATATCAATATTTATCCCTTTGTAATCAATACGATTAATGTTCTTGAATCCAAATTTAGGGACACGACGAAAAAGTGGCATTTGACCTCCTTCAAATCCAGCCTTACGGCTATAACCTGAACGAGATTTTGCTCCATTATGTCCACGTGTAGAAGTACCACCTCTTGTGGAACCTTGTCCTCTACCAACTCTTTTACGAGTTTTTACTGATCCTTCTGCAGGTTTAAGATTACTTAAATCCATTGCTATATCTTATTTAATATTTTATACTAAACTTCTTCAACTGAAAGTAAATGCTTCACTTTCTCAATCATCCCTAACATTTGAGGAGTAGCCTCAACTACTTTTTCTCTATGCATCTTGGTAATTCCCAATGCAATAAGGGTTCGTTTCTGACGTAGTGGTCTGTCAATACCACTCTTTATCTGCTTTATCTTAAGTGTCTTCATTATCTCTCTTATTTTAATCGGCAAATGTACAATTTAGTTACATATGCTCAATCAAATTTAACCATTAAATACTTTATCTAAACTAACGCCACGTAATTCAGCAATATAACGAGGATCCCTCATCATACTCAAAGCCTCAATTGTAGCTTTCACTACTGAGTGTGGATTCGATGAACCTTTAGATTTTGCAAGTACGTCAGTCACACCAACACTCTCCAAAACAGCACGCATAGCACCACCAGCAATTACTCCAGTACCATGAGATGCAGGTTTAATAAAAACCTCAGCACCACTATATTTACCCGTCTGCTCATGAGGAACAGTTCCTTTATATATAGGTACTCTAATTAAATGCTTTTTAGCGTCATCAATGCCTTTAGCAATAGCAGAGGTAACCTCTTTTGCCTTACCTAATCCATATCCAACTACACCATCTTCGTTACCAACTACAACGATTGCAGAAAAACTAAATGTTCTACCACCTTTAGTAACCTTAGTAACTCTTTGAATGCTCACAAGACGATCTTTATATTCTATCTCGCTAGATTTTATTTTATTTGCTCTATTATCTGACATAAGTACTAAAATTTAAGTCCACCTTCTCTGGCTCCATCTGCCAAGGACTTGATTCTACCATGATAAACATATCCTCCTCTGTCGAAAACAACGCCTTCAACATTTGCTTCTTTAGCCTTCTCAGCTAAAAGTTGGCCAACTAATTTGGCCTGTTCAATTTTAGTGACTGTTTTAGAAGCGATGCCTTTATCTTGTGAAGATGCTGAAATCAGGGTCTTTCCTGAAGCATCATCAATAATTTGAGCATAAATTTGCTTATTACTTCTAAAAACACTCAATCGAGGACGCGCAGTTGTTCCGGAAATCTTTCCGCGAATACGACGTCTAATCCTTGATCTTTGATATTCTCCGTTCTTCTTCATCGTGCTTTTAATTATTTTATTTACTAACTAGCAGCTGTTTTACCAGCTTTTCTACGTATTTCTTCACCTTGGTAACGAATACCTTTACCTTTATATGGCTCAGGCTTACGCAATGAGCGAATCTTAGCAGCAACCTGACCAACTAATTGTTTGTCAACTGAGGTAAGAATAATCATTGGATTTTTACCTTTCTCTGTTACCGTTTCCACTTTTACTTCTTCAGGAAGCTGAAAGTGAATGTGATGAGAATACCCTAAGGTAAGATTCAAAACCTGTCCTTGATTAGTAGCACGAAATCCAACGCCAACTAATTCCTGAACAATTTTATATCCTTCAGAAACACCTTTTACCATATTGGCTACCAAAGCACGATATAAACCGTGTCTTGAACGTGTTTCTTTTGACTCGTCGCCACGAACAAGAGTAAAAGTATTCTCCTCATGCTCAAACTTAATATTTGCGTCAACATATTGTGTTAACGTTCCTAGTTTACCTTTTACAGTTATCACATTGTCTTTATCAACATTGATTTCGACACCTGCAGGAATTGTAATTGGTGCTTTTCCTATTCTTGACATAATATATCTTTATTATATATTAACTAATGTAACATAAAACCTCGCCACCTACTTTCAATTTACGTGCTTCCTTATCAGAAATTACACCTTTTGAAGTAGAGATAATTGCGATTCCTAAACCATTAAGTACACGTGGCAAGTCATTTGCGTTTGTATATTTACGCAAACCAGGCTTACTCACACGTTCCAAGCTACGAATAGCTGGCACTTTAGATTCTGGGTGGTATTTCAATGCTATTTTAATAGTTTTTTTGACATCTACATCTTCGAATTTATAACTCAAAATATACCCCTTATCATAAAGGATTTTTGTTATTTCTTTCTTAAGATTTGAAGAAGGCACTTCCACAACGCGATGTTTTGCGCTAATGGCATTTCGTACTCTTGTCAAATAATCTGCTATCTGATCAGTGACCATCTTTATTTAATTTATAGTTATACTAATTTTTTTACCAACTTGCTTTTTTAACACCTGGAATAAGGCCTGATAGGGCCATTTCACGGAAATTGATACGTGAAACTCCAAACTGTCGCATATATCCTTTCGGACGACCTGACAACTGACAACGGTTGTGCAAACGAACCGGAGAAGCATTCTTCGGTAACTTTTGTAATCCTTCGTAATCTCCGGCTGCTTTTAATGCAGCTCTTTTAGCAGCATACTTTTCAACCATCTTTTGTCTCTTGCGCTCACGCGCTTTCATTGATTCTTTTGCCATTATTTCTGATTTTTGAATGGTAAACCAAATTCTTTTAACAATGCAAATGCCTCTTCATCAGTCTTTGCAGTAGTTACAAATGTCATATTCATTCCTTGGATTCGACTAACTTGATCGATATTAATCTCAGGGAAAATCAACTGTTCGGAGATTCCGAAAGTATAATTTCCTCGTCCATCAAAACCTTTATCATTAATTCCACGAAAGTCACGAATACGAGGGATAGAAACAGATATCAAACGATCAAGGAATTCAAACATTTGGCTACGACGCAATGTTACACGTGCACCAATTCCCATTCCTTTTCGCAACTTAAAGTTGGAGATATCTTTCTTTGAATATGTTTTTACCGCTTTTTGACCGACAATATTTGTCATTTCTTCTATTGTAGCATCCAATAATTTTTTATCAGTAATTGCCTGCCCTACTCCTTGGTTAATCGAAATCTTAACTAGTTTAGGAACCTGCATTACAGATTTATAATTGAATTGCTTCATCAAAGCAGGAACAATCTCGTTCCGATACTTATCTCTTAATCTTGGTGAATAGTTCATTATTTGATTACCTCCCCTGATTTTTTGGAATAGCGTTCTATTTTACCTTTAACTTCTTTACGACCTACCCTAGTTGCATTTCCTTTAGCATCAACCAACATAAGATTAGAAATATGTACAGCAGATTCTTGCTTTACAATTCCACCTTGTGGATGTGTTGCATTTGGCTTTGTATGCTTAGACACCATACTAATACCTTCAACAAGTGCACGCTTAGCTTTAGTAAAGATTTCAATAACTTTTCCTTCCTTACCTTTGTCAGCTCCGGTGATTACTTTTACGGTATCGCCTTTTTTTATTTTCAATTTCGCTTTCATAATACTTTCTTCTGTTTATTACGACTACAATACCTCTGGTGCTAGAGAAACGATCTTCATAAATTTCTTCTCACGCAATTCACGGGCAACAGGTCCAAAAATACGAGTTCCTGACATTTCGCCTGTAGGGTTCAATAAAACCACTGCGTTATCATCGAAACGGATATAAGAACCATCATTACGACGAGTTTCTTTTTTAGCACGAACTACAACAGCTGTAACAACTGTTCCTTTTTTGACGTTACCACTGGGGACTGCACTTTTAACAGTAACAACCACTTTATCACCTATTCTTGCATAGCGTTTCTTAGTACCACCTAGTACTCGAATTACCATAACTTCTTTGGCTCCACTATTATCAGCAACTAATGCTCTTGATTCTTGTTGTAACATAATTATTTAGCTCTTTCAATGATTTCGACTAATCTCCAACATTTGTTCTTACTAAGTGGACGGGTCTCCATAATCTTAACGGTATCACCGATTCCTACTTCGTTCTTTTCGTCGTGCGCAAGATATTTTTTAGATTTCTTAACGAATTTACCATACATAGGATGTTTCACTTTACGTTCAACAACTACACTAATGGTCTTATCCATCTTATCACTTACGACAACGCCTATACGTTCTTTTCTTAAATTTCTGTTTTCCATTATACTACAGATTTCTTAATTATTTATTAGCAACTTCCAACTCACGCTTACGGATTTCCGTACTTAAACGAGCAATCGTTTTGCGATTTTCCTTGATTGTCTGAACATTCTCGATAGGAGAAACAACATGATGCAAAGATGTTTTTGTATAACGCATTTTCTCTTCTTCCAAACGCTCAATCAAGTCGGCAGTTGATAATTCTTTAATTTCTTCCTGTTTCATCGTTCTAATTATTTAACAATTATACCTTGTAAACTAGCCAGTTTTCTACTCTTCGTGGTAATCATTACGAACAACAAATTTCACTTTGATTGGCAACTTCTGCGCTGCCAAGCGTAAAGCTTCTTTTGCTACATCATAAGGTACACCTTCGGCTTCGAAAATGATTTTACCTGGTTTACAACGAGCAACAAACATTTCGGGAGCTCCCTTTCCTTTACCCATACGAACCTCTGCAGGTTTTTTAGTAATAGGTTTGTCGGGGAAAACACGAATCCAAAGTTGACCCTCACGTTTCATATAACGGGTAACGGCCTGACGTGCGGCTTCTATTTGACGTCCAGTTAACCAACTTTCTTCGAGAGATTTGATTCCGAATGAACCGAAGGCTAATTGAGCCCCACGGGTTACATTCCCTTTCATTCTCCCTTTCTGTTGTTTCCTGAATTTTGTTTTCTTTGGCTGTAACATTATTCCAAAATTTTAAATTCTTAAACCTTAACGAGTTCTTCTTTGTGGTCTTTGTGGTCTTTTCGAACGTTTTGAGTCCACGACAGCTCCGATAGAGATATCACGTTTCCCAAAAACCTCACCTTTAAAAATCCACACTTTCACTCCCAAACGACCATAAGTAGTATGAGCTTCAACTAATGAATAGTCTATATCTGCACGAATGGTATGCAAAGGGATACGTCCTTCTTTATACATTTCGCTTCGTGCCATCTCAGCACCACCTACTCGGCCTGAAATCAAAACTTTAATACCCTGAGCACCAACTCTCATTGTCGAAGCTATTGAGGTTTTCACGGCACGTCGATACGAAACGCGGCCCTCGATTTGCTTAGCAATGGATTGTGCAACAAGGTGAGCATCCATTTCTGGTCTTTTGATTTCTGATATATTAATCTGGATTTCTTTTCCAGTTAATTTCTTTAATTCTTCTTTAAGCTTATCAACTTCTGATCCTTGCTTACCGATAATAATACCGGGGCGAGCAGTGTTGATGGTAATAGTGACTAATTTTAATGTACGCTCGATATACACTTTCGAAATACTAGCTTTAACTAGACGAACATGTAAATACTTACGAATTTTATTGTCTTCGATAAGTTTTTCGTCGAAACGTTTTCCACCAAACCAGTTAGAATCCCATCCTTTGATGACTCCTAAACGAAAACCTATTGGATTTACTTTTTGACCCATTTGTTGATACTTTAATTGTTTGTAACTTCGGAGTTAACCTCTAATCTACTTCCAAGATATAATGTCACATGATTCGAACGCTTACGAATACGATGTGCTCGTCCTTGAGGAGCAGTACGAATTCTTTTAAGCTGTCGAGCTGAGTCAACAAAAATATCCTTAATATATAATTGTGCTTCTTCCATACGAGCACCTTCGTTTTTGGCTTCCCAATTGGCGATGGCGCTAAGAAGTAGCTTATACAGACGGTTACTGGCTTCTTTAGGCGAATGCTTTAGCATTGCTAAGGCACTCTCGATTTCTACACCGCGAACCATGTCAGCAACAATTCTCATTTTACGAGGAGAAGTAGGCACATGACTCAACTTAGCAAAATAAGTTGATTTCTTAGCCTCCTTGATAGCTTCTGCTCTTTTATGTTTTCTAACTCCCATTTTCTATCGTATTTTATTTCTTGCCTTTATTTTTACTACCAGCGTGGCCACGGAACGAACGTGTTGGAGCAAACTCTCCTAGTTTGTGACCTACCATATTTTCTGTTACATAAACTGGAATAAACTTATTCCCATTATGAACTGCAATAGTTAATCCTACAAAATCAGGTGAAATCATAGAAGCACGTGACCATGTCTTAATGGTGGTCTTCTTCCCTGACTCTTGAACTGCAAGCGCTTTGCGCTCGAGCTTGTAGTGAATATATGGACCTTTTTTAAGTGAACGACTCATATCTTATCTATTTACTATTATTTCTTTCTTCTTTCAATAATATGCTTATTCGATGCTTTGGTCTTGCTACGAGTACGGAATCCTTTAGCAGGAATACCATTTCGTGAACGTGGATGACCACCTGTTGCACGACCTTCTCCACCACCCATTGGGTGATCAACTGGATTCATGTTTACAGGGTTGGTTCGTGGACGACGTCCTAACCAACGTGAACGACCAGCTTTACCAGAACGCTCCAAACTATGATCTGGATTTGACACCATCCCAATTGTTGCTTTACAAGTTTGAAGTATCATACGAGTCTCACCTGAAGGCATTTTTACAATTGCATACTTTCCTTCACGTGTCATAAGCTGTGCATAAGAACCAGCACTACGTGCCATCTTTGCTCCTTGCCCTGGACGTAATTCAATATTATGAATTATCGTACCAAATGGTATTTCACTTAAAAACATTGCATTACCTACTTCTGGAGCGATACCTTTACCAGACAATATTTTTTGCCCAACTTTAATTCCGTTAGGAGCAACAATATATGTCTTCACACCATCAGCATAAACTAATAATGCGATACGTGCAGTACGGTTTGGATCATACTCTACAGTTTTAACTGTAGCAGGAATACCATCACGCTCACGCTTGAAGTCAATAATACGATATTTTTGTTTGTGACCACCACCAATATAACGCATGGTCATCTTCCCTTGATTATTTCTACCACCTGATTTTTTCTTAGGAACCAACAAACTCTTTTCAGGAGTTGAGGTAGTGATATCGTCAAACGTGCTAATAATCTTAAAACGTTGACTTGGTGTAGTTGGTTTGAATTTCTTTAAAGCCATGTCTCCTAAATATTACTATAAAAATCAATACTTTGACCCTCTGCTAACGTAATAATTGCTTTCTTAAAAGCTTTTGTACGTCCGGCTATATAACCCGCTTTAGTTGCTCTGCTTTTTTGCTTTCCACCATAATTCATAGTGTTTACAGATACAACATCAACGTCATATAATTCCTCGATAGCCTGTCTTATCTGAACCTTATTGGCCTTATTATCTACGACGAAACCGTAACGTTGGAATTTCTCCCCCATCTCGTTCATCTTTTCGGTAATAATTGGCTTCTGAATGATACCCATTTCTGTTATTCTTTATCGATTCAACAAATTCTGTTTACAATGAAGCAAACATTTTTTCTAATTCTTTAACTGCACTTTCAACAAAGATTACTTTGTTGGCCTCAAGGATTTCATATGTATTCACCTTGGTAGCAGTTGTTACTTTAGCTCTTTGAATATTTGATGCAGACTTACTAATATTTGCATCTACTTCAGATAGAACTAAAAGTGTTTTCTTTCCTTCAAGCTCAAACTTATTCAAAATATCAAGATAATTCTTAGTTTTTGGTTGATCAAATTTGAAATCTTCCAAAATCATCACCTCACTATTTTTTACTTTATAAGTAAGCGCTGATTTACGAGCAAGTCTTTTCACCTTCTTATTCAATTTGAATGAATAATTACGAGGATGAGGTCCAAATGCACGAGCACCACCTCTTAAAATAGGAGATTTAATATCACCCATACGAGCAGTACCTGTTCCTTTTTGACGCTTAATCTTGCGGCGGCTACCAGAAAGCTGAGAACGCTCTTTTGAACTATGAGTTCCTTGACGCTGATTTGCACGATATAATTTTACATCGAGATAAATTGCGTGATCGTTAGGCTCTATTCCAAAAACACCGTCGTCAAGTTTTACTTTACGACCTGCTTCTTCACCTGTTATTTTATATACTGCTAATTCCATCTTTCAATAATTACATATGAACCACTAGGACCCGCAATCGAACCCTTAACAATAATTAAATTCTTATCTGCAACCACTTTAAGAACCTCAAGATTAATCATTTTTACACGATTTCCACCCATACGACCAGCCATGCGCATTCCTTTGAATACACGTGAAGGATACGAACTTGCTCCAATTGATCCAGGTGCTCTTAGACGATTATGTTGACCATGAGTCGCATCATTAACTCCTTTAAAGTTATAACGCTTAACAACTCCTTGAAATCCTTTTCCTTTACTAATTCCAACGATATCAACAAATTCTCCTTCAGCAAAAACATCTACTTTCACCTCTTCACCTAATGATCTTTTATTCTCAAAACGGCTAAACTCAACTAGCATACGCTTTGGAGTTGTCTTCGCATTCTTGAAGTGACCCATCATAGCTTTGGTTGTGTTCTTTTCTTTAGCTTCATCATAAGCCAATTGAACCGCATCGTAGCCGTCAACATCTTTAGTTCTTACTTGTGTTACTACACAAGGACCAGCCTCGATAACAGTGCATGGTATATTTTTACCAGAGGCATCGAATATGCTAGTCATTCCTACTTTTTTTCCTATTAATCCAGACATTTCTAAATAATCTTTAGCTATTTATCCTTAAACTTTGATTTCAACTTCTACTCCACTTGGAAGCTCTAATTTCATAAGAGCATCAATTGTCTTTGAAGTTGAACTGTATATATCCAACAAACGTTTGTATGTAGAATGCTCGAATTGCTCACGAGATTTCTTATTTACAAAAGTTGAACGAAGTACAGTATATATCTTCTTATTAGTTGGTAACGGAATTGGTCCATTTACAACAGCTCCTGTAGATTTTACAGTTTTTACGATTTTTTCAGCTGATTTATCAACTAAATTGTAATCGAAAGATTTTAATTTTATTCTTATTTTTTGACTCATCTCTAAATATTCCTTATTATTTATTGATAATTTCTTCTGCTATTGAATCTGGCACTTGATCATAGTGATCAAATGTCATAGTTGATGTTCCACGACCTGATGAAATTGTTCGCAATGCTGTAACATATCCAAACATATTTGAAAGTGGAACCATGGCCTTAATATTTTGAGTACCATCTTTTGCTTCTACACCTTCAATCATACCACGACGCTTATTCAAGTCGCCAATGATATCACCCATATATTCATCTGGAGTAACTACTTCAACTTTCATTATTGGCTCAAGGATACACTTCTTAACTTTCGCTAAGGCATGACGGTAACCCATCTTTGCTGCTAGTTCAAAAGACAACTGATCTGAATCGACAGCATGGAATGAACCGAAGAAGAGACGTACTTTCATACTATCCATCTCGTATCCAGCCAAAGGACCATTAAGCATTGCTTGTTCAAATCCTTTTTTCACAGAAGGAACAAATTCCTTAGGAATTACACCCCCTTTAATCTTCTCTATGAATTGAAGTCCTTCAGTACCTTCATCAGCTGGTCCAATTTCAAACTCAATGTCTGCAAATTTACCACGTCCACCTGATTGCTTTTTATAAACTTCACGATGTTCGGTACTTCCTAAAATTGCCTCCTTATAAGCAACCTGAGGTTGACCTTGATTACATTCTACTTTGAATTCACGTTTCAAACGATCAATCAAAATATCAAGGTGAAGTTCACCCATACCACTGATAATTGTTTGTCCAGTTTCTTCATCAGAACGAACCTTAAATGTAGGATCTTCCTCAGCTAACTTAGCCAAAGCTCCACCCATTTTATCAATATCTTTTTGAGTTTTTGGCTCAACAGCAATACTAATTACAGGATCAGGAAAATCCATGGATTCCAAAATAATAGCATGGTCACTTGTACATAGAGTATCACCTGTACGAATCGTTTTGAAACCTACAGCTGCTCCAATATCACCAGCTTCAATTTTTTCAAGAGGATTTTGCTTATTTGCGTGCATCTGCATCACACGAGATATACGCTCCTTTTTTCCAGTACTTGCATTATATATATAAGAACCTGCTTTTAAAGTTCCTGAATAAACTCTAAAAAAGGCAATCCGTCCCACAAATGGGTCAGTAGCAATCTTAAAGGCTAAGGCAGCAAATGGTGCATTAGCATCAACTTCGCGAGTTTCTTCTTTCTGTGTATAAGGATTAACTCCTACAACAGCATCGATATCAAGCGGACTAGGTAAAAATTCAATTATTGCATCAAGTAACATCTGAACACCTTTATTCTTAAAGGCTGACCCACACATTACGGGAGTAATCTTCATATCAATAGTAGCTCTGCGTATTGCAGCTAACATTTCGTCCTCAGTAATTGAATCAGGATCTTCCATGTATTTTTCCAAAAGCTCATCACTTTCTTCAGCAACACCTTCCACTAGCTCCATTCTGTATTTACTAACAGTTTCCAATAAATCTTCAGGAATAGGAATTTCATTTACGTTAACACCATGATCATCCTCATCCCAAACATAGGCTTTATTGGTAATCAAATCCACAACACCACGAAAATGCTCTTCAGCTCCAATTGGAACTTGCAATGGTATAGGATTTGCTTTCAATCGCTCGCGAATTTGCTCAACAACTGAAAAGAAATCAGCTCCCGAACGGTCCATTTTATTAACGAAACTCAAACGAGGAACTTTATATTTTGTAGCCTGACGCCAAACGGTTTCAGACTGAGGTTCAACACCACCTACTGCACAAAACAATGCAACTGCACCATCAAGTACACGCAACGAACGCTCCACCTCTACGGTAAAATCAACGTGACCAGGGGTGTCAATAATATTAATCTTATTCTCAATATTCTTATACTTCCAAAACACAGTGGTTGCAGCTGAAGTAATTGTTATACCGCGCTCCTGCTCCTGAATCATCCAATCCATTGTAGCAGCACCATCATGCACCTCACCGATTTTGTAGCTCTTACCAGTATAATATAGAATACGCTCGGTGGTGGTAGTTTTACCAGCATCGATATGCGCCATAATTCCTATATTCCTAGTATTTTCTAATTTACTTGCCATTCTAATTTCTCTTTCCCTCTATTATTAAAATCTGAAATGTGAGAATGCTTTATTGGCTTCTGCCATACGGTGTGTATCTTCCTTCTTCTTAAAGGCTGTACCTTCTTCTTTATAAGCAGACATGATTTCACCAGCTAATTTCTGAGCCATTGATTTTTCGTGACGCTTACGTGAAGCTGAAATCAAAGATTTAATACCAATTGATTGCTTACGTGATGGATAAATTTCAGAAGGTATTTGAAAAGTAGCTCCACCAATACGACGACTCTTTACTTCAACAGCAGGAGTTACATTGGAAAGGGCTTTCTTAAATACATCAACTGGGTTTTCATCTTTAACACGCTCCGTTACAATATCCATAGCATCATAAAAAATATCATAAGAAATATTTTTCTTGCCAGCCATCATCATATTGTTCACAAACTTGGAAACCAAGGTGTCGTTGAACTTTGGATCAGGAAGGATAATTCTCTTTTTAGGCTTTTTTCTTCTCATCTTACACTATATTATATACCTGTGTTAAAATCTTATTACTTCTTTGGTCGCTTAGTACCATACTTTGAACGACGTTGAGTACGACCGTCAACACCTAATGTATCCAACGCACCACGCACAATGTGGTAACGAACACCTGGCAAGTCTTTTACTCTACCACCACGTATAAGCACGATTGAGTGCTCTTGAAGGTTATGACCTTCACCTGGGATATAAGCGTTCACCTCTTTACCATTTGTCAAACGAACACGAGCTACTTTACGCATAGCAGAGTTCGGCTTCTTAGGTGTAGTAGTATAAACACGTACACAAACACCCCGACGCTGTGGACATGAGTCCAATGCCGGAGAATTACTCTTATCAGTCAGCTTCTTGCGACCTTTTCTGATTAACTGTTGTATTGTTGGCATAATTTAAACTAAATTACTTTCTTTATAAAAGTCCAAATATTCATTAAAATAACTCCCTAAAAACGGGTCTGCAAAAGTACAATATATATTGTTATAATCAAGCCTTTAAATCAAATAAAGATTTAACACTGTAATTGATTGGCTTAATGCTTTTTACAGACTTGTCAAAGGTCTGATAAAAAATAAATTCTAATATTTTATTGAAATGTTTGATAGGAAGGATAATCTTCCAGACCCGAAAGTAAGACATCTTCGTCTTATTCTTTCCGAAACCTATAGCGGTCTGCCATTATCAGGTTCCTAACAAATATTTCTTTAATATCTCTAAAACAAGTGGTTAAATACCTTACTGCTTTAGCGGCTGCAAAGATAGAAATATTTTTTTATTCACAAAGCTTTTTTGATAAATAATTTAGTTTTTTTTGACACTTACCATATAGTGTTAGTAGTCAAGCTCTTTTATTCCTTAACAAACGTACCACTACCCAAAACACCATCCTTTCCAACAATCTCTATAAAATAAACTCCTGATTTATAAGCCTCCAAATCCAATTTAATTAAACTTGCACCTTGGTTTAAGTTCTTTTGTAAAACCAATTGACCAAGAGAATTATAAACCTTAATACTTACTTCTTTGTTAAGATTACTGCCAAACTCAATATTTGTAAAGTCTCTGGCAGGATTAGGATAAACCTTGACTTCGGCAAGCTCAGCCATCGTTTTCTCCCAACCAATAACCCCATTAGCATCAGTCTTAAACATCCATGCAGTCCAGCCAGAGCCACCTTGGTCGGATAAAAAGCCCACGCCCATAAAGCCGCCATCATCCGTTACTATTAAGTCGTTCAGTTGGCAATCATAATTATTCAATGGACTATAATTATAGGTTTTAGTCCAAAGGCTATCTCCATTGGAGTTGAGTTTTAGAATTACTCCTTTCATACTATTTTCGATAGCGGTGCCTGATACGATTATATCACCATTTGATAATGTTTCTACGCCCATGGCTTGGTGAAGAGATAAACACTCAAAGCTATGAAATGTATAATAGTTCTTCTCCCAAATAACCGTTCTCAAATCAGCATCCACTTTTGCAACAGTTATTGCTCTTAAATTATTAGTTAAATCATACCAATAGGCTGACGATACCGTGACAAGATTATTAAAGACTGAAATAGACATTGGGTAACTTGGATTGCTATTGGAGTTTACATCTGCACTCCATTTATATACACCATTTTTATTTAGCTTAATAAGCTTTAATGGGGCTACATTATTAAATGTACAAGGAACAAAATAACCTGAATCAGAGGCAATCTCTACATCAAAAAAAGTATAATAGCTATTATAAGTCCTGCGCCATTCCATGTTTCCCACACTATCAATCTTCAACAGGTAGGAACGAATCTTACCCGTAATGCAATCCTTATTATAATTGCCCGTAAGTATATAACCTCCGTCGGGAGTTGCCTTTATAGCGGTTAGTCCATTGAATACCATTGCGCCTGTCTGTGAGGCAGCTAGGGTATCAGGATGATTATACATCTTAAACCAAAGGGTATCTAAAGTAAATTTATCTACTGACAATACTACGGCATTGTTATTATTAAATGTATCTGTTGCAATTGCACAGCTCACTATTTGATTATTTGAAAGTACCACTGAATTATAAGGATATGCTTGGAAGTAAAATGAAGGATAATGATAGTATGCCTTTTTATTTACGACACCTCCTTGTTTATTAAGCTTAACAATTGCATTATTTACCCCACCAATTACATAATAAAAAGAATCGTCTTGGCATATAGAATTGAATGGATTCGACTTATTCCCAAAAGGTTTCAATGTATCATTATACATCAAACTAAACTGACAAAAAGATTCAATTGTAGTGAAAGTCAAAAGGATTACTAATAGTATTTTCTTCATAATAAATGCTTAAATGAGCCGTCTCTACTCATCTAAATAAGAGAGTAGAGACGACACCAGTTTTATTCTACAATAATTAACTTCTCAGACCAAAGTATCTGATTAGTAGATTCAATTATTATTTGATATGTGCCCGGACTTAAACCTCCCAAGTCTATCAATACTTCATTGGTTGTTACATCTTCAATTGTTTCCAATTGACCAGTTTTTAATTTGCGACCTTGATTATCAATAATCGTATAACTCAAATTAACATTCTGACAATTATAACTCAATGTGGTATAATCTCTAGCAGGATTAGGATAGAGTTTAAACTCTTTGTCTTTTTCAAGCTCATTTACATCAGGAATTGAATGTGTTGCCATACGAACTCCATTTTCAGGAATATCATATACCCACTCTTGATAAGTAAATAATGGATTGTCTCTTAGTAATAATGATAAAGCAATGGGCGCCATATAAGGTCGGTCTGCCTCCAAAACTTCACCCAAAAACAGCCTTTGACTTTCTTCCAATCCATCTTCGTAAAGATTGTTCTGCTGCATGTCTTCGGCTATGCTTATCATGGTTTCAAAGTTAGTAAAATCCTGCATCATTTCAGTGTTTAGCTCAAAACTGCTTTCTATATTATCAATGCAACTCTGCATCTCTTCGTATAGACCATAAGATAAATAAATAGTTGCCAACTCGTAACGATCATATAGATCGACACTACGCGACATAAAAGCAATTAGACTATCTCTTGACCATGTATGGGTAGTATCGCTGCGGTAATTGCGCTTTATATTTTCGCCTATCATGGATATCAAATGATAGTCGGCCGCCACATCGCTCTCCAATGCTTGGAGCTGCGAGCTTACTTCGGGCTGCGACCTGATTTCAAGGATATAGCTTTCGGGCATAGCAGGATTCCTATTTTCCAATGCATGCATTACTTCCCCACTATGCACAGCATGGGGATTGGCAATTACCAATAGTTTTACCATTAAACTGGTAAAAACAGGATTATTGATAAACTCCACAATTACCTCTTCCGATAAATAAGGCGACTCGGCCAATAGGCTATTAAACTGCTGATAAGCATCCCATGGAGCGGTAGTTTCTACCTCATTATCCAAATTGGCATTGCCTCCATTTTCCCAAATATCCAATAGGGTTTTGGACGAATTATAGGCAATTTGAGCACTGGAAAGCTCGGTGTATAATGAACTAATAGGCACACCATTGCCACTACTACTAATTTTTGAAGGGCAAACTTCCACTGATACTGGCAATAAAGTATCACCAATATTGTCATTTCTTGTGGGTTGCCATCTTCCAGAAGTGGAAAGATTCGCCCACGAATACTTCAACCATTGAGCTTCTTCATTGTCAAAATCGTTTACCGCTGTGGCAGGTAAGCTGCTATGGGAATCGGAAAATTGATTGCCGGCTGGTAAATATGGATCTTGAATATTACCATTATTAGATTGCTTCTGAAACTTAGCAATCCCAACACGAGGCACATATCCAACAAATGCCATTGGACCTGTGCAATAACCTATACCTCCAACCCAAAAATCGTAATCGCTTGCTTGGTTGGTATTGCAAAAATATTTCAATCCCATGCTAGCATTATAGCCATCGCCTGAGTTAAAACATTGTGCCTGATTTCCCATAAACAGATTGGAGAGGGTGTTTTTATAGATCTCATTGTTCTGGGTTCCTGTTTTATGTACAATAATACCCCTGGAGCTATTGCGTATTGCTGCGCCATAGTCAACAGGTCGGTAAATCGTATTTTCCTCCACCTTAAATCCTTTTCCACCCATTATATAAATACCATAAGGCTTAGTTGGAACGGGTTGTTCACTTTGTGCCAAAACCTGATTTGCGGCCTTTATACTGTTTTCAAGCACCTCGGCATTGTTAGTCCCAGACAACATTATGGCACGATAGGTATTATCAAAAATATTGTCGTTGATTTTTACCAAAGCATTTGGGCTTATTCCATTTATTGCACTAACACCATAATAGAGGTTTATGAAGTGGTTTTTGGCTAAAATGGAACAAGGTGTAATCTGTGGGTCGCAATAGGGCGATATATTCAATGAGGAGTTTATTGCACTTATTCCTTTCCCTTTTTCTTGAACTGCAAGACTATTGTCCAGGTTCTCAAAAGTATTGCCTTGGATTCGAAGCCCGTTGATACTATATGTAAATATATTTCCTTGCTTTCTACTTGGAGCTACACCTGCATCAAATAACATATTGATATCATTCTTAAAATCGGATGCTACAATATAACTTTTTTGAGAAATTGGTCTTTGTGTAATTGTACTCCACAATTCATATGGCTTCATCACAATATCTTTTTGATTATTCAGAAAATGTGCACCATCTATTTTAATAATTCCACCACCATGATTGTTTAGTAATGCTCCATTTCCATTATTCACAAAGTGCTCGCCTACATATACTGCTACTTCGGCATTTTCGATTGTAGCTCCGTTTTTTATTTCCAATACGCCTTGGTTGCTCTGCGGATATTGAGATTGCATATTATCACCTTTTACGATTATCCCTCTCCAAAGCACTGTGTCTTCGGTATAGTAATAATCTGTATAATTAATTCCATCTTTTTCTACAAAAAGAGTTTCGGGTGCTCGTTTATAATTGCTTACCAGAGCTGTATCGCCTTCAAGTATAAGATGTCCTCCTTTTTCTACTTCTATAAATCCATTTTCAATAATAGTTACGGTGGATTGCATCCGCAAGAGTCCGCCGTTTTTTATCGTTATATTCCTAGCATATATAGGATGCAAACTATCATTATCCCAAATAGTAAGATTGTCTATCTCATATTTACTTGCTATTGAAAAACGCTCCAAAAAGGATCCTGATGTGTCAACAGGATTAACTACGACATTATTATCTACTCCTTGAATAATATCTACCGACATCACATCATTGTGTACGTTAAATTTAGCAAAATGAGGAATAGTTGCAACGAAAAGCTCATCTTGGGATACTAATTGACTGTGTAAAACCTTCTGAAAAGAGGCTCCACCTCCACCAAGGGTTAAAAAATGGGTTCCTTGCTCAATCCAATGTGCATAATAATGCTCGTGTCCCGAAAGAACCAATTGCACACCATATTGTTGTAACAATGGCTTAATCAAGTTTATAGTATTTACCCCTGCCAATCCACTATGCACAGTCTTGAAAGGTACATGAAACATAATTACCTTCCATTTTTTATTGGTATTTGCCAGTTTGGCCTGCAACCAACTATATTGTTGAAATGATGTTTCATAACCGTTTGTGTCAATATTCAGAACAATAAAAAGTACGGGGCCACTAACAAATGAATAGGTAAAATTGTTACCTGTATAGTTATTACAATTATATGGAAATGGGAAGTACTTTTTATAATTTTGACCATTGTAAATTTTACCATTAGCATCTGAATATACTTCATGATTTCCTTTGGCTCCCATAATGGCTATATTTGCCATTAATTCTCTAACACTACGATCAGCTCTATTAAAAAACTCTCCTTGCCAACTTTTCTCCGAATCTCTTACATTCCAGTCTCCAGCGTGTAACAGAAAAGTTTGACTGGAAGGGTCTGTTTTTATTTCTTTCAGTATTTGTTTGCATACAAAATCATGATAAGGTGGAGAGCCTCCTACTGAATTACCTCTGGTGTCGCCATAAGCGTAAAACTTTGTTGTGGTTGCAGTATCATGGTGTGGGAAAAGTATTGAAAATATTTTAGGAAAGGGTTGGTGTGCAGTATCTATTCCTTCTACTACTACTCGATAATACAATGTTTGGTCGACACTTCCACCAAAATAATAATTAAACAAATGATCACTGCTCAATTGGGGAGTTGAGGCCAAATTTAGACCCGGAAAACCAAGGGTAGTATCACCCCAATACTCAATATGACAAAGTCCATTTGATAGATTATATATGGAATCATTAAGTTGCCACCTTATCTGTATTTGTTTCTGATCAGAATATTTTGTCCCAATGGGATTAATAATATAGGGCTCCTTAATTTTATCAGTTGTTGCATATGTTGAATCGGCAGTATAATCAAATACTCGTATATAATCTACCTGCATCGTATCGGGGCACCTTGTCGAATCACCAGGAAATAGAACAATCCCATTGGTGTCCATCTTCATGCTTACATTAAGTACTATTCTTTTGGGGGTCATTTGACCTACATTTTCAATTGCTAATGCCAAATGCCCATCAATGTAGAAAAATATAGAATCGTGCAACCATTTAACTCCATATATCATAAAGGAGTCATTATAATTGTAGTTTATTCCTATTTGGTCAAAAGAGATATAAAATGGCCCAGTGGTAGGATGGTGAGTATTTATGGTTACGGTGTCTCTACCTAAAAATCCAACCACTTCACATATATCTATCTCGTTATAGTCTGTTAAGGATTCGGATTCCCCTTCGCCGCGAAACATCCAAAATGCTGGCCAATAAGACCTACCATACGGAAATTTTATCCGTGCCTCAACATATGAGTTTATACTTACATTGTAATTTTGGGTTGTTTCTACCCAAGCTGAAGTATAATCATAATCAATACCATATTTCAGTTGATGGAAACAATGAAAACTATCCAAAAGATTTGAATCAGCATGGAAATTCTCATATTTAAGTGTCAAGTTTAGTTTTCCATCTTCTATAGCCACATTATCCTCCAAAAAAACTTGGGGTTCTCCATAGTGATCAAAATTATGTCCTGTGTACCACCTTTGTGGACTCAATGAGTCAAATTGATCTTCCCAAACCATATGCCAATGGGGATCACTATCTGGTGTCCATAGTGTTTGCCCATAGCTTTGATTGCTAAAGCAAATTATCATTGCTATTATAAGGCTTATACTTATTATTGTTACTGTATTCTTCATTATATTGATTTTTTTTCGTTTGTAATAAGTTGAATGTAGTTTACCCTCTGCAATCGCTCCTCAATGGAGCCACCATAATTAATAATAATTATGGTCTGATTGCAGAGTGGAATCTATCGTACATTCTCGCATCATTACACGGCAGTTCTATAATAAAAACTGCAAAGCAATACTTTAGGCTTCTTGAACTTTCATATTTGTTGCTCATGGCAAAAATATTAAATCGTATATGCCCCCTATACTTGGTTAATATGCAAAAAAAGCGTGGGACAGTAACCTATCATTTCTGAGGTTCTGCATGACCCTGCAAGAAAATAAGTAAAGCCCACGCAAAGCATAAGCGTTCGACTTATTATTCCTTCTTGCATAAAATTTGCAGATTTCAGAAAAAGAATAAAAGCTAACGCTTTTTATTTCAATAATAATTATACTTTTTTGTTCCTTTTTAAGAACACCCAAATTTATGAAAAAGAATTATATAAATTGAAAAGATATTTATTTGTTGAGAAGATTATCAAAAAAACAATACTTTTGAAAAATAATTAAACATACATTATGAAAAGATTTATAAGGCTATCACATACAACTATTGCAATTGCACTGATTGTTCTATTTAGTGGCTTTGCTACGCAAGTTATAAATTCAAGTCTCCCATGGGAAAACGGAATGCTTAATGGTAAAATTGAAGTAACTATGAACCATACTATAAATAAGGTTTCTTCTAGGAGCATTGAAGGAGAACTCCAAAATAATCAGAAAAAGGGTTCTTGGAATATTTTTAACAAGAAGCACAAAATAATTCAAGAACGGTTCTATTTGAATAATTACGAATACACCTTAAAAACCAAGGATGGAGAAGTTGCCTCTTCTTATAAATTGGAACGCAATGATAAGGACTGCTATATATATGATTCAATTGCAGAAGAGAATGTGGCTTACTCAAGAAGAATGTGGCTCGTGATTCCAGATAGTATGCTTTATACTCATCCTAACTTTGGTCGTGTGATGTATCAAGTAGATTTAACAAAGCAGAAAGCTTACTCAAGTTATGAACTAAAGGAGACTTTAAGCTCAAAGAATACTGCATTAAGCGACCTAGGAGAAATGAAAGAGTTACGTATTATGGGTGATTTCTTTTATGATAATAAACGTAAACTGTCCGAATTTCGTGTTTTAGCAATTAGTCCACTTCTGAATGATAGTAATATAAAAGAGTCTTGGTATTTCTATCCTGACCTTCGTACTGATTTTGCTAAAATTCAAGTGGAAAGTGAGAATCCAATGATTTTCAACTTAGACGACTTATTTTTCTTTGGAGAATATCCATACCTTATATATAAGGTGGAAAATGTAGAAGACGTAGCTTTTGACCAAAACAAATTAATGGAAGAAACCTTAACAGTGTTAAAAGAAAACTTAATGATTGAGGCTGCTTATTGGGCACCAAAGAATTAGGCCTCTTACCTCTATTATTAGAAGAAAATATATAAACTTTTTGACACTTGAATTAAGGATTATATTACTTTTGTAGAGTTCAAACGCCGTGTTTGATTTTTGGGGATAAGTATATTTTTACCTATGAAGATTTTAGAAGAATTAAATGATGTACAGCGGAAAGCGGTAATTAGTACCGATGGACCGAATATGATAATTGCAGGAGCAGGCTCAGGAAAAACTCGGGTACTGACTTACAAAATTGCATACCTTATTAATAAAGGAGTAGATCCTTTCAATATTATGTCGCTCACATTTACAAATAAAGCGGCTCGTGAAATGCGTGAACGAATTGAAAGTATCATAGGTTCATCGGAAGCTCGCAATGTATGGATGGGAACTTTTCACTCGATTTTCGCCCGTATTCTCCGCATTGAAGCCGATAGAATTGGTTATCCTCAGAACTTCACAATATATGATACCGACGATTCCAAAAGTATTATTAAAAAAATCCTCAAAGAGCAACAATTAGACAATAAATTATATAAACCAAATATCGTTTTAGGACGAATCTCATCAGCTAAGAACAATTTAATTTCGCATATTGCCTATAATAATAACTCAGAGTTAATGGCTGCAGACAAAGAATCGGCCAAACCAAAAATTGGACTTTTATACACGCTCTATCAGGAGCGTTTGCGCAAGGCTGGAGCAATGGATTTCGATGATTTACTATTTAACACAAATGTTTTACTTCGAGATTTTCCCGAAGTCCTACTGAAATACCAAAAACGTTTTAAGTACTTTCTAGTTGATGAATATCAAGATACTAACTATTCGCAGTATTTAATTGTGAAGCGTTTGGCTGCACGCAATGAAAACCTAACAGTAGTTGGCGATGATGCACAAAGTATTTATGCCTTTCGTGGCGCAAATATTCAAAACATCTTGAATATGAAGACCGATTATTCTGATTTGAAGACATTTAAATTGGAACAGAATTATCGCTCAACACAAAATATTGTAAACCTTGCCAATTCAATTATCAGTAGAAACAAAAAACAGATTAAGAAGAAAGTATGGACATCAAATGATACTGGTACAAAGGTCCGTCTAATTTCTACGAGTTCTGATAATGATGAAGGAAATATGGTGGCGCGAAGTATTTTCGAAATCAAAAATGAGGAGAAAGCTGAAGAAAAAGAGTTTGCAATTTTGTATAGAACCAATGCACAAAGTCGTGCAATGGAAGAAGCTTTAAGGCGGATGAATATTCCATACCGGATATACGGCGGACTCTCATTCTACAGCCGAAAAGAAATTAAAGATTTGCTCGCTTACTATCGTTTGGTCATTAATCCAAATGATGAAGAGGCGCTTTTACGTATTATCAATTATCCCAAGCGGGGAATTGGCAAAACAAGCATCGAAAAGCTCCAGGTAGTTGCAAATCAGAATAAGATATCTCTTTGGAATTTAGTTGAACAAATTCAAAGCACAAATATTTTACCCAAGGCTACAGCTTCAAGAATCCAAGAATTTGCAACCATGATAAAAAGCTATATGGTAGACTTGGATAAGAAAAATGCCTTCGAATTGGCAGATCATATTGCCAAATCATCTGGAGTATTCAGAGAACTATCTGCAGCACGTGATGATGATGAAGGTGTGATGCGTTTTGAAAATGTAGAAGAGTTATTAAACGGATTAAAGGAATTTTCAGAAGAAGAAAGCGATGAAGTTGATGCAGATAACAGCATTCGAACCTTGGGTGAGTTTATGCAAGACATCGCACTTTATACTGATGCTGATGATAAGAATAAAGAGAATAGCAATTCCGTTACCTTGATGACAATCCACGCTGCCAAAGGTTTAGAGTTTCCTTACGTCTTTATTGTTGGACTGGAAGAAAACCTTTTTCCTTCAATAATGTCGTTAAATTCGAGAGCTGATATTGAGGAAGAACGACGATTATTTTATGTTGCTATCACACGTGCAGAAAAAAGACTATTTTTGTCCTACGCAAAAAGTCGATATAAATGGGGTGACTTACAGTTTACAGAGCCAAGTCGGTTTATCTCTGAACTCGAAGCCAAGTTTATTGATGACCTTAGTGGGGACAGTATTTTTGAACAAAAAGAAACACGCAAAAAAACCATGGAAGCTTCAGATTCTAAGAAGAAAGTATGGGGGAGCAAACGATCGTATGAAGTGCAGCAACAGACTGCAACTCAAAAACGCGATATTATGCAAGCCAAAAACCTAACAAAGGTCGATACCAGTGTAAGTGAGCCAGAAGACACTGGAGATGCTGCTAAAGTTAAAGAAGGCATGGAAGTATTTCACGAAAGATTTGGTCGTGGAAAAGTAGTTAGCATTGATGGGACAGGGCAAAATCGAAAGGCTACCGTTTCTTTTAATAAAGTTGGTGATAAACATCTTTTATTACGATTTGCCAAGCTTAAGATTCTCTAAATAAACTATATATTAAGTTTTATAGGCAATATCATAATATATTATTTCTTAGTAGGAATTATTTATGATGGCTTGGAATAAGTAAAGGCTAAATTCTACTAGAGAGCTCGTTTGAGTGCAATCTCACGCATGAAATTAATTAATAATAAGAATGCAAAGTTTTTAACTATTTTTGCATCAAATAATAAAGAAAGAATGATAATAGATAGAGATTATAATACCACTAGAAATTCACTCATAATTAAAGAGTATGGTCGAAATGTTCAAGAGCTAGTGAAATATGCAATGAGTATTGATGATAAAGATAAACGAACCAAGCTCGCTCATATTATTATTAGCGTAATGCAACAGGTTAATCCAAATTCCAATGGCAACTCTACCAGTGATGAGTACTTTAAAAAATTATGGAATCATATTTATATGATCTCAGAGTATAAATTAGAGGTTGATTATCCATTCGAAGTAACAAAAAACGAGATTGTAAATCACAATCCAGAGCATGTAGATTATAAAGACAATAAGATTCGTTATCGTTTTTACGGAAAAAATACTGAGCTCGTTTTACAAAGCTTAGCCGAAAGAGATGAAAGCCCAGAGAGACTAGCTCTATTGATTGCCATGGCAAATCAGATGAAAGAAATGTACATTACATGGAATAAAAGCATTGTTGGTGATGAGATTATTAAAGGTCATATACAAGATCTAAGCAATGGGATACTATCTTTACCTGATGGTATGGAGCTTATTTCATCCAACGAAGTTCTTCGTAAACTTCGCGCCGAAAATGCTGAAAAAGAGAATGATAATAGTGGCGGCAAAAAAAGTAATAAAAGACCCATTCAGAAAAGAAAGCCGAAGCCCTTCAAAAAGAAGATGCGAAGATAAAGCAAAGCTAAAAAAAGTTATTATAAACCCCAACTTGGTATAAGCTGGGGTTTTCTCTTTCTAAAATTTTCGATTTATACTATTCGTAATTCACAGAATTTCAACAATTGAGAATAATTTGCTATTATTTAATATTGCGGTTTTTTTATATGAGAAAATAATATACTTTTGCACGACCAAAAATTTAGAATTTAAACTATGGCAAAGAATAAGAAATTTGAAGAAACTGATGAAGCATTTGCTCAAATAGAAAGTACATTAGGACGGACTGAGCAGTTTGTGGAGAATAATAAAAAAAATCTAGGATATGGCGTTGCTGGTCTTCTT
>Ga0164315_10000137_pt1 | contig 43447 bp, 36 predicted proteins | sample GuaBasSedimGuay6_FD_113737 | JGI IMG/M metagenome (GOLD analysis project Ga0164315, IMG submission 113737) | Subseafloor sediment microbial communities from Guaymas Basin, Gulf of California, Mexico - Guay6, Core 4569-2, 0-3 cm | ecosystem: Environmental > Aquatic > Marine > Hydrothermal vents... | reverse complement strand
AGTGAATATCCGAAAATAAATCAAAAAAATCATATTAATGACAAGAAAAACTTATAAAACAAAACAAAAAACAAAGAATGAAAATTTAGTGTGGTACTATGTGGGTTTTTAAGGACTGACTAACTAATAGAGACCTTTGCATAATTCAAGCACAATTTACAAAACAAATAGGTTGCATATACTCATAGCAAAAATTCATCAAAGGGGAATTACCATATTCCTCATTTTTGCTATAAAAATGCACTATGCTCGCACATTCTCTAAACAGCACTTGAATTATGCAAAGGTCTCTAATAAATCTAGGAGATTTAACATAAAATGACACATCCAATTATAAAAGACTTACTTTGGCGACATGCCACCAAAGCATATGACCCTAATAAGAAAATATCAACAGAGAATTTGGATATTTTATATGAGGCAATACGATTATCGCCATCATCAATAAACTCGCAACCCTGGAAATTTGTGGTAATATCAAGCGATGAGGCAAAACAGCGGATGAGTGAGACTTTTGCCAATAAACACCAGTTCAATCAACCGCATATTATCAAGAGTTGCCAGACAATTTTGTTCGCCCATAATCCACAGTATAATAAAAATGATTATGACAAAATAATAAATAAAGCCATAATTGATGAAAGATTAAAACCTGAAAATCATGGGACAGCTTTTAAAAGTTTTATGTTTGCCGAACTCAATACTGATGAAAAAGGAGACACCGGCAATTGGTGCAAAAACCAAATTTATCTTGCACTGGGTAATACCCTGCATACCTTGGCAAGGCTGCAAATTGATTCCACACCTTTGGAGGGTATAGATACCGAATTAGTAAATAAAGAATTTAAAAAAGAATTAGCAGGTTTTAAATGTGAGCTGGCATTGTGTATCGGTTATCATCACCAACAACAAGATTTTAATGCTGTGTTACCCAAATCTCGCCATAATTTATCTGATATTTTGGTGCATATATGAAAAAATTACTTTTCTTTTTCCTGCTTTTTTTCTTATCAAATGATATTTATGCTGATAATTTTCAACAAGATTTTGTTAAAGCGGCAATTGAACGAACCACACAAAATGTAGTTTATGATGGCTCATACAAAAAAATTGCATACCCTAATGGAGATGTGCCTGCAAATACTGGGGTCTGCACTGATGTAATAATCCGCTCTTATCGTAAAGTTGGCACAGATTTACAAAAATTGGTGCATATTGATATGAAAAAGAACTTTTCTAAATATCCATCTGAACGAATATGGGGTTTGAAATCAACTGATAAGAACATTGATCATCGCCGAGTGCCGAATTTACAAGTTTTTTTTAAAAGATTTGGCAAAAAACTACCTGTCACTAAAAACTCCGAAGATTATAAACCGGGCGATATAGTAACTTGGATGCTGCCGGGACACTTGCCTCATATTGGCATAGTCACCAACAAAATCTCAAAAATAACATTGAACCCTATCATCGCTCACAACATAGGATTAGGACCAAAATTAGATGATATGCTTTTTAACTATCCAATTAGCGGGCATTTCAGATATAAACCGAAAAAATATTAAAATTTATTCCCATTTTAATGCGCCACCTGTTTGATATTCGGTAACCCGAGTTTCAAAAAAGTTTTTCTCTTTGCGTAAATTCGCTTGCTCATCTAACCACGGCAGGGCATTTATGGCATCATCATATGGCTCTTTAATTTCTAACTGACGAGCACGGCGATTGCAAATATATTTAAACTGATCAATATGATTTTGAGCAGAATATCCTATCATAGGCTCTGGCAATAAATAATTTGCATAAGCGGACTCAGCCTCGAGACTCTCGGCAAACATCTCGTCTAATAATTTTTGATCTAATTTTATATTCTCCTCTTTGATGATTTGTCGGACGACTTTAATCCCAAACGAGCAGTGCATTACCTCATCTCGCATAATGTATTGAAATTGCTCGGCAGTGCCTTTCATAATCCCACGTCTTTGCAAAGCAAAAATGGGTGAAAAACCATTATAAAACCAAACTCCCTCAAAAATCCCTGCAAAAAAGATATATGCCATAACAAAATTTTCCAATTCTTTTCTATCTTTTAAGTCAATATCTGCTCGCAAAATTGAGGCTAATCTGCGGTTAGTAATTTGAATTTTTTTGTTTATTTGTGGCACAACACGATAACGGTTATAAACCTCCGCTTGATCTAATCCTAAACTTTCAATACAATGTTGATATGTCCAGGTATTGCCACTTATGCAAATTTTGCCCTGATATTTGGTGATTATCATAGTTGATGGCACACCAACACTATAAACCTTGCCCCGGTATTTTTGATATGTTTTTTTAATGCTTCTGCCAGATGTATAATTTTTGTCAACAAAGTTTAAAGTCCAATAGTCCGTGTCTGTTTTGGTTTTAGTTTTGTGCTCTCCTGTTCTATAATTTGCAAGAGTTGCTACGGCACTTGTTATATTTATGCACGACTCATTAGTTGATGAATATCTTAACATTTGGGAGCTTTGTGAGCCGTCCCATAGAGTAAGTTCATTGATAAAATTTCTGGCATAGTTATATGAAATATTAGTTAAATCAACAAAAGAAAAATCTTTGCCAAGATTGTAGTTTGCAGGTACCCAAGCATAAATATATTCATTATCACTTATTTTATTTTTTAGTTTTAAATCTTGTAGAATATTTAATAATCTATCAATTTTTCTTTGTTTTTTAAAATGCCAACGATACATAATTGTGCCATCTTTTAACTTATTACCATCATTACAAATTGTGCCATCTGCTTGATAGGCAATTTTTAATTTATCTATATCAGAGAATTTTTGTTTTTTTGTATCTTGCACACAACCTGCAACTGGAAATTTTCTATTACTGGGCGATAATTTCTCTGCAACTATTATCTCTAATTTGTTGTTGTCCCTTTCATTGATACTTACACAACGATGATTAGGAGTCACACAACTGTTATACACTGCGGATTTAAAACTTATCATATCTCCTGTATAATCATCAGCAGTTATACCCAGATGATTAACAAATTCAATACTACCGTCTTCATTATATTGGGCTATTTTTGTCCTTTTTTTGATATCCTTAAAATCAATAAAACCATTTTCACTTAAAACTTGGGTGCCGTCAATATAACAATGCAAAGCCTCTTCGTATACTTGTCGAGCTTGATAAATTTGTAATTCAGGCGCTGTCATTTTCTCCATCACTGCCAAGCCGATATTCCGCATCGCCAAAATATCTGAGGTGGTTAAATATGCCAACACATTATCATAAACATGTTTTTCTTCAATAGTGAGTTTTTGATTATAATCGGCAATATCTTGCGTCATATTTATATCAAGTGGCGTCCAGTGGTTTTTATTAGCATTAAGAAAGTAATCCCATGCCCACGGATATTTAAAAGGGGCAAGTTGATTTATATCCGTCTGGCCGTTTACGACTCTTTTGTGGTCAGGGTTAATCGGCTCGATGGATAATAATTCCGCAGATTCATCAACTTGTTTTTTATCCTCTTGTATCTCATTTGCCTCATCCATTAACAGATTATCATCCGAATCCGCATGAGTTATTGGTGCTAATGGGTCATCCCAGTTTATCATTTTTTACTCCTTAATTTTAAAATTTTTTAATTTCTGTGATATTCATAAGTTATTTTTTGCTCTATATCATCAAAAGTTTTATTCGCAATAAATTTTTCTTGCGGTTTAATTCCAGCATTTAAAACAAGAATCAAATCGTCTTTTGAATAAAAACCATCATCTAATTCTTTTACTGATTTTTTAATTGAAATCATTTTGGATAGCAAGCACAGCAACTGATAATCCTTGTCGATTAATCTCGTATTGTTATTTGGATGTGCTTTTGTTGAATGTTGTGTGGCTGTCAATAATATCAAATTTTCCAAATAAGATTTAATTTCAGGATAATCTGACTTTGAAAAAATATGATGAATTTGTGTTGCTTGTCCGACTGCTAATTTATCTTTTACCTCACTAATGTCAACATGTCTTGCCCTTATCAATCTTTTTGCTTTTTCCATCGTAAATCTAACAAAAGCATTTTTTCGTGCTTCAATAATCTGTTTTGCTCTATTTTCATACTCTTGTCTTGTCTCGCCTTTTATTTTAGTAACATCTCTCCAATTTTTTCTGTTATACATCAGCTCATCATAGCCGATAACATCTTGTGAAAAAAAACCACCTTTTGTTCCGTGTGATTTTCTGTTGTATGAAAGTGGGTTTATAATTTTGGTAAAAATTCTCCTAACTTCAGTTTTGCCATTTATTGGAGTCCATTTAATTATAAATGTTTCATATTCTCCTTTTAGGTTATTGAAATTATTTTTAGTGTTGTCTTTAAAAAAGGTTTCGAATAAATGCAAAATACCGCTGTCTTTTAATATTTTTTCTAAATACAAAACAATAAAAGTTAGTGCATTTCTTTCTTTTACAGAAATAAATTCCAGCAATTCTTTGTTGTTGATTGTAAAAATATTTTTACCTCCTTTTTTTCTTAATTTTAATATTTTGGAATAAGCTAACATTCTTAAAGGTTGTGCAAAAAACTTATCATATTCACTACTAGCTTTTTTATCTAATACATCTGGTTTATTAAAAATATCTTTTATATTTTCGTTAGCATATTCACTCTCCCAAATGTTTTTTGTTGAAAATTCTTTTTTGTTCCCATCTTTTGAAAACTGCAAAACACAATCTGCCACAACACATAAAACATCAGGGGTCACTTTTTGATCCATAAAACGAGCATCTCCACTTTTGCGGATGTCTAAGTTATGTTGTGACAAATGTTTTTCAATTTTTATCATGGTTGTTTTAATTTGCCAAAATAAAATACAGAATTATTATCAATATTTAGTGATCTTGTTCCTCGGTTTCTAGCTATTGAATAAAATTTTGAAAACTCATCAGTATTAAAGTAATCCAAATCTTTGTTGGTGATATTTATTTTATTGTCTTTTGGTGATAAAATAGCAAGAGATCCATCGGTAATGCTGTTTTTAGGCAAAAAACAAGCCCTAGGATTATAGGTTAAATTTGGAATTAACACCAAATCAGGCTTATTTAAAAACTTACCTACAGAAAAATTATCTACATCGTTAACAAAACAATCATAATCTGGAATATTGATAATCTTGTTAGATTTAATGTTCCTAGATTTCAACACTCTTATTTTTCCAATATTAGTTGTGTGTTTTTTTGTAATTTGCCTGTCCCTGAAAGACATAAAAATATTAAATATTAATTTGTTAGAAATGCTGTCAAAAAAATGATTACGATATATCAGCCAATATGGAAAATTTTTATCAAAAATATATTTTTGTTTTTTAGTTTTAATGTTGTTTGTAATATAAGATTCTACCTCAATCATATTTTCTGAATTAGATTTTTTAGCTGCATCCAAAACAAAAGAAATAGTTTCAATTTTTACACCACTAAAACCCTTTTCTCCATAATCGATAAGACATTTAATGTTATATTTGGATAATATTTCTCTTGTTTTATTAAATTCTGGAGAGCTTAACAATGATTTTGGCACAATCAATGCAACTGCTTTACCTACTTTTAAACTTTTTTCTATAAAAAATGAAAAAATATTATTTGTTTTTTTGTTTTCGGTCTCCGTTGTGTATTTAGATAACTTTTTTTTATTTTTTATTATTTTGCCAAATGGCGGATTTCCAACTACAATATCATATTTTTTGTTAAACTTATGTGTTAAAAAATCATCATTTAAAAAATTGATTTTTATATTGTGGGGGATTTTAATTTTTTTAAGCATAATTTTAAGCAGCTCAATAGAGTTACTGTCAACATCTATTACATCAATAGTTACACTATTTACATCTTCATATTTTTTTAGCAATAGTGGTAAAAAAGCACCGATACCAACTGATGGTTCTAAAATTGAAAGATTCTTATAGTTTTTAGAGTCCGGTAACCTCTTTACAATAGAATAAACAATATTTTGTGTTGTGTAGTATGCTGAATTTTGAATTCTTTTTGAGTTGGATAACTCTGCTATTGTTAATAACGTTGTATAGTCTAATTTTAACTCGTTGCTTTCAATAAATAATTTAAGGTGGTCATTTTGTTTTAAATCATTGTCATCAACAATTGATAAAACATCTTTTTTGGTTATATTTTTTTTAAGAATCTGTTTTTTTATTTTGTTGGCAATTTGTTGAAAAATTTTTGTAGGAACTGCTTCACCAATAGACTGACGAATATTCATCTCTTCTTTTTTTAGATATAATTGTTTTTCTATGAGCGACAAATTATTTAATTCGTCTTTTGATTGATGACCCCAACGAAATTTTTTTGGAATAGTCATCATTTTCATTACTTCTCTTATGCTAAATACACGATCATCTTTTGGGTGAATTGTATTTTGACTTGACAATATATCATTTCTTGTGTGGATGCATGGAGCCACTTTATTAAATGATTGTCTTTTATACTTGTCTCCATTTTTATTTTGATTTATAACAATTTTTCCGTTTACAATTCTGTGTGGAATTTTGTTTTCATCAGCATTATCAAAAGCAGACTCTCCCTCTTTAATGCCAGAGATCCAATTTCTCATATGGGGTGTATATTTTTTAAACTGATGATAGATATCCTCTTTTAAAATCTCCCCCATTATTTTTAATGATGGCAATTTTCCAATCACATCATACAATTTTTTTTCTTTTTGCATGTCTGGAAACAAATCAAACGGAGTTATATTTTGCTGATCCTTTCTTACTCCAATAACGATAGTTCTGGTTCTGCTTGAATTGTTGCCATAATTTTTAAAGTTTATGATTTTAGAAAAAATATTATAATTTCCAGATAAATTTCCCTGTATTGCTTTGCTAATTTTTTTATCTTTTCCATCTACATCCGTGCAAATTGTATTTAAAAACGAGCTAACATTTTCAAAAATAAAAAATCTAGGTAAAAACTTTTTTGTCAATGTTATTGATTCAACAACTAATGAATTTCTGCTTTTTTCATGTTTTTTCTTGTGGTTTGCAACAGACATTCCTTGACATGGGGGAGTCGCAATCAATACATCTAACTCTTTTCTATTAGAATTTTTCAGAAAATTTTTCAGATTATTTTTTAACCTATCTTTAATGTCTGTATTTCTAATATCCCCACAAATATAGCCAGATTCAAATAAACATTTATTATTAAGCATTTGAATGCTGAGTCTTTTTTTTAATATTTCTACCGTTGAGATGCAATTAAAATTTTCCAATTTAAAACCATAACAACCAACTCCAGCACCACTGAATAAACTAATATATGTTGGCATTTTTTTAATTTTGTTTTTGGAGCTTGATTCAAAAATAGATTTTTGTGGTTTTGAAAAATCAAACAATTCTGACTGAAAAGATTTTGTTGGTCTTTTTTTTGTTTGATTAACCGCAGAATCAATTTTTGGAATGTCTTTTATTTTTGGCATTTTGTTTTATAATTATTGGCAAGCCTCGCATTCGGGATCTAAGATGGAACAGGCGGCAGGTTCTCGTGGCTCGTTATTCGTGGTGGGGTTATTGTCGGTTGCCTCTGTGCTTTTTTCTACTCCGGTGGCACCTTTTGATCTTAGATAATAGGTTGTTTTTAAACCTCGCACCCAGGCAAGTTTGTATAAATTATCAAGCATTTTACCAGATGCTTCTTCCAAATATAAATTTAAACTTATGGCTTGATCTATCCATTTTTGGCGACGAGCGGCTGCCTCTATTAAATATCTTGAATCCACCTCAAAAGCACAAGGGAAAAGTTTTTTTATATCCTCTGGCACTCGTTTTATATCTTGGATGCTACCATCATAAAATTTTAAATCATTTATCATTAAGTCGTCCCATAAAAACATGTAATTTTGTGTTTAGTTTTCATTTGTTATTTTTTTAATCTGTTTTCAATAATTTTAAGATATTCTAAACTATTTTCAATTGCTATGTATCTCCTATTATATTTTTTCGCAATATATGCTGTTGTGCCACTACCTGCAAAAGGATCGAGCACGGTATCTTTTTCATTTGAGCTAGCAAGAACAATTCTTTTTAGCATCTCTTCTGGTTTTTGTGTTGGATGCATAGCCTTGCCATCTTCACCTCTTATACGTTCCTTGCCTTGCACTAATGGCATTTGCCAAAAATCTCGCATTTGTTTTTTATTGCCATTTTTTTGTTTTTCTGGATTAATGTCTTTTAAAGTTTCGTAATTAAAAGTCCAGCCACTGCCCTTAACCGCCCAAATAACAAATTCTGTAGAATGAGTAAAAATTCGTTTTGTCATATTTGGCATAGCATTGGTTTTATACCAAGTAATGATGTTGTTAATTTTAAAGCCTAATTGTTTTAAAACAAGCATGGATTCACTAATATTATGATAACTACAAGCAATATATATTGAACCTTTGCTTTTCAATACTCTATCGCAAGCACCAATCCATTGCCTTGTAAATTTCAAAAATTCTGGTGCTGTCATCTTGTCCCATGCCTCGTCAACCATATACCAATCACCGCCTGTTTTATTGCCTTTCCACTTTAAACCATTTCCTGATAAATTATATGGTGGATCTGCAAAAATAAGATCAACAGAGTTTTTATCAATTTTTGAATTGAGAATTTTTACACAATCATCATTGTAAACAATATTAGTTTTCATGTTGCAACACTTTCAATATTATCTTTCCATTCCACTATGCACTCTGGAATTTTTCTCAACCAGTCATCTGATTTTGTAGATTTGTTTGTTATATTGACAATATCATCTAATAATTGTTTGAATTGCAGATTTGTTATATCGTTGCTATTATTTCTAATATCTTTAATTATTTTTAGTATTTCAATTATTTGATTTATTGTAAATGGCACTATTTTTTGTTTAGCGCCTTCATATTCATACTTAGTAGAAGTCCAGTAAGTGTTTATGGTATCGCGGTGTATTTTGGGGGCTACGAACAAACAATAATTTTGTTTTTGATTTGATTTGATTTCAAAATCCCTAAAGTGTCTCATTACTGGCTGTCCTTCATTATGCCATTGATCTCTGCCAATTAGCATGGTAACCTCACAAATAGAATTAAAACTATCATAATAACACTCTATATCTGGCTTGTTTGATGGAGCAGTAAAAATAAATTCATTATCATCTCCGACTTTAGCATTTGCTTGAATATTTTTGGCATCATTGATAATGTTTAGGGCTATGGTGATATATTTTTCTAATGCAATGCTTGGTTTTAAATCTGCTGATTTTCTGATATTTGTTAAGTTTTTTACAACCTCATCTATTTTAGAAATCTCAGTTAATTCATTTTTAAGTATTAAATTTTGTAATTTGGTTCTATACTCCCTAATGTTTTCTATTGTATTTTTTAAATCACTAATATTGGTTATTGCTTCAAAAACAGAAGAGTTTTGCTCTAATTCAAATTCTAAATTATTAACATCTTGTGCTAATTTGTTATAGATTTCGGTAAGTTTTTCTTTTGTTTCCCACGGTAAAATTGGTAAATCAATGTTTGAAATATACTCTGTATATTCTTTTTTTGATAAGGTTTCACAGCCACCATCATAAGTATTAAGCAAACTATTAATTTCAACCATTCTGCGAGGCTCCAAATCAACATAATAACCGCCACCTCTAATATAAATATAACGAGTCATTCTAAAATACCATATTGCATTATCAACATAATCTCTTGAATTGTAAACATTGCTGAACTTCAGAGATAATTCTTCTTTGTAGTTTGAAATGAAATCGTTTTTATCTTTATGTGTGGTTATTTTTAACAAAGCCAATCTAAATTTAATTAACTTTTTTGCTTGTGTTGTTATATCTTTGTAGTTTATCAAAGTTAAAGCAAACAGTTCAAACTCAAGCCTTGATATGCCTTTTTCTTTAATATTTTTTTCTTTACAAATTTTATTAACTTTGTTGATTAGGTGCAACGTTGCTAAAAATGGCTTAAGGTTGTAAATGTTGCCGTCACTGAATTCTCTATCTACTGGGTTTGGATATTGCCATTTTAAAAAACTTTTGAAAAACAATTCTCCAAGATCATAATTATAGCCCAACAAATATTCTCCTAAACTAGTTATGTTAATTTTATCATCAATGATATTAGCCAACCCAATTTTTTCAAGTGGCTTGTATGATGTTCTGCCACGCATTGCAGGGTCAGTATATTGTTTTTGGTTAAAAATTTCTGTTGCTTGCTGAAAAGAAATAGGCCAAGTTGTGTCGTCTACTAAGTCTATCTGTTTCTGCATTAACCCATTGTAAAACTGGGGCTTGCCAAAGCCATAAACTCTATTTTGAATTAGTTTAATTTGGAAGTTAATTTGGTTTTTCTTTGTCCAAACTTGCCCCTCCATTTCTCGCAACACTGCCAGAAAGCTTCTCAATCTTTCAGGGTTTCTAAGTGTTGTTGATATTGACCAAAGTTTTTTCATTGCTTCTTGTTAGGTTGTTTGTTGTATAACTTCAGCAAATGACTAATCAGAGATGTTTTTATTTTGTATTCATAATCTTCACCAATATCATTGCTCAAATGTGCTTTAAGTAAGTCCATTTTTAATCTTATTCTTAACTCATATTTATCGCTATCAGATAGATCTTTTAATTCTAAAACTGAACTGTCGGCAACATCTTTAGCAACAATTCCAATTTTTGCAAATATTCTCTTTTGAGATTGTATTTTCATCATGTTTTGTACAAATACTTTTGATATTTCATAAGAAACAAACAATATAGATATTGTTATTATTGCAAATGGTAGTCTTGTCCAAAATATAGCAAATATATCAACACCATCAGTTGTGTTGTATATCGCAGACAAATCGGCAGCATTATTAAATAACAGGTAAGAAATGCATGCTATCAAAAACCAAGGTATAAATGCTAAAAAAAAATATGTTCTTATGTGCTGGTTTGCCTGCTTAATATATTCTTTCATTTCAGTAGAAAATATATTTTTATCGGCTATTAATTTTTTTAAATTTTGCTTATTTGTTGATATTTCTAGATTAAGATTATCAGATTTTGCTTGAAGTTGGGCAGTGCTATCTTTCAAAGTCTGATTGTCTTCTTTTGACAATGTTCTTTGGGCTTCTAGTTTGCTCATGGCATTTTCAAGCTCTGCCTTATTCTCTTTTAATTTTGGTATATTCTCATTTAGTGCATTTAATGTATTCTCTTTAGCCTTAAAATCATTGTTTTTTTCTACTAACTCATCTAATTTTTTTTGTAAATCAACTTTATATTTTGCAACTTCTTTAACTTTGTTTTTTACAGAATCTAACTCATCTACTAAAAAACCTGTTAATTCTATTTTTTTTAGTTTAGCTTGTTGTAGCAATCTTTTTTTAGGTTTAATTTTAAACTCTTTAATAACCTTTCTCGGTAGTGCAGTTACATGTTCTTTTTTAGAAAATATTATTGTTGATTCTTCGTCTTTAAAATCAGTGCTTGTTACCTCTAAACCTAATAAATTTGTGCCATCTTCTGGCACAAACATAATTTCATGAATGTAAATTGGTTCTTTAAATTTAAAATGATAGTATCGATTGTGCAATATTTCGCTAGTTGTCTCGTTGCCATTAAGCAAATTTACCACTATTTTAGAATGGCTTTCTATTAAATCAACATCGATAACATGTGGATTAATTTCATTGGATTCTGATATATCTTGACTTAATTGTTCTATTTTTTCATTCATCATTCAACCTCACAATAAAAAACTCTTTCTGCATTATTATCGCCATTACTTTTACCAGTAGTAAATGTCTTATAATCTTTTTCGAAAATATCCACCTTTCCTTTGTTATCTAAAATATTCAAAATATCTTCATCACTAATTCTAGCATTTGAACGACCATCTTTTGAATCTTTTGTATTATTGTATGAAAATAAAATATGTTTACAATTTGCATCATTGATTAAGTTAGAAAATGCTAAAGTTGCTTTTGTTATACAATAGTCGCTTTTTATGTGTTTCCTGTCCATTTTTTTACCAATACCAACCACTTCTGGTTTTTTCCACTCTGTCAGATTTTCCAATAAATGATATGCATCTGAATATTGACGTGAATTATATGGTGGGTCAATATACAACACATCACAAGATATTTTTTTTATTAACTTATTGGCATCTTCTTGGTGAATTTGATTGTCGGTGTTGTGTGAATAATCAATATTTGGAACAAGTAAATGAATTGGTTTGATTGAATCTATTTTTTTACGAAAAGCATCGTAATGTCCTACTGTATTAGCAACTTTATCAGTAGCATACAATAAAGAACAAATTAAAATATTTTTTTCTTGATTGTTGCCAGCTATATTGTCAATCTCTTCTCTGATTGAACCGATTTTTTTAGCATTTTTCATAGAAAAATAACGATTACCAAAATTTTTCGAGAAATAGTTTTCGTCATATTTTACATTATTTAAATAGTTTATTTTTTCTTTTATGTTTATTTGTTTTGTTGTATTTAAAAAAGTTTGCAAACAGATATGGTTTGCAGACAAAAAGTCGTTAGAAATAATGCTAATGTTTCTGTTGTTAAAACGTTCTCCAACCACACCAGTGCCAGCAAAAATATCACAAAATGATCTTATTCCAGAGCATTTTTGATTGACAATATCTTCAATAAAACCAAGTAATTTGTATTTATTGCCCAAATATCTGCGATTTTGTAATTGAAAATGCCCTAACTTTGATTTTTTTTGTTGAAAATAATGCTTATTGTTTTTATAAATAGGTTTTTCAATTTCTGACAAATCAAACAAACCCATTTGAAAACCATCAGCAACATAATCTAAATTTTTATTGGGTTGTATTTTTTGATAAAAACTGGTGTGTCCGTCTTTGGCTATTATGACAAAATCTAATAGAGCAATACCCATAATTTGAGCGGCTTTGTTAATATTTTTTGCTATTTTTTGGTCTTGTTCACTGGGAGCAGGGTTGCCACTTGGGTGGTTGTGAATAAGAATTATGCTGGCACTTTTACATTTTAAACTACTTGCAAAAATCTCTCTTGGATGAACAAGGCTTTTATCCAATACACCAATACTCAAAGTTTCTTTTTTAATTAAAGCATTACGACTATCAAGGTGCAAACAAATCAAATGCTCCTTTTTTTTGTCTCTAATATCAAATGTCAAGGTTAAAACATCTTGGATATTTTTGACAATTAAATCGGTGCTGTTTTGTTCTTGATAAAAACGTTTGATAAGGGCTATGGCACTATAAATTTGCAAGGCTTTGGCTTGTCCTATTCCTTTAATTTTTAACAAATCATCAATACTTATATCTAAAAAACTCTTATTAAATTTGGTAATAATTTTTTTAGCCAAAGATTGAACATTTATGCCTTTTATACCACTGCCTAGCATAATTGCTAACAAATCTGTTTTTGATAGAGCATTTGCTCCTTTTGCAAGCAATCTCTCACGCGGTCTATCAACTTTTGGAATGTCTTTTATTTTTGGCATTTTGTTTTATAATTATTGGCAAGCCTCGCATTCGGGATCTAAGATGGAACAGGCGGCAGGCTCTCTTGTTTCATTGTTGGTTGTCGTGGATTCGGTATTCATGGCGGTTGCCTCCGTGCTTTTTTCGACGCCTGTGGCGCCTTTTGATCTTAGATAATAGGTTGTTTTTAAACCTCGCACCCAGGCAAGTTTATATAAATTGTCTAATAGTTTGCCTGATGCTTCTTCCATATATAAATTTAAACTTATGGCTTGGTCGATCCATTTTTGGCGACGAGCGGCTGCCTCTATTAAATATCTTGAATCTACCTCAAAAGCACAAGGAAATAATTTTTTTATGTTATCTGGCACTCGTTTTATGTCTTGGATGCTACCGTCATAAAATTTTAAATCATTTATCATTAAATCATCCCACAAATTATTCTCTTGCAGAGTTTTGGCAAGATATGGATTGATAACGGTAAATTCACCAGAGAGATTTGATTTTACATAGAGATTTTGATAAGTTGGTTCAATAGATTGGCTTACTCCACAAATATTAGAGATAGTGGCAGTCGGCGCGATTGCCATGGTGTTGGAGTTTCGCATCCCGTTTTTAACTTTTTGGCGCAGTTTATCCCAGTCTAATTTAGAGCCGGTATCTGTTTGCAAATAATCACCACGATATTTTTTTAAATCTTTTAAGCTATCAATTGGCACTTCTCCACGACTCCAAGTGGACCCTGCAAAACTATCATATGAGCCTCTCTCAACTGATAAATCAGCAGATGTCTCAATCGCATTATAACTTATTTGCTCCATTGAAGTATCAGCAAAATCAATCGCCTCTTGGGAGCAATAGGGGATTTTTTGTTTATAAAGTGCATCATTGAATCCCATTAAACCTATGCCGACCGGGCGATGTTTGAGATTTGAATTGCGTGCTTTGGCTACTGAATAATAATTATAATCTATGACATTATCTAACATTCGCATTGCAGTTTTGATTGTTTTTTTAAGTTTTTTGGTGTTTAATCCATTTTCATCAATATGAGCCGGTAGATTGATTGAGCCTAGATTACAAACAGCAATTTCATCTTTGTTCGTATTGAGCGTTATCTCGGTGCAAAGATTTGATGAGTGGACAACTCCTGAATGTTGTTGAGGTGAGCGAATATTACAAGGGTCTTTAAATGCAATCCACGGATGTCCGGTTTCAAACAGCATACCGAGCATTTTTCGCCATAAATCCACCGCAGGCATAGTTTTAAAAAGTTTTATTTTGCCTTGATTTGCCTTGTCTTCATATTCTGCATATTTTTTATCAAAGTCATCGCCGTATAAGTCGTGTAATTCTGGCACTTCCTCAGGGGAGAACAAAGTCCAGTTTTTCTCTTCTATGACCCGTTTCATAAATAAATCTGGAATCCAGTTGGCGGTATTCATATCATGAGTTCGCCGTCTCTCATCGCCGGTATTTTTGCGAAGCTCTAAAAAGTCTTCAATATCTAAATGCCAAGTTTCTAAATAAGCACACATAGCGCCTTTTCTTTTTCCGCCATTATGGGCTAAAACTGATGTTGTCATATAAGATTCATCACCTTCTACTTTTAAATCACAAACAAAAGAATTAGGCCGGATAGATTTTATATCACGAATGCGTGAAAAAATATGATTGTTAATTTTTAACCAATTTTGTTTTTTTATAACTTTGCAATCTACAAGAGGGGCAATTTCTGCCGTAGCTGGAATGCGAATATCATAAGCCTTTGTTATGCCTTTAAATTCTATTTTTGTGCCATCTACTCTTGTAGCGGTGTGATCATTTTTATGCTCTCTATATTGTCCTGCACTTGGAACACCAAGACGCAAAAGTTGATATCGCAAACCCTCAGCCAGAGATTCAGAGGTGTTCGTAAAATATATCTCGCAACCTCTTGATATTCCGCCATCCGTCTCTAACAAACCATGAATAAGAGATAATGTTTGTGGTGGTGGTAAATGGTTAAATTTTCTGGCAATAATTTTTTGATGATTTTTATTATAAATATCATCATAAGAAAATGGCATGGTGTCTTCACCTGCCTCAACAAATCTGCCAGTTGTCGCACACCGCACAACTCCACAACCTGCCGCCCACTTCAATTGACAATAATTTGCATCTCTTTGATGTTTATAAAAATGAATATTACGAGTTTTTAGATAGCTTTCAACAAATTTAATATGTTTATCTTTGGCAGGATTAAATGATATTCCCCACTCAGAGCCATTTTTTGATAGATGTCCATCGCCTAACATAATTCCATACATACGAGCATCATCACAGTCAAAGTCAGCAACTGGCACAACTTCTTGGGGGATAACCTGAGCTACAAAGTCTCCTTTTTTAAGGTTTTTTGCATCAGTCCATTGTGTTTTGATTTTGCCTTTTTTTAACCAATCATAAGTGCGGTGATTTGCTTGTTTTAATGGCACATTTTGCAGGGCATACAAAGGATGACCATCTGTTATTTTTAATGGTTTGATAGAATGCTCGATATTGATTTGTAACATTTTATCTTTTTGGTTGTAAGTAAAAGTATCTGTAACCTCACGATAATTACCACTATTTCCAAGCACTAAATCTCCTTTTTTAATCTTGCTTATTTGACAGATGCCATCTGGGATAAAAACATTAGTATCGGTTGCAAAACATTGATTTACTGCCACAGCGGTATCGTTGGCTACTTTTAAAAATGGCACAACTCCTTGTGATTTGCCATTGGTGCCTTTGATATGTGAACCCATCGCTCGCACCTGCGTCCAATCATTGCCAAGCCCTCCTGCAAATTTGGAGAGCATTGCATCGTCTGTTATGCCCTCAAATATTCCTTGTAAATCATCGGGGATAGTAGTTAAATAACAGGAGGATAATTGTGGTCGTAATGTTCCTGAATTAAAAAGGGTCGGGGTGGAACACATAAAATCAAAATTTGATAATAAGTTATAGAACTCAATTGTTTTTTGCTCGCGGTTTATCTCGTTAATAGCAAGCCCCATCGCTACTCGCATAAAAAATGCCTGCGGTAATTCAATCCTCGTCTCTCCTTGATGAATTAAATACCTATCATATAGTGTTTGTAATCCTAAAAAATTAAAATTTAAATCACGGTTGCCATCAATCGCATCTGATAAAACATTCAGATCATATTCGCTACATAATCTGCTATCTAAAAGGTTTAGTTCACAACCTTTGTTGATATAGTCTTTAAAATATTTTTTATAAAAATCCTGCCATTCTAAGTTTGATTTTCTTTGTTGATTGTTGCCATATAAAAAACCAGTTGCCCCGGTGCGAGCTTTGTTTAATAATAAACGGCTGGCAACAAAACCATAATTGGGGTTTTTATCAATCATAGTTTTTACAACCATAATGGCAACATCTATAATTTTACTCTGTTGCATACCATCAAACAAGTTTTCTTTAATTTCTTGATAGATAATATCTGCCGACACTCCGGCAAGATGATGACAGGCATCTTTACATATGTTTTTTAACTCGGCAAAATCAAGGATTATTTTTTTATTATCATCAGTGATGGTAGATAAACCAGTGGATTTTATTTTTGTTTTTTGGTTGCTGTCAGGACGGGCTTGGTTTCTTTTCTCACGGTATAAAACATAAGCACGGGCTACTTTTTGATGCCCCTCTCGCATAAGAGATAATTCTACTTGATCTTGAATATCTTCAATGTGAAAAATAGCACCTTCAATGCGTGAGCGAGTGAGGGCATCCCATACTTGGTTGGTAAGTTTTGCGACAATATCGTGAATGTGTTGGGCGCGCGATCCATCATCGCCCTCGGTAGCAACAAATGCCTTGGTAAGTGCATTTTTGATTTTATCGACATTGAAATCTGTTTCTTTTCCGTTGCGACGTAGGACCCTGTATGAAGATGAATGATTAGAATTTAATAACTGTGACATATAAAATATTTTGTAAAAAATAATGAATTGTAAATCTTTTTAATAATTTATGCAAATAAAAGAAACACTATATATAGATTGTTATAATATTTTTTATACAATATATAGTGGTTATCTATCATAAAATCATATTAACTTATAGGGTTACATTTGAACATCTCATTTTATTTGTTATTAAAAATTTTTGATAATTTTATTTAAAAAAAATACAAAAACGAGGAAGTAAAAAAATTTATTGTTTGATGAATGAGATTATTTGAGGAATTATTTTATCTATATCAATTTTGGTCATATCATCACAGCTTTGCGGTGGAGAGAAATATAGTCGATTGTTTTTGGCATTTATTGTTTGCCAGCGGATAGCAGTAGCCGATTGCCGATTAGGATAAAAAGCAATTGTTTTTTTATTAAAAGCAGCGCTTATGTGTAAAGGTCCTGTCGAACCTGCGATAAAAACATCCACTATTGATAGGAGCTTGATAAAATCTTTTAAACTGCTGTGTTTTTTTTCTGGTTGATAAATTTTTATTTTTTTATTTTTTATTATATTTTGTAAAATTAAAGCATTTTCTTGTTCTGTTACCGATACTCCTGGACTTATAATTGGAACATATCCCTTTTTTATCAAAGAAATAATAATTTTGGCATACTGCTCCAAATTTAAATTTTGTGCCGAGCCACCAGATCCTGGATGAACAAAGATTATTTTTTTATTTTCTAATTCTGGATAATTTTGATAAAATTGACTTAAAACCTGTTGTTTTGTTTTTTGCTCTAATTTTAAATAAGGTGGAGATTTTTGTTGTAAATCTGTTTTAAAAAATGCTGTGACAAAATAAGAGATTAAATCTGTATTGTATTCATATTCTGGTTTTAATGACAGTGAACGTCTTTGGGGAATGCGATGATTATAATAAAATTGCCAGATTTTAGTAGCAGGAGCAATCCTTATCGGGATTTTTGTTTTTTTGAGAACTCTGGCAATATGAAAAGTAGAAAATAGGCTAATCACAGCATCAAATTGATATTTTTTAATTTCAGTAGTTAATTTTTTTATATCTTGATTATCAATAATAATTTTGTCAATGTTCTCCATAAAATCTGTTAAATCTTTTGCATATGAGGACACTAATAAACTAATTTGTAAAGTCGGTAGGTTTTTTTGCAAAGATAAAATGGCAGGCAAAATTAAAACCAAATCTCCTATTTTATCAGGGCGAACAATAAGAATTTTTTTAATTTTGTTATTCATAATCCAGCAAAAAATGCAATTAAAATTGATATAGCTGCCATTATCGCAAAAAACCAGCCAGCATAATAGGCAAAATATTTTATAATTTTTATCTCATCTTTATCATCAACTCTTTGCCAGATTGCAAAAAATATTAAGGACACCAAAGCCATCAACAGCAATGTTTTCATTTTTTGTATATTATTATTTTAAAATTTGCTATTATAGCAGTTTTTTATTTTAAGGTGTATTTTATGAGTGTTTCAAATGCTGTCCGTGCTATGGCAGGGGCAATGATTTTATTATCAGTCGTGCTTACCTATTATGTGAGTCCATATTTTGTATGGCTTACAGTTTTTGTAGGGGCTAATTTACTTCAATCTGCTTTCACGGGCATTTGTCCTGCTGCTACAATTTTTCAAAAACTTGGTCTCAAGCCCTAATCCCAAACCCATACAGGTAAACTTCCAAACCATAGGATGCCGTGTTAATGAGGCAGAATCTCATCAATGGGCATCCGTGTTTGCCAGTTGTGGCTTTATTGTCTCACCAAAACCTATAAATTGTGACATTTTAATTTTAAACTCCTGTGCAGTAACTGTTGCAGCTTGCAAAAAATCGCGACAAATTATCTCATCTTTACATCAAAATAACCCTTCGGCAAAAATAATTTTAACTGGTTGTTTTGCTACTATTGAATCTGATTTTATCACTGATAATATAAAAATATCTTTGTGCATTCCTAATCAACACAAACATAATTTACCATCTATTGTAATTGACAAATTAAACTTAGAACCACAAAAAACAACTTTTGATTATAATCTTTTGAGTTTTAAAAGACAAAGAGCATTTTTAAAAGTGCAAGACGGTTGTCGTTATCAATGTTCGTATTGTATTATTACCAAATTGAGAGGTGGTGAAAAAAGTGTTGATATTCGCCACATTATTCAACAGATAAAAAAATTAGAGTTGCAACAAATCCAAGAGGTAATTTTAACGGGCATTCATCTGGGCGGTTATGGCAGCGATATAAACCTATCCTTAACCCAACTCATCAAAGAGATTTTATCAAAGACCAAAATCCAAAGAATAAGATTAGGATCTTTGGAGCCGTGGGAATTATCCGCTGATTTTATAAGGCTTTTTAAAAATCCTCGTCTTATGCCCCACTTACATTTACCGGTGCAAAGCGGTAGTGATAGGGTGTTAAAACTTATGAACCGCCGTGGTAAAACGAGCGATTATCTCAATACTTTTAAAAAACTCAAAAATACGGATAAAAATTTTAATATTACTACTGATATAATAGTAGGGCATCCGGGCGAGAGTGATGATGGCTTTATGGCAACTTATAATTTTTGTAAGAAAGCACAATTTGGCAATCTTCATATTTTTAAATACTCACCAAGAGAGAATACCAAAGCCGCTTTAATGTCAGAGCAAATAGATGAAAAAACTAAAAAACAAAGATATCAAAAATTAGATCTTTTAAACCAAAACCTTATCCAAAATTTTATTAAAAACAACAAATACATTAAACATAAGGTGTTGTGGGAGAACAAAAACAAACAGGGTATTTATGAGGGATATACCCAAAATTATCAAAAGGTATTTAATAACAGCCAAAAAAACCTAACAAATACGATTACAGAAATAAAAATTTGATTTATTTATGGAGAGGCTTCTTTATAAATACGGCTCAAAAAATAAACAAATATAAAACAATGTTGCTATAATATGAGCCGTATTTTAACAACTGATGAGCCGATTATGCCAATTGACAGCCAAATAATTGAAATTTTAAAACTGAACCCTAATATATCCTCATCTGTTATTGTTGAAAAACTTGGCACAAAATCGCTTGCGACTGTTAAACGAGCTTTAAAAGAAGCGATAGAAAATAAATTTATTGTGGCAAATGGTGCCGGCAGAGCCACCAAATACCAGCTATCTAATCATTACAAATTGTTTGAGGGAGTTGATATAGAGAAGTATTATAAACAAGAAATAGACGACAGAAAGATTATCAAAGGTTTTAATTTTTCTTTGTTGGGTAATCTTATGGGTGTTGAAATATTTACCCAAGCTGAACAAAAAAAATTACAAAAACTACAAAAAAAACATCAAAACAATACTCAAAAATTAAGCCAGAGGGAGTTTAACCAAGAGCAAGAAAGATTAGCGATAGATTTGTCATGGAAGTCATCACAGATAGAGGGCAATACCTATTCATTATTAGAAACTGAAAATTTAATAAAAGAGCAAATTACTGCCAAAGGTAAAACTCATAATGAGGCAACGATGCTTTTGAACCACAAAAGTGCTTTGGATTTTATTGTTGATAACCCAGATTATTTGCAGGATATTTCTGTTGCAAAAATTGAAAATATTCATATGCTTTTGACAAAAAACCTTAATATTGATAGGAATATTCGCCAAAGATTAGTAGCAATTCAAGGAACAAATTTTAAACCTCTTGACAATGAGTTTCAAATTAAAGGGACACTTAATACAATGTGTAATATTATCAAAGAACAAAAAAATACTTTTGCTGCCGCTTTGATAGCTTTGGTTCTTATCTCATATATTCAACCATTTAGCGATGGCAATAAAAGGACTGCCCGTATCGTATCTAATGCAATTTTAATCAGCCAAAAAATATGCCCTTTATCGTATCGCACTGTTGATAGTCTTGATTACAAAAAAGCTATGTTATTGTTTTATGAACAAAATAATATTAGTGTTATCAAAGATATATTTGTCGGACAATTTGCTTTTGCTGTTAAAACTTATTTTCAAACTTGATGATAATGAAACCTGAAATTAAAATATCATCTGCAACTTTGGTAAGTGCCTTAGGCTGCGGTATTGATGCGACTTTGAAATCTTTGCTGGAATTTAAAAGCGGACTTAAACCACAAAACTATTCACAGGTAGATTTTGAAACCTATTTGGGCGAGGTCAAAGAATTAAAAAGTTATCAAATTGATGATGATTATAAAAAATCTGATTGTCGCAATAATCGCCTGACGCAACTTTGTCTCAATACCGATAATTTTAAACAAAAAGTAGAGGGGATTAAACAAAAATACGGCTCCGATAATATTCCGCTATTTCTTGCCACCAGCACCTCTGGCATCACAACTACCGAGCAAGCCTATCAAAATAACAGCAAAAATGATAATTACCAAAACACTCATCAATTTTTTTCTTTGGCAAAATTTGTCTCGTCTTATTTGAATATCAACTCCCATATGTCGCTGATATCAACCGCCTGTTCCTCCTCTGCCAAAGCGGTGGTCTCGGCGATGGAGTATATTCAAGCTGGCTTATCTGATGTGGCAATTGTCGGGGTTTGTGATAGTTTGTGTTTGACAACAATTTATGGTTTTCATTCTTTGGGATTATTGTCCGCACAAAAATGTGCACCGTGGGATGAGAATCGTGGTGGCACATCGCTTGGCGAGGCGGCAGCATTTTTAATCTTAGAAAAATGTGATGACAATGATAAAAATAAAGAGATAATAAAAATCAAAGGTTTTGGCGAAAGTGTTGATGGTTTTCATATGTCAACGCCACATCCTGATGCCCTGGGGGCAAAACTTGCTATTAACTCTGCTCTTGATAACGCAGGTTTGTCCGCCTGTGATGTTGATTATATAAATTTGCACGGCACAGCCACTGCTATCAATGATAAAACAGAAGATTTGGCAATAAAAAATATTTTTTCTAATGACACTATGGCAAGCTCTACCAAAGGCGGGAGCGGGCATACCTTAGCAGCCTCTGGCATCGTAGAGTTAATTATTTGTATGTTATCAATTCAAAATAATATGGCTTTTGGCACAATGAATACGACAAAAATTGACAAAGAATTATCAGCAAATATTATCTTAAAAAATACTCCGGCGGCAATCAACACAACTTTGAGTAATTCTTTTGGTTTTGGTGGCAATAATTGTTGTCTTATTTTAGGGAGTTCGTAAATAATAATGAAACCTATCAAGCTTACTATTAAATCTATCGGTGTTTTAACCTATGGCATTGATAATTATGAACAGGCAATAAAATTTTTAAAAAATAATAATAATTTTGCAGATTTAAAAAACCAAGATATTGATTTAAAACCAATTGAAAACCTACCACGCAACGAGCGAAGACGGACCAATAATCATATTAAAATTGCGGTGAATGTCGCTTTGCAGCACCAAGATATTCAAGATACTCAGATTATTTTTGCCAGTTGTGATGGTGATACCAACATATCCCATAAACTATGTCAAGCCGTCTCATCTTCTGATAAATTTATCTCTCCTGCGGACTTTCATAACAGCGTCCATAATGCACCATCTGGTTATTGTAGTATTGCTATAAAATCTCACTTGCCGATAAATAGCATTAGCACAGATTATAATAATATGTTCACGACAACTTTAATGGAGGCAGCTATCAAAGTTAAACTATATCAAAAACCAATTTTGATTGTTTTGTTTGATGATAATATTCACCCACAAATTACTACCAGCCGTAAACGAACACTCGGTGCTATCTCTTTTTTAATGGATAGCAACAACTCACAAAATAAAGACAATAAAAACATCTGCCAGATTGAAATCAACAAAACTCCAAAAAATAAAGATAACAGAGTTAAAAATGAAAATATCCCATTTTGGCATAATCCTGCTCATCAAGCTTGGCAGTTTTTACAACAAATCAATAATAAAAACCAAATTCAAAATTATCAATATTTAAAAAATAGTGATTTACAGATAAAATTATTATGACTGATGATATAAATATAACAGATATTATTCCGCACTCAGGGACGGCGATTATGATTGATAAAATAATAAGTTTTGACAAAAATAATATTATCTGCGAGACAACCAAACATTTAGATCAACAAAACCCACTGAGATTTAACAATAAATTATCGACAATTCATATTATCGAGTTCGCCGCCCAAACAATGGCAGCTCATCAGTTTTTATCAACACCAACAGAAAATAATAACCACGACAAAACCCAAGATGGATTCTTAATAAAGGCAAGTAATATTATTTTAAAAATAGATTTTTTAGATGATGTCCCACCAAAAATTATTATAAAATCAAAACTTACCAACCAAAACAATACCATCAATTGTTATGATTTTATCGCTTTATCCCTTAACAACAATAATCAACAAATCGCCACTGGTAGTTTAGTTTTATATATCAAATAAATCAGCCAACATATTTGAACACCTCCCTCGTTCCCACTCTGTGAGTGGGAATGCATACCCAAATAAACAACGAGTTTTAAAAATAAAACCAAGATAGGCGTTCCCACACACTCACAGAGTGGGAACTAGTTCAAAAAATGTTTTACTTAATGCTTGTTTTTGTAATATTTTAGCTTATACATTATGCCATTTATTTTCATTTAAAAACTTTCTAAATAAATCACGACCTCGTATATTTCCATATTTTTTAGCAATTCTGTTCCACCATTGACAAGTAGGGTGAGGAGTTATAACATAAGATATTTCTGCTTTATCAAGTATTGGTTTGGCTTTGATTCCTGCAAGCGAAGATGTAAATATAATAAGTTCAGGTTTATATTTTTCAATAAACCATTTTAAAACTTCTTCTGCAGTCTCAATATCTTTTTTTGCTACTTCAAGACTTTTTCCTTGCTTCGCAGGTCTTAAAAAATAATTATAATAACAAATATGATTTATAGCACTTCTAAAATTATCCAATTTTAGTCCTGATTCATTTAGCTCATAAGCAATATTTTTATATATCCAGTGAGCTTTATTTTTAAAATTATCTTTTAATGAGCTTGTAATAATATTTTCGGTAGAAATCCATTGTATTTCTTTGACGGTTAAATCTTTTTTACTAACATCTCTATACCAATTTTCTGAATTCAAATGAGTAGATGATTCATTTGGCAAATAATGACTTTCTCCTACTATTAGTAAACGTTTATGAAGTTTATTTTTATAATCACATCCTATTCTAGGCACCATCATTGGAAATTTTTTAAAATATTCTAACATATTGAATTTTTTGCCTAATAACTATTATACCAATATTCATTATTTTCGTATAGTTTTTCAAAAAAGGAGGCTCTGAAAACCTCCCACCCATAAAATCGCGGTTCTATTTTTAACTTGTAACCCATTGTTTTTATACGGAACTATGGGCGGGATTAAAGTCCCACTTCCAATTGTGATGTATTTTATATCTGCCCTCAACCAGATCGCATTACAATATATGTTTGTTTTTTAATTGCCTTTATTCATCAAAAAACTCGTCTGGGATATTGGCATTCGTCCAGACATCTTGGGTGTCGTCTAAATCCTCTAAGGTTTCAATTAGTTTTAAAACTTTGGTGGCATCGTCTTGATTTAAATCGACACTTGTCGTGGTTTGCATCGTAATATCGCTATCTGTGGGATTGAGATTATTTTTTATTAACTCTTCTTTTAGTTTGAAAAAACTCTCTTCATTGCAGATGACTGTGATGCTGTTATCGTCTTCGGTTATAACATCTGTGGCTCCGTTGTCTATCGCTATTTCCATTATTTTATCTTCATCTGATTCTGGTGGATATAAAATATGTCCTTGTTTGTTGAATAAAAAAGCAACTGATCCTGCGGTGGCTAATTCGCCGTTGTGTTTTAAAAAAGCATGACGGATTTCGGCGACTGTGCGGTTGCGGTTATCTGTCAGGCAATCCACCATAAAAGCGACACTGCACGGACCATAACCCTCATATCGCACCTCAGCATATTGCACACCCTCTAATTCGCCCGCTCCTCTTTTGGTGGCGCGCTCAATTGTATCTTTTGGCATATTCGCACCCAGAGCTTTATCAACAGCAAGCCGCAAGCGAGGGTTGGATGTCATATCTGACCCTCCCATTCTTGATGTTACGGTTATTTCACGGATAATTTTTGTAAAAACCTTGCCTCTTTTATTGTCTTGCTTTTTTTTGCGATGTTGAATGTTCGCCCATTTGCTATGTCCTGCCATAATTATCAAATTAAAATTAAAAGCAACATTATACATAAAAAATTGTTATAGTGTGTTGTTTTTTATAGAAAAAATTTATGTTAAAAAAATTAACAATCGCTACCAGAGTCAGTCCGTTGGCTTTATGGCAGGCAGAATATATCAAACAACGACTTTTAAAAATCCAACCTAATTTAACAATTGATTTGCTTAAAATGAAAACCCAGGGTGATAAAATTTTAGACACCCCTTTGGCAAAAATTGGCGGCAAGGGGTTGTTCGTCAAAGAATTAGAGCAGGGTTTATTAGATAAAAAAGCAGATATTGCGGTGCATTCAATCAAAGATGTGCCGATGGATTTTCCGACCGGTTTGAAACTCGGAGCGATTTGTAATCGAGAATCTCCCTTTGATGCTTTTGTTTCTAATAAATATCAAAAATTAGAACAAATTCCTGTGGATGCTGTTATTGGCACCTCATCTCTTCGCCGCGGCGCTCAATTAAAATTTTTATATCCTAATTTGAAAATAATGGATTTGCGTGGCAATGTTAATACTCGGCTTAAAAAATTAGATGACGGACAATATGATGCGATTATTTTGGCAGAGGCAGGTTTGATAAGATTGGGTTTTAATGATAGAATTAAGCATTCTATCTCAGAACAGATTATTTTACCTGCGGTCGGACAAGGTGCGCTGGGGATTGAAATTCGTGATAATGATAAAGTAGTTGAGGGTTTAATTCAACAGCTTAGTGATAAAAAAACTTATTATTGTGTGTCCGCTGAGCGAGCATTAAATAAAAAATTAAATGGCGGTTGTCAAGTGCCGATTGCAGGATATGCCACGATTGATGATAACAATAAAATTACTTTAAATGCACGAGTTATAAGCATTGATGGCACCGCATTACTCAAAGCTTGTGGCAGTGGAGATATGACTGATGCTGTGAATATTGGTAACAAAGTGGCAGATGATTTATTAAAACAAGGAGCAGGCGAGATATTATCCTCAATTGGTTTATAGTTTTAATAAATTGTATATGTCTGTCGTGGGCCGGGCTTTATTCATTGTGTAAAAGTGCAAGCCTGCAACATTATTATCAATTAGATTTTGACACATTTTTGCCACGATGGGGGTCGTCCATTTTATCAACTCATCAGGTTTGTATTCATACAGATTAAGATAATTATTTAAATAACGAGGAATTTCAGCACCGCAGATTTGTGAGAATCTTTTGAGATTTTGGCTGTTGGTGATTGGCATAATTCCGGCTACAATTGGGATATTGATTTGTTGTTTTTGGCACTCGTCGATAAATTGATAAAAACTATCTGGATTATAAAAATATTGGGTAATTGCACCTGTGGCACCGGCATCTATTTTCTTTTTAAAGTTTTTTATGTCCGTAATAGGGTTTAGGGTTTGGGGGTGTTGCTCAGGATAGGCTGCTACCTCAATTTTAAAAAAGCCTTGATATTGTATGTTAATAAATTCCACTAATTCAGAGGCATAATTAAATTCACCATATTCACGGGCGCCTGATGGTAAATCTCCTCTTAAAACTACTAATCTATCAATTTGATTATTTTTATACTGATCTAACTGCTCTTTGATATTAGATTTTGTGCTATTTACACAGGATATATGGGGGGCAACTGTAAAACCTTTTTTTTGGATTGATAAGACAGTTGTTTGAGTAAAGTTTTGTCCGCTACCGCCTGCACCGTAGGTTACCGAGTGATATGCAGGCTTGATTTGTTGTAATTCATCAATAGCAGATGATAAGTTTTCAATTCCTTTTGTTGTTTTGGGTGGGAAAAATTCAACACTTATCATCGTTTTTAATTCCATTTAATATCTGTATGTATCAGATTTATATGGACCTTTTTTATTAATATTCAAATACTCCGCTTGGGTGTTATTTAACTCTGTAAGATAAACTCCAAGTTTTGATAAATGCAAACGGGCGACCTTTTCATCAAGAATTTTTGGTAAAACATAAACTTGATTTTGATAATTCTCGCTATTTTGCCATAATTCAATTTGCGCCAAAACTTGATTGGTAAAAGAAGCTGACATAACAAAACTCGGATGTCCTGTGGCACAACCGAGATTCACTAACCGTCCTTCGGCAAGCACAATTATTTTTTTACCATCTGGAAAGATAACATGATCTACCTGCGGTTTTATGTTATCCCATTTGTATTGTCGCAAAGATGCTATATCAATTTCTGAATCAAAATGCCCTATATTACAAACTATCGCCTCATTTTTCATATTCACCATATGGTCGTGAGTTATAACATGGACATTGCCGGTGGTAGTGACAAAAATATCACCGTAATTGGTAGCCTCGTCCATTGACACCACACTAAAACCCTCCATGGAGGCTTGCAATGCACAAATTGGATCAATTTCGGTTATAAATACTTGTGCACCGAGACCTTTGAAGGCTGCGGCACAACCTTTGCCGACATCTCCATAACCCAAAACTACACATTTTTTGCCGGCAATCATTACATCTGTGGCTCGTTTTATGCCGTCCATAAGTGATTCACGACAACCATATAAATTATCAAATTTTGATTTTGTCACAGAATCATTAACATTGATGGCTGGCACTTTCAAACTACCTTCTTTTGCCATTTCATATAATCGATGCACGCCAGTTGTCGTCTCCTCAGACAAACCTTTTATATCTTTTAAAAGTTCTGGATATTTATCGTGCATAATTTGGGTCAAGTCCCCTCCGTCATCCAAAATTAAATTTGGCAACCAGCCATTAGGCCCTTTGATTGTTTGCTCTATACACCACCAAAACTCCTCATCACTCTCGCCTTTCCAGGCAAAAACTGGAATATTTTGGGCGGCTATTGTGGCTGCGGCATGATCTTGGGTTGAAAATATATTGCAAGACGACCAACGCACTGTTGCTCCGAGATCAATCAAGGTTTCAATTAAAACTGCGGTTTGGATTGTCATATGCAAACATCCTGCGATTCTAGCACCTTTTAAAGGCTTCTTGCCTTTATGTTCTTCTCTCAAAGCCATCAAGCCTGGCATTTCTATTTCGGCAATTTTTACCTCTTTTGCCCCCCAATCAGCCAAACTGATGTCTGCTACTTTGTAATCGTTTGTCATGTTTTATCCTTGTAAATTTTTAACTTTATTTAATCTCTCCCATGAGAGATTGATGTCTTCTCTGCCAAAATGCCCGTAACTGGCAGTTGCCTGATAAATTGGTTGAATTAAATCCAACTCTTTTATTAGTCCATATGGACGCAAATCAAAATTATCATTTATTAGTTGAATAATTTTATCATCAGATATTTTGCCGGTACCAAAGGTGTTGATGCTAATTGATGTAGGGCGAGCCACTCCAATTGCATAGGATATTTGTAATTCACATTTGTCTGCCAAACCTGCGGCGACAATGTTTTTTGCTACATGGCGCGCCGCATAAGCGGCACTTCTGTCGACCTTTGATGGGTCCTTGCCAGAGAAAGCACCACCACCGTGACGGGCAACTCCCCCATAGGTGTCAACTATTATTTTGCGTCCTGTCAAACCACAATCCCCCATAGGTCCACCGATGACAAAATTACCAGTAGGATTGATATGAATATTTTCTTTGGCACACTTATCTAACCAATTTTTTGGTAAAATGGGTTTTATAATCTCTTCCATCACTGTATCATAAATTTGCTTGTGGGAGATATTGTCATCGTGTTGAGTGGATAAAACAACAGCATCTATGCCAACTGGTTGATCATTTTCATATTTTAGTGTTATTTGGCTTTTGGCATCCGGCCGCAACCACTTAACCTTGCCACTTTTACGCATTTTTGCTTGTTGTTGCACTAACCGATGGGCATAGGTAATAGTGGCAGGCATCAGCACATCTGTCTCGTTTGAGGCAAAACCAAACATCAAACCTTGGTCGCCTGCTCCTTGGTTTTCATCAGTGGCTCTATCAACCCCCATAGCAATATCAGATGATTGTTTACCAATGGCATTTAAAACAGCACAGGTATTGCCATCAAAACCCAACTCCGAATGGTTATAACCTATGTCAAGCACGGTTTTGCGAACAATTTGTTCAACATCTACCCAAGCATCGGTTGTAATCTCTCCTGCAAGAATCACCATACCCGTTTTTATCATTGTCTCGCAAGCGACTCTGGCATGTTTGTCTTTGATGATTATTGCATCTAAAACAGCATCTGAGATTTGATCTGCCATTTTATCTGGATGTCCCTCAGATACGGATTCGGAGGTAAAAAGATATGAATTTACCATAATTTATTCTCTTAAAAATTAGTAATTATAGGTTTTATACTATGAAAATTATTGATATATAATAATGATTTTATGAATTTTGCTCATAATGAGAGTTTTTTACCATCCTATACCGAACGATATATAAGGTATATCTTTATAACCATCAACCGATTTAAAATATCCGAGTCCTACAAAAAACGCTGAACCTTTGTTATAAATTGATTCTTTGATTATTATACCATTATAGGTTTTATTTTTTCTGGATGGAATTAACCAAGTGTTTAATCTGGCTATTTTTAAACTCAAGCCACCATAACTTGTTGAATTTTGGTAGTATGGAAAAAACAAACCTGTTGATAATATGCCTCCCCCTATGCCGGCTTCTATGCCTGCCAATACTGAGGTTGAGGTTGCTATATGGTGTGATTCTTGTTGTCCCAAGGGGTATACTAAAGACACACTACCTGAAAAAATTAAAGGATAGTTGGCAAATGAGATATTTGGACTTATAAGATAAGTAGGATACAAGTCTAATTTTTTTGTTGGTGTTGGTAAGTCATCAGTTGTCTGGGTTTCTAATGCCCTCACTATATCAACTTGCATAAATAAAACCACCAATACAGCCAATAGTTTAGTAAATTTTAATGTCATAATTCAACTCTTAAAATAGATTTTTTAGTTTATTTTTTAATTTATCTTGTTGTTTTTGTTTTTCTTTATCAACTTTTGCTTTTAATTTTGCTTTTTGTTCTGCTTTGGCTTTGTCTGCTTTGTTTTTTAGTTTGGCTTTTTCTGCATCAACTTTTTTATTTAATTTGTTTTTTAACTCTGCTTTTTTCTGATCTAATGCTTGATTTAATTGCTCTTTGAGTGCATCTGCTATTAAAATACTAATATCAAGATTTGAAAATGGACCTTTTATTTTTATAGGGATTTTTAACTTACTACTTTGTTGGATACTCTTGCCAGATTGTCCGGTTTTTTTATCTGTGAGTAAAACCTTGGCGAGATAATTTAATGAATCTGATTTGAGATTTACCGAGCCTCTACCACCTACTCTTATTAGCGGCGCTTGTAAGTTTAAATCTTTATTATAACCAACACCATTTTTAAAAATTAAAGATGCACTGGCGGTTGAAAAATCTGTTTGTGGATATTTTTTATCTTTTTTGATTTTTTGTCTTTTTAGTTTTGCTTTTGCCTCATCAAGGGTTTTTGCAAGATTAAAACCTTTTATTGCTCCATTTTTTAATAAAAATCCTACCTTACCATTAAGGTTAGATTTTAGTTGGTTCACAGATTCTCCTGCGGTTGTGATATTAAAGTTTGCTTTGGTTTTACCTAATATTCTATCCTCTTCCATTAACGCTTTCAATAAAGGCTCTATATTGATATTATTAAATGAGCCATTGATATTATATTTTGTTTGTTTGTTTTTAACATTTAGTCTTGCTTTGGTGGCAAATGCACCACCGTATAAATTAAATTTTGCTTGGTTTATTTTTATGTCGCCATTTTGGGCTTTAATTTTTAAATTAACATTTTGGGCTTTAATTTTGTTGATTTGAAATGTTCCAATTTTTAATGAGCCTGCGATATTTAAAGATTTCAATAATTCTTTTGGTAGATCTATTGGGATGTCCTCCTTGTTGGTTTTATTATTTTTAGGCTTATCTTTTTTGGTTGTGCTAATAGGTGGCAGATAATTATCTACATTTATGTTATTTATTGTTGTGTTGAACGAAATTGCAGGAGATGTTTTGCTTTGCAGATTTGATATTTTTGCCGATGAGTTAATTTTGCTTTGATCCAATAACACCAAAAGATTATGTATGTTTACATTTTTGTCGGTAATTTTACCGTTGAATTTTACTGATAACTTTTGCAATGCATTTTTATCACTCATCGGTGGTAGCTTTATTTGCAACTTATTTAATATATTTTTAAGGTTAAAAGTATTGGTTTTAAACACTATATTTGTAGTTGGTGATTTTGTTAAGTTATTAATGTTGATTTTAGCACTTGATTTAATGTCGTCTGTATTTATCGTGAGTTTATCGATATTAACTTTATCCAGATTTAGGTTAATGTTGGCCTGAGCATTAATGTTTATCGGAGTTTTATGCTTGCCACTTTTGATATCACCTGCAACAACTAATGATTGGATGTTATATATTTGCTGAATGGGCTTTAATAATGATTTTGTTTGTAATTGTAAATTAATTATATTATTTTTTGGCAACACAATCTTAACTTGTTGCAACACTTGGTTTAGGTTAAATTTATTTGAGTTCAAAGCAATTGCTATTGACGGATCTGTATTTAAATTTAAAACATTTATTGATCCTGTTAATTCCACTAAAAGAGCTTTTAATATAAAATCAGTCAATTGAATTGTGTTTTTTTTAAGATCTACGGTTATATTTGTTAATAGGTTAATGGTTTGTTTTTTATTGGGAATTTTTTCACCTTCGGCCTCTATGGTGAGCTTCAAATCATTCAGGGCATAATTTTCATTTTCTGTATCTATTTTTGTTTGAGCGGAAAGTTTAATGTTGCTGGTAAGTTTTGGCAACGATACCTGACAATCAAAATCCAAAGATATAGGAGCTTTAATATCTATTGCACCAGTTAATAAATTACACTTGCGAACTTTTATAGTGTTATTAGTTGATTTATCAATATAATCTAAGTTAGCATTTTGGATATTGATTCCTGCTAAAGCAATTTTTGGTAATTTATTGTCTGGTTTTTTTGTTGATTTTTTATTATCAACTTTTTTAAGGTTTTGCAGGTCTTGCCAGTTATTTATACCTTGTTTGTTTATCTCTAAAAATGCTTTTAAATCTTTAATGACAACTGTATCCACTACAATCTCATTTTTAAAAAGAGGTATGATTTTAACCTTAACTTGGGCTGCACCAAGTGAAGCAAAAAGTTTCTTATTATATTTTGGATGATTTAATATTTTTATTCCACCAACTTCTAAACCCAACCATGGAAATACTGATAGTGTTATGGGTTTGTTGATTTCAATATCTCTGCCTGTTTCTTTTTTAACCAACTCAAGAATTTGTGGTTTGTAATCATTAGGATCAATGTAGTATAAAACAGATGCAAGCACTATTGTTATTAAAAGAACAACCGTAACTGAGATTAAAACTATCCATTTTAAGACTTTCATAATTTTTTACCTTTTAAGTAGATTTGTAATGTTGGAAAATTTGTTTTCAACAGAAAGTTGTTTTGCTGTTTTTCCTTGTTTATTGGTGATATTTTTATTAGCCCCTCTAAACAACAACATATCAACCAAACTATAATCGTTGTTATCAACAGCATACATAAGGGGAGTCTCTCCTATGTTATCTTGAGCGTTGATATTAGCGCGATGATTTAATAATAACCTTACTAATTCATAATCTTTGTTGTTGGTTGCTATGTGTAAAGAAGTTTGTAGATTTTTGTTTGCCTCTGCAAGATCGCTACGATGATATAACAAAGTTCTCACAACATCAATTTTACGAGCCTTGGTCGCCATTAAGAGTGCGGTATCACCATCTTTGTTTTTTATATTTATCTCAGAGCCTGCTCTTAACAACAGCTCAACAATGCCAACATAGCCGTTTTTAGCAGCAATCATCATAGCATCCCATCCTTGACGAGTTCTGTTGTCTATATCAACATTTCTTTTAAGTAGTCTTACAATTGTTAATATATGATTGTTTTCAGCAGCGAAAGTTAATGCTGTGCAGTTTGCTACGGTTTTTAAATTGGGATCTGCTCCGAGGTTTAATAGTGTGTTGGCAACATCTTGATTTTCATTTTCAATCGCCATCATTAAAGCTGTTTTACCAAACTTATTAGCAGAGTTTATGTTCGCACCACTTCTTATTAGTGTTACAACCTCATCAACATCTCCTAACATAGCAGACAATCTGAGATCTTTATCAAGTTTGTCGTCAGCCTTGATAGGTTGCAACAAAAATAAAAAACAAAAAAATATGATGATTTTATTTATTTTCATTTTTTTCCTCTTCCTCGTCTGGCTCATCTGGCTCTTCATGTGCTATGCCCCTGTGACAATCAATACAAGTTTGGTTTTTGTCCTCTGCTCTGCCGTGTTTTTTTCGTGCTGATTTATCTTGTGAGCTTAAATCCATTTGATCAAAATTATGACAAGTTCTGCACTCTCTTGAATCAGTAGCTTTCATTTTATCCCACACTCTGTTTGCCATATCCCAACGATGTTTTTCATATTTTTCCGGAGTATCTATTGTTCCTAAAATCTCGTGATACACGTCTTTTGCTGCCATAATTTTTGCTAACATCTTAGGTAAAAACTCTTTGGGCACATGACAGTCAGCACAGGTTGCCCTTACCCCTGATGAGTTTTTGTAATGTGCTGTTTCTTTGTATTCCTTAAAATTAACCTGCATAGAGTGACACGAAATACAAAACTCCATCTGGTTTGTTGTTTGCAAACCAACACTAAAACCTAATGAAAATAAAACCCCCACAACAAACAAAGAGATGCCAATCATAATTTTTTGTTTATTATTTTTTATAATTTTAATCATGCTGTTGCTCCTTATATTATAATAGACCCTTGTTTCATATGAAACATTTTGTGATTTTTAACACTCTTGAGTTCTTTAGTATAACTAATTGAAGATAAAAAAACCTGATTATTTAATTTTTTTATTATTTTTAAAATTGTCATAGTATTTTTTTGATCCAGTTCAGATAAAATATCATCAATAAGTAACACCGATATTTTACCAGTTACAACCTCTAATAATTTTATTTGAGCCAAAACCAAACAATAGGATAATATTTTTTGTTGACCCCTTGAAAAGTTATAACGACACTCGTTGTTGTTATGCATTATTTTTAATGAGAATTTATGTGGTCCTACACCCGTCCAACCTTTTTTAATATCGTTATTTATTTCTTTTTTAAGATTTTCTAATAACTCCACACCTTGTCGCCAGCCACGATAATACACTATAGATACTTCTTTTACAAAGAATTTTTGAGTATACTGTTGAATTGTTTGTGTTAATATTTCGATATACTCCAACCTTAGATTATCAATCTCTTGAGATAAAAATGATAGTTTGTTATCCCAAACCTGAATCAGACTTATCTCTTTTGTTTTTAAAGAGTTGTTTCGTTGTTTTAGTGTTTGTAAGTATTTAGACCAAATATCATTAAAACTATGTTTCATATGAAACAGCCCCCAGTTTACAAAATCACGACGGTGAGATTCTTGTCCGTTAATTAATAAAATTGAATTAGGATGGAGAGTTTTTAATGGTATGTGTTTTGTTATATCAGATTGTCTTTGAATGTTTTTGTTATTTATTTTTATTTTTTTTATTTTGGTGTTTTTGTTGTAAGCCACTTTAAGCTCATTATTATTATTTTTTATTTTTGTGATTAAATTAAAATCACTCTCGTTGTATTGTATTTGATGCCTGACATCAGAACTAATAAATGACTTTCCATGTGCACAGTAATAAAAAGCATCGAGCAAACTTGTTTTACCACTACCATTCTCACCTACAATAAAGTTAATTCGCTCAGGTTTTATATTAATTTTTGATATATTTTTGTATCTTAAAATCTCTATTGATTTAAAGATCATAAAACAAGAGGCATAATCACAAAAGATGTTTTGTTATCTCCATCATTTCTAATTAAACAACTACTATTACCATCTTTTAAGTTAAAAATTACATTTTTTGTTTTTATATGTCCTAAAATATCTAACAAATACTTTACATTAAAACCAGTATCTATCTCCTGCCCTTCATAGTTAAAATCCATACTAATATTAGCTTGTTGTTTGTCGGTATTATTGGTTTTTAAAATCAGTTTGTTTTTACCGACAGTAAACCTGACACTTGGAAACTCATCATCTACCAAAATAGATATTTTATTAAGTGCTTTTTTTATTTTATTTAAATCTAAAATAAGAGAATTGTTATTTAAAACTGGAATAACATTCTCATAATCAGGAAACGTTCCATTAATTACTTTTGTTACAAAATCTATATTTTGGGTTTTGATTGATAAAAAATTATCAGAAAAAAGTATGTTTATATTTTCAGATGCATCTGAGGATAAAATTCTAACTAACTCTAAAACAGCTTTACGAGGAATAATACATGAGTTAGAAAAATCTTCCATTTTATTTATTATGTATGATTTGGTAAGCCTATGACCATCAGCTGCCACAACTATGGTGTTGTTATTTTTTATATCTATATACATTCCATTTAGATAATAACGTGCATCATTGTCTGCCATAGTAGAACGAACATTATTAACAACATCTAAAAATAGTTGTCTGTCGGTAGTTATGTTTTTTAAGTTTTCATCGGGAGTTACCAGAGGATATTCGGCAGGATTTAAAGAATTTATTTTAAACGTATTATTGTCTTTGGTGGTAATAACAAAAATTTCATCTTCGGTGGTTATTGATAACTCATCATCGTCTTCGAAAGTTTTTATCAGAGAGAATAATTTATCAGCTACCACGGTAGCTTTACCTTCCTCTTTAATAGTTTCAAGTCTTGCAACACTTTGAACTTGAATATCCATATCGCTACTAATCGCTTTGATTTGAGAATCTTTTACTTCTATTAAAAAATGACTCAATACAGGAATAGATTGTTTTTTATCTATTGCTCCTATAAGAGGTGAAAGAATGTCTATAAGTTTTTTATTGTTAATTTTAAATATCATATTATATATATTAAAGAGTTATAGTTAGGGTTGTTCGTAAATTTAGTATTATGCTTTTAATCGTAGCAATACAACACTAAACTTATGTATTTTTATAAAACAAAAATTGTTGATAAGTTGTTAATAATGAACATGTTTATTTTTATAATATGTTTATTATATACTTATTAACAAGTTGTTGTTGTCAAAATTTTACATTTTTTTGTTTAGTAAAGTCAAGTATTCTAACACACCTTGCTGAACATTTTTAAAATTTTTATCATATCCTGCTTTTTTAAGGGATAAAATATCAGCTTGGGTATAACTTTGGTAATATCCTATCAAATGTTTGGGGAAGTCTATATATTCAATTTTACCTGTTTTATGGTAGTCTATTACAGCGTTTGCGACATCTTTAAAACTTTGGGCTACCCCCGTTCCAACATTAAAAATTCCAGATATTGCAGGATTTTCTAACAACCATAATTTTACATTAACTGTATCACCGACATACACAAAATCTCGCAATTGTTCGCCATTTTTATAACCATCTGTGCCTTTGAATAATTTTGCAACCCCTGTTTTTGGAATTTGTGAGTTTAGTTTATAAGCCACAGAGGACATATCCCCTTTGTGTTGTTCTCGCGGCCCATACACATTAAAATATCTCAAGCCCACAACCTGTGAGTTTTTACCATATTTTTGCCAAAAATTACGCACATAAACATCAAACAAAAATTTTGAATAAGCATACATATTTATCGGTTTTTCGTGTTCTCTTTTTTCGGCAAATTTGTCGCCTGCACCATAAACAGATGCAGATGAGGCATATATAAATTGAATATTATTATCAACAGCATAATGAAAAAGAGTTTTTGAATACTCATAATTATTATTCATTATAAAATGTCCGTCCCACTCTATGGTAGAAGAGCAAGCTCCAAGATGCACTATTGCCGTAATATTTTTTGGCAGACTGTTGTTTTTAATATTTTGAATAAAAAGATTTTTATCTTGATAATCAGCGATATCACAATCTGCTAAATTTATAACTTTGGTGCCGTCTGTCAAATCATCAACAACTAATATATCGTTTTGATTTTTTTTATTTAGAGCCTTGACAAGATTTGATCCTATAAAACCTACTCCACCTGTAACCACTATCATTTTACTCTCCCTTTATTTTATTTATCAGTTTAGTTGTTGATTTATTATCAACAAAATTTAAAATCTTTACCTCTTTAACACAATCAAAACCTGCCACTTCTTCTTTTTTGTAATCACCACCCTTAACCAAAATATCAGGTTTTAAAAAACAAATCAAATCTTTCGGGGTATCATCATCAAAACTTATAATCCAGTCCACGTTTAATAATGATGATAATACTGCCATTCTATCAGATAAAGAATTTATCGGTCTGTTGTCACCTTTTAATTTTTTAACGGATTGATCTGAATTCACAGCAATTATTAACCTATCTCCCAGTGAGGCAGCTTGGTTTAGATAAGATATGTGTCCTGCATGAATTATATCAAAACAACCGTTTGTCATAACTACTTTTTCTTGTTTCAGGTGGCAATTATCAATATTTTCTTTAAGGGTTTTTTTATCAACAATAAAAGAGTGGTGCAAATACGGCGATAATAATTGTTGATTTATCTCGTTGATGTTGGTTGTTGCTGTGCCTATTTTTGAAACAACAATGCCTGCTCCTATGTTGGCAAATTTCATAGCTGTTTCATACGAAATTTTGATAGCAAGAGATAAAGCCATAAGAGCAATAACTGTGTCTCCTGCCCCTGTTACATCATACACATCTTGGGCCTCAGTTGGCAGATGTCGGATAACAGCTTTATTGTTGTGGTTCTGCACAAGTGTCATCCCTTTTTCACTTCTCGTGATTAAGAGTGATTTTATATTGTGTTTTAATAATAAATCAAAAGCTTTGGTTGTTATGTCTTTGTTTGTCCTGGTTTTACCAACAACCTGTTCAAATTCTTTGAGGTTTGGAGTAATTAAAGTTGCTCCTTGATAGTTTTTAAAATCATCTGTTTTAGGATCAATTAAAACTGGAATGTTTTTTTTATTGGCGATTTTAATAAAAAGTTGCGGATTATTTAATACCCCTTTATTATAATCAGACAAAACCACAACATCAACATTATTTAACAATGTTTTAAATTTATCTATTAGTAAATTATCGTTTAAATTTGTCCTGTTGTTTTCAAAATCCAACCTTATTAGTTGTTGGTTTTGGCTCATAATCCGCAGTTTTTTGATGGTGGTATATTCTTTTTGTTTATTGAAACAGCATTCAACATTATGTTGTTGTAATAAATCCGATAAAATATCTGCATCTTTGTCATCACCTACAATAGATAATATCACAGCCTTACCGCCTAACGAGGTTATATTACAGGCAACATTGCCCGCCCCTCCTGGTTTATATTTGTTGTTTTTAATTTTAACCACAGGAACAGGTGCCTCAGGGGATATTTTATCAGTTGAGCCATAATAAAATTCATCCAACATAACATCACCGACAATCAAAACACGAGCATTAGAAAAATCAGGACAACTATTCATATTTTTTTATTCTAACCATATTTTTTATTTAACAACAAAATTTATAATTTTCAAAGGCACAACAATCGTTTTTATAATTTCTTTATTTTGTAAAAACTGGGTTATTTTCTCTGAATTTTGGGCGGTTTTTATCAAAATTTCTTTTGGCATATCAATATTGACAGTTATTTTATCGCGTAATTTACCATTAACCTGCACGATCATCTGGGTGTTTTTAAGAACCAAACAAGACTCATCAACAATCGGCCATTTTTGTTCAACAATCAAACCTTTGTTATTTAAAGCCTCCCATAGTTTTTGGCAGATATGAGGGGTGAAAACAGATAACATTAAAATTGACGATTGTAGAGCCTCTTGTTTTACCGCAGCATCTTCTTTTTGGTTTAACAAGGCACTCTGGTTTAATAATTCCCGAATAGCAGAGATAGCCGTATTAAAACTATACCGCCGAGTTATATCATCGCTGACTTTTTTAATCACACTATGGGTTTTAAATCGTAACTCTTGTTGTCCTGCGGTGAGTGGTAGGTTAAATATTATCTTTTTTTGAGTGGGGTAATTATTAGTAAAATCATATACCAAAGCCCAAAATTTATTTAAAAAACGATATGAGCCCTCCACTCCTGAATCACTATAATCTAAACTTTGGCGAGCAGGGGCTGCAAACATTATAAACAAACGCACAGTATCCGCACCATATTTTTCAATTAGTTGTTGTGGGTCGACCGTATTACCCTTTGATTTTGACATCTTAACCCCATCTTTTAAAACCATACCTTGGGTTAATAAAGCTGCAAATGGCTCAGATGATTTTAATAATCTCTCTTGTTTTAAGAGTTTTGTAAAAAACCTGGCATATAAGAGGTGTAAAATCGCATGTTCAATACCACCGATATATTGATCCACATTCATCCAATAATCAACTCTCTGATCTAACATAGATTTTTTGTTGTCATGACAACAAAACCTGGCAAAATACCAAGAGGACTCAAAAAAAGTATCAAGAGTATCAGTTTCTCTTTTGGCATTTTTGGAGCATTTGGGGCATTTAGTATTAACGAAATCAGGGTTGTTTTGCAAAACATTAAGATTGTTGTCATCTTTAAAATCAATATCAGTTGGTAACACAACCGGTAGATTAGTCTCATTCTCTGGCACCATCCCACAATCATCACAATGAATAATAGGAATAGGTGCACCCCAGTATCTCTGCCGTGAGACACCCCAATCACGCAGACGATAATTTGTTTTTTTTGCCCCTTGTTTTTTATCCTCTAATATTTTAACAAAAACATCAAAAGCCTGTTTAAAGTTTTTGCCATCAAAATCATTGCCGCAATTTATTAAAGTCCCTTTGTCAACCAAAGCATTTTTTGTTATATCCGCCTCAATATCACTAGCAGATTTAATAACCTGTTTAATTGGTAAATTATATTTTTTAGCAAATTCATAATCTCGGCTATCGTGGGCGGGAACACACATCACAGCCCCTGTGCCAAAACCTGCTAAGACAAAATTTGCCACCCAGACCGGAATACTCTCTGCTGTAATCGGATGAATAACATCAAACCCTAAACTTAATCCTTTTTTTTCACGGTTTTGGATATCAGCCTCGGCATTGGAAATCCCACTATTTTCGTCAATAAAGTCAGCTATTTGTTGATTTTTTTTAGCCGCCTCTATAACCTGCGGATGCTCATGGCTCAAAGCCACAAAAGTTATCCCCATAATCGTATCAATCCTGGTTGTATATACCTTGATCTCATCTTTGTTTTGGGAGTTCAAAAAAGAAAATTCAACCCCATAGGATTTACCAATCCAATTTTTTTGCATAAGTTTAACTGCATCTGGCCACTTATCTAACTTATCCAAATCTGCCAACAAATCATCAGCAAAATCAGTTATTTTTAAAAACCATTGCGGAATAGATTTTTGAATAACAGGATTATCACAACGCCAACATTTATTGTCAACAACCTGTTCGTTTGCTAATACAGTCTGATCAAACTCACACCAATTAACATTTGAGACTTTTTTATAAACCAATCCTAGGTTATAAAGTTGAATAAAAAACCACTGCTCCCATTGATAATATTCTTTATCACAGGTGGCAAATTCACGCGACCAATCATACGCAAAGCCCAATCTTTTGAGTTGCTGCCTCATATAAGAAATATTTTGCTTAGTCCATTTAGCAGGCGAGGTTTTGTGAGCTCTGGCAGCATTTTCAGCGGGCATTCCAAACGCATCCCAGCCCATAGGTTGCAGGACATTTTTACCTTGCATCCTGTGAAAACGTGACAGAACATCACCGATGGTATAGTTTCTGACATGTCCCATATGTAATTTGCCAGAGGGATAGGGGAACATACTAAGACAATAATATTTTTCTTTGGTGGTGTCTTCGGTGGCTTTAAAAACAGCGGATGTATCCCATTGTTGTTGAATCTCAGGTTCAATCTCAGCAGGATTATAATTATCAAGCATTTTTAAATTTAAGGACTATAAAAACTTGATATGATAACACAATTTAAAAGAGGGTGTTTTATATTGTTATTTTCCAAATATATATTTAGAGATAAAAAGCAAAAAAAAGCCCGTCATTGCGAACGAGCCTGCGAGTGTGGCAATCTTATGGGGTTTTGTCCTGTCTTGTTTACAGGTTTTGTAGACGTCTCATGGGATTGCTTCTATCTTCGCCTTGGGGTGAATTCCTCGCAATGACGGGATTCTTTTTTATTTTTATGTAGATATTGGGGTATTTTGTGGGTGTGTGGTGTTTATAAAAACACAACAAGGGAGCATGCCCCCTTGTTGTAATCAAAAATATTACTAATCTTTTTAATGACAAAAACTAAGGAGTATAAGTTCCGCTAAGTGTGGCACTGTCGACGATTTGACCTGAGTAAGTAGAGCTAAAGCTTGCTCTGGTCCACATGGCGTCCATATCAGGTGTTATATCACTACTCAAAGCATAAACAGTAAATTTGTATATGTGTGTGCTTGGAGGACATGGTCCTTCATAATCTTTGCCAATGGCACCGTTCTGGCTCTCAGTCATAGGAGGATTAATAGTGGCATTTTCAATAAGGCTGGTAGTGCTAGACTTTATATTAAATAATCCCCAATGCACACAAGCATTAATTCCTGTGTTACAACCAGGAGTAGACTCGTCATCCATAACAATAGCAAACTCAACGGTGTTAGATGGAGCATTTGTCCAACTTAATTGGGGTGATTGGTTGCCACCACTACAGACATTAGAGATGTTATTTGTGGGAATTGCCCCACCTTCATTGAAATTAGTCGATGTTATTGATAGGTTGCTGCTATCACCACCGCCACCAGAAGAGCTGTCATCATCATCCGAACATCCTGATGCCAACAACAATATCGGCACAACAACTACCATAGTCATTTTTAAATATATATTCATAACAATACCTCACAAAGTAAAAACTACCATTATAAACCGTTTTTTTTTTTACAAATAAAACTTAAAAAAAATCAAAAAATGTCGTATGTTTGCAACAATTATTAATATCATTTTTTTCTCAAATTATTTGGTATAATGGACTGTTTTTAAATTTTATAATAAAGGAGCGAACAATGAAATATATTGTAACATCAAACAAACCAATAACACAGGCAATAATTGATTTAGAAAAAGCCATCACAAATAACGGTTTTGGCATCTTACATGTCCATAATGTTAAAGCAACCATGGCAAAAAAAAATGTGGATTTTCCTCATGAGTGTTATGTGTATGAAGTATGTAATCCCCATATAGCAAAGGACATACTAAGCATAGATATGGATTTAATTATGGCACTTCCTTGTCGGATTAGCATCTATTCTGTGGGTAATCAGACCAAAATAAGCATGATAAAACCGATGGATTTATTAACTAATCTATCATCGTCTGCTGATGTAACAAAACATGCCAGCAAAGCCGAAGAGATTAGTATTAAAATCATTCAGCAGGCAAAATAACAAAAAATATAAAATGAGACCTTTGCATAATTCAAGTGCGATTTAGAATAATAAGAAAATAGTGCATATTTTATTAAAAAATGAGGAAGCTTGCAATCTATTGGACGAATTTTTTGGTAAAATAGGTGCATTTTATT
>Ga0164315_10000136_pt1 | contig 43484 bp, 38 predicted proteins | sample GuaBasSedimGuay6_FD_113737 | JGI IMG/M metagenome (GOLD analysis project Ga0164315, IMG submission 113737) | Subseafloor sediment microbial communities from Guaymas Basin, Gulf of California, Mexico - Guay6, Core 4569-2, 0-3 cm | ecosystem: Environmental > Aquatic > Marine > Hydrothermal vents... | reverse complement strand
GACATCCAAGGCTACCCCGCGTGGCGCCGTGGCCAAGTTTTCCTCCGCGGGCAAGCGCACCGGCAAGAAGGATCTGGCATTGCTGGCCATGGATTACGAGAACGTGTATGTGGCGCGCGTGGCCTACGGTGCTAAGGATACACAGACGCTCAATGCATTCCTGGAAGCGGAAGCGCATCCCGGCCCCTCCCTGATAATCGCCTTCTCGCCCTGTATCGCCCACGGCGTGGATATGTCCTTTAATCACCGGCAGCAGGATATGGCGGTAAAAAGTGGTCACTGGCCGCTGTTCCGCTTCAATCCGAAAAATATCGAGCGGGGTAAAACGCCGCTGAAACTGGATTCAAAAGCGCCCAGCATTCCCTACAAGGAGTATGTGCAGACCGAGACCCGCTTTAACATGCTGTGGCACACCCATCCGGAGGTGGCTGAGGCACTGGTCGAGGAAGAGCAGAAATTTGTTAATCACCGCTACAATTTCTATAAACAGTTGTCGCAGCTGGACTGGAGCGATAGCGAAGAAGTGGCGCAGGTGAAAGCCAATGCGAAACTAAATGCCGGTACGGTAACGCCGGCGCCAAATCCTGAAGGGGAGGGCTGATTATGGCTGATTTATCCACCGAGTACCTGGGGCTGAAGCTCAAAAATCCGCTGGTGCCCTCATCGTCACCCCTCAGCAAGCACCTGGATTCGGCCAGGCGGTTGGAAGATGCCGGTGCCGGCGCGCTGGTCATGCACTCCTTGTTCGAAGAGAAGATCGAAGAGGAGGATGCCAATCTTGATCGTTTCTTCCATCAGCAATCACTGGGTCACGGTGAGGCGGATAGCTTTCATCCGACGATACCGGACAACTACAGGAGTTATGAAGAAATTTATCTGGAACACCTCGCGTTGCTCAAGAGCAGTCTGGAGATCCCGGTGATTGCCAGCCTCAATGGCACCACACCCGGAGGCTGGGTTAACTACGCGACGGCGCTGGAGGAGGCCGGCGCCGATGCGCTGGAGTTGAATGTCTACTATATCCCCGCATCCTGCCACGAGGATGGCCGTCAAGTGGAGGATCGCTATGTGGAGATCCTGGAGTCGCTGCGCCAGAAGATCAGCATTCCCATTACCATGAAACTGTCTTCCCAGTTCAGCTCTGTGGTGAATGTGGCTCAGCGGTTTGAGCAGGCGGGTGCTAACGGCCTGGTGCTGTTTAATCGGTTTTACCAACCGGATATTGACCTGGAGACCCTGGAAGTGGTGCCGAAGCTGGAGCTTTCCACCTCCGAAGAGTCACTTATGCGTATCCGCTGGATCGCGATTCTCCACAGCCGTATCGATTGTTCCCTGGCGATTACCGGGGGTGTGCACAATGCGACGGATGTGCTCAAAGCGCTGTTGGCGGGAGCGGATGTCACCCACCTGTGCAGTGTGCTGTTGCGACACGGGCCCGGACAACTGGCCATGATATTGCGTGCACTGGGTGAATGGCTGGACGAAAGAGAGTACGAGTCAGTGCGGCAGCTCAAAGGCAGTATCAGCCAGAACAATGCCACGGATTCGTCGCCATTTTTACGCTCGAACTATGTTCGTGTGCTGGAGAGTTTCCAGCCGCCGCCCGGCGTACAGTGGTAGGTGTGGTACGCGGTACGTACCTTATGGAGAAGATGCTGTAGGGTGCGCACGGCGCACCATTATGTCATATCACCGGCATGCCGGTGAGCCATGGATGTATTTTAACAACCACCGCGACAATCACCAACGCAATCACCAGGGTAACAATTTCCGCACCCCATGACGGGGCCGCACCCTTGATCCACGCCCCATCGCGCCGGTTGATGGTAATCATCTCCACCAGGGCCCACACGGCCATACCCCCAAACAGCACCAGGGAGCGGTTGTCGCCGTTCAACAGCAAGTGTGCAATGCCCCATGCGGTGACGCCGGTGAGCTGTGGGTGACGAACCAGCAGGCTCAGGCGCGAGTTGCGTGAACTGACTACCATCAGCAGGAAAGCGACAACCAGCAGCAGCATAGCGGGGTGGCGTAGCGCGGGAGAGGGCGTGTATAGAAATTCCGGTTGGGCGCTGCGCCAGCCGGTGATTATCAGTGCGAAGGAGGCCAGCGCCAGTAAGGCGAATGTGCCTTTATAGCCATTCTCGCCCAAACGACCGAGCCAGCTTGCCTTGAGACCTGGCGCCAGTGACGGTATGAAATGTATTCCCGCAAATACCAAAATGCCCAATACCAGTAACGCCATTCGATTTTCTCCTTATCCTGTTGCTGTTCACATTCAAGGATAGCAGGCTGACAGGGGAACGTCATGGTGCAAAGCAGTGATCCCCTGCAAGCCCCAGGCGAGTGTGGATTAACCCTCAATGGTCAGCGGATTTCGTAGCCTCAGGGAGTCGGCTCCGTTAAGATTGTCACATGTATCCCGACGATATCAGTGAACTGCCCATCAGCGAGGTTCTCGACCAACTAAAGTTGCGTCTGGGTGAGGGTCACGAGGTGGTGCTGCAGGCCCCGCCGGGAGCAGGCAAGACCACGATAGTTCCCCTGGCCCTGTTGGACCAAAGCTGGCTGGGCGGTCGCAAAATCCTGGTATTGGAACCTCGTCGCATGGCCACGCGCGCGGCCGCCGCCCGTATGGCGCAGCTGCTTGGTGAGGCCCTGGGGCAAACCGTGGGTTATCGCATTCGACTGGAAACCTGTATCGGCGAGAATACGCGTATTGAGGTGATTACTGAGGGGATTCTCACTCGCCAGTTGCAGCGGGATCCGGGCCTGGAAGATGTGGGCCTGGTGATCTTCGATGAATTCCATGAGCGCAACCTCGATTCGGACCTGTGTCTGGCACTGGCCCTGCAGGGGCGTGAATTGTTTCGTGAAGGCCCGCCGCTCAAGGTGCTGGTGATGTCGGCCACCCTGGACGGAACCGCGGTGGCCAAGCTATTGGACGACGCCCCGCTTGTCACGTCCCAGGGGCGCCAGTTTCCTGTCGAAAGTAGCTACGGTGAGCCATACCAGCTGCGCGACTCTATTGTCCCACCCACGGTCAAAGCGGTGCTGCGCGCCTTACATGAACAGGATGGCAGCGTACTGGTATTCCTGCCAGGGCAGCGTGAAATCAATCGCGTCGCGCGGGAATTGTCTGCGGCCTTGCAGCAGGCGCAGGAGCAGCACGTGCTGCTGGCGCCGCTGTACGGGGGTTTGTCCCTGGAGCGGCAACAGCAGGCGATTAATCCTGCGCCAGAGGGTATGCGCAAGGTGGTGTTGTCTACCAATATTGCCGAAACCAGCCTCACCATCGAAGGGATACAGGCGGTGGTCGATTCGGGGCTGGTGCGTGAAGCTGTGTTCGATCCGGCCACCGGAATGACGCGCCTGGCTACGCGGCGTATTTCTCGCGCGTCAGCACGGCAGCGTCAGGGCCGGGCGGGCCGCCTGGGTCCGGGGCATTGCTATCGCGTGTGGAGTGAAGAGCAGCACGCGCGCCTGGTGGCACACGCCACCCCGGAGATCATGCAGGCGGATCTGGTGCCGATGGCGCTGCAACTGTTGTCCTGGGGGGTCCAGGACTATTCTGAGCTTGCCTGGCTGGATCCGCCGCCATCCGCCCCCTACCAACAAGCCCTGTCGATTCTGGAGGTGTGCGGCGCCGTATTCGAAAATGGCTCAGGCGGGTATCAACTCACACCCCATGGTGTGCGCCTGGCGCAGATGCCACTACATCCGCGGCTGGCCCATATGCTGCTGGTGGGTTGTGACATTCACGCGACAGAGACCGCTTGCCTGCTGGCCGCGGTGCTATCCGAGCGCAATCCACTGGCAGACCGTGGTGTGGATATTAGCCTTACCCTCGCCGTTTTGATGGGAGAGAGTCGCTGCCAGCCGGAGTTGCAGGCCTGGTTCAAACGGACCTGGCAACAGGCCCGGCGCTTTGCCCGTTTGGCCAGTGAAATTCACAAACCGCGCAAATTTGCTATCGGTGTGGCGCAACCCGATGTGCTGGGTGTGTTGTTGGCCAGCGCCTATCCGGATCGAATCGCGCAGCTGCGCCCGGACGGGGACGGCACCCAGTATCAGTTGAGCAACGGTCGCAGTGCGGTCGTGCCGCCGGAGGATGAACTGGCCGGTCGGGATTGGCTGGCGGTGGCCGAATTGGGCGGGCATGTGGGCGAGTCCGCTGACCGAATTTACAGCGCGTGTGCACTCAGCCCCGTTAATTTTCGCGAGATGCTGTCGACCCTGGTACGCGAAGAAGAACTGGTGGAATGGGATTATCGCAAGGAGCAGTTTGTCGCCCAGCGGCGCCATATGGTGGGTAATATCCTGTTGTCAGCGGAGCCGCTGTCACAGGTCTCGGAGACGGCGCGCGGGGAGGCTCTGTTGGGCGTTATACGCAAGAAAGGCCTGGATATCCTGCCCTGGAGCAAGAACCTGCAGCAGTGGCGCTCCCGGGTGATGCTATTACATCGGGCTGAGTCGGATGGGGAGAAAAACCGCTGGCCGGACTTGTCGGATGAGGCTCTGCTGAATACCCTCGAGGTCTGGTTGTTGCCCTATCTGGGAGAGGTGCGGCGTTTGCAGGACTTTCAGTCACTGGATCTGCGGGCCATTTTGCATGCGCGACTGTCGTGGCCGCTGCCATTGGAGTTGGAACGTTTGGCACCGGAGCGTTGGGCGGTGCCTTCAGGTTCCAGCGTGGCGATTGACTATAGCCAGGATCCACCGGTGCTGGCGGTGAAGCTGCAGGAAATGTTTGGCTGTGAAGAGACCCCGACTATAGCGGGCGGGCGGGTTGCACTGCTCATTCACCTGCTGTCGCCGGCGCAGCGTCCGCTGCAAGTGACCCAGGATTTGGCAGGTTTCTGGCGCAGCAGCTACCAGGAGGTGAAACGGGAGATGAAGGGGCGTTATCCCAAACATCCCTGGCCGGATGACCCGCTGCAGGCGGTGGCTACCCGACATACCAAGCGGCGTATTAGTTGATGGTGCCGGCCTGGAGGTCGTTGGCCAGAGAATCCCGTACGGCGGGAGGCAGCGGCTCACTGTCAATCGTGCAGGCGGGGTGATCCACACCGGCGCAGATAATGGCGCCACTGTGCACGGCGGCGATCATGCTGGGCATCAATTCGAAGCGCAGAAAGTGTACCGATGAGGTCTTGTGTTCGTTGTCGCGCTCCAGATCCTCGTCGGCGATGGGGTAGATCCGGTCACAGCCCTGGACCTGTAACCAGACCCTGTCCTCAATACCAATCATCCTGGATAATTGCCGTGCTCGTTCCTCTGGTTCATCGTACTCGATCATAAAAGTGGCTTTCCAGTTGTGGCCATCGGGGATCAGGGGATTGTAGGCCTCCAGTTCCTCATTGATGCCATCGGCCTCGAATACTTTTTCGATACGCAGCATCTCCTGGATCTGGTACCTGATGGTGAATCTGTCCTCGAAGTACAGCCGCATGTGCTCTCCCAGCGGCACCTGGCGGACTCTCTTGTGCGCCATGACCTCAGAGCGAAAAGCAGAGCGCCTTTCGGCGTATTCTTCCAGTGACCAGAGGTCGGTGCGTGATAGGGCGGACATCATTATCTCCTGCATCTACAAGCCGTAGGCCATGCGCAGTAGCGTCATGGGGTGTTGGGCTTTATCTACTTTTTGCGACAGATTGGCGATGTGGGTGGCGGCCATGGGACAGTCACTCATGAAGTGATCCGGCTCCTGCTGGTCTATTTTACGCACCACCGGCCGCGCGATTTTTACCGATTTGTCGTGAGTTTCCTTTTTCACCGCGTAGGTGCCGTCGTGACCGGAGCAGCGCTCCTGGGCCGTGACGTTTGTAGCGGGCACCAGGTTGAGCACGTCCCGGGTTTTCAGGCCGATATTCTGCACACGCTGGTGACAGGCCACCTGGTAGGCGATATCCCCCAGGGCATTGGGAAAATCGATGTTCAGAGCGCCCCCCTTGTGGCGCAGCCACAGGTATTCAAACGGGTCGAAAAACGCGGCCTGCACTTTCTTCACGTCGGCATCGTCGGGATACAGCAACGGCAACTCCTGTTTGTACATCAATACACAGGATGGGATGGGTGCGGTCAGGTCGTAACCTGCATCCACCAGTTTGGCCAGTACCGGGATATTGGCTTCCTTGAGCTTGTTTACCGCTTCGAGGTCGCCCAGTTCCATTTTGGGCATACCGCAGCATTTTTCTTTTGGCACCACGTCGATATACACACCGTTATGCTGGAAAACCTTGACGAAATCAGTGCCGATGTGGGGGCTGTTATAGTTGCCGTAGCAGGTGGCATACAGCGCGAGTTTACCGCTGGTGTTGCCCACAGGGGTTGGTTGGATGTCCCTGATCAGGGGTTTGACCTGCTTCCTGAGCGTCTTGCTGTGGAATGCAGGTACGGGCGCCTCGTGGTGTATCCCGGCTGTCGCCTCCAGCACCTTGCGAAAGCCGGTGTTCCTGTTGAAGGCGTTGACGGTGATGTCCACCAGGGGAATGGAGGTCATCCTGAATACGGTGTCAGTGCTGGTCAGCACCCTGTCCCTGAGTTTCGCTCCATTCTCCTTGAACTTGACGGCTTTGGCGCGGAGCATAAGGTGAGGGAAATCCACGTTCCACTCATGGGGTGGTACATAAGGGCACTTGGTCATATAACACAGGTCACACAGGTAACACTGATCCACCACCTTGATGTAATCGGCCTTGGCTATGCCGTCCACTTCCAGGGTGTCGGATTCATCCACCAGATCGAACAGGGTGGGAAAGGCATCGCACAGGCTGACACAGCGGCGACAGCCGTGGCAGATGTCGTATACCCGCTCCAGTTCCCGCTCCAGGTCGGGCCTGTCCCAGTATTGTGCGGATTTCCAGTCGATAGGATGGCGGGTAGGTGCCTCCAGGCTTCCTTCTCTCACGGTATGACCCCCTGTTGCGTGACAAGGTGTAAAAAAAGAAGGCGGGTTGGCCGGCAGGCCAACCCGCCGGGGGGCGGATCAATCGTCCAGGTTGTCCAGGGCTTTCTGGAAGCGGTTGGCGTGGCTGCGCTCGGCTTTGGCCAGCGTTTCCATCCAGTCGGCGATCTCATCGAAACCCTCATCGCGAGCAGTCTTGGCCATGCCCGGGTACATGTCGGTGTACTCGTGGGTCTCTCCGGCGATAGCCGCTTTCAAATTGTCGGAGGTGGCACCAATGGGTAGGCCAGTGGCGGGATCGCCGGTTTCTTCCAGGTATTCCAGGTGACCGTGGGCGTGGCCGGTTTCTCCTTCTGCGGTGGAGCGGAATACCACGGCTACGTCGTTATAGCCCTCTACGTCCGCTTTTGCGGCGAAATACAGGTAACGGCGGTTGGCCTGGGACTCGCCGGCGAAGGCATCTTTCAGGTTTTGTTCGGTTTGGCTGTCTTTCAAGGACATACTGCGTCTCCTTAGTACGGGTTATCAACACCACACACAGCGTGTGGGACTATTAAAAGTAGTACAGACTTGGCGATCTGACTAATCAATTAAGGCTAACGAGTTGATAGCCATTATTAATTAACTAGCGCGGGCCCATCCAGTGGTCTTATTGTCGCCTATAGATGGCGTTAGGGTCAGTTCTGTGGGTGCGGTGCCAGCCCAACCGTAATGTAACATGACGAGGTACACTAGTGCCTGGATTTACGTGCAGGTCGCGCCGGTACGCGCGGCGAGCCATTGTGCTGGGTGGCAAAGGGCCGTGCATCCGGGGACACCACACCGTGCCGTTTCGCCGGTTGCCGCGGTGGCACCAGGTGCATTTTACCGTTGCCAATCAGGTCGCTTCTACCCAGTTTCTTCAGTGCCTTGCGCAACACTGGCCAGTTGTCCGGGTCGTGGTAGCGTAAAAATGCCTTGTGCAGTCGGCGCTGCGACAGGTTCTTCACTGTGGGCATGGTGTCACTGTGATGGGTGACGCGTTTTAACGGATTCTTCCCACTGTGGAACATGGCGGTGGCGGTGGCCATGGGCGAGGGGTAAAAGGTCTGCACCTGGTCCGCGCGAAACTTATTGCGCTTGAGCCACAGGGCCAGATTCATCATATCCCTGTCCGAAGTGCCCGGATGGGCAGCGATGAAGTAGGGGATCAGGTACTGCTCTTTGCCGGCGGCTTTGGAGTACTTTTCGAATAGGACCTTGAAACGATCGTAGGTGCCGATACCGGGTTTCATCATTTTTCCCAGGGGGCCGTCTTCGGTGTGCTCTGGTGCGATCTTCAGATAGCCGCCAACATGATGGCTGACCAGTTCTTCCACATATTCGGGAGTCTCCACCGCCAGGTCGTAGCGCAGGCCGGAGGCGATGAGGACCTTCTTCACACCCTCCACGTTGCGAGCCCTGCGATAGAGCTGTATCAATGGTGTCTGGTCGGTGTTGAGGTTTTTACAGATGCCCGGGTATACGCAACTCAACCTGCGGCACTGGGCCTCCACCTCTCTGCTTTTGCAGGCCAGGCGCCACATATTGGCGGTGGGTCCGCCCAGGTCGGAGATGATGCCGGTGAAAGCGGGGGAGGTATCGCGAATCTGCTCCACCTCGCGGATGATGGAGTCCTCCGAGCGGTTCTGGACAATGCGTCCCTCGTGCTCGGTGATCGAGCAGAAGGTGCAGCCGCCGAAACATCCACGCATGATATTGACCGAGTGACGGATCATCTCGTAAGCGGCGATGCGGGCAGTGCCATAGCTGCTGTGCGGGAGGCGGGTGTAGGGCAGTTCGAACACCCAGTCCAATTCCTGCGTTTGTAGCGGTATTGGTGGCGGGTTGAGCCACAATTCGCGGTCGCCGTGGGATTGCACCAGGGGCCTGGCATTGTAGGGGTTGGTTTCTTTGTGCAGGATACGGGAGGCATGGGCGTACAGCGCGCCGTCATCCTTTACCTGCTCGTAGGAAGGGATGCGAATGACGGTGTTTTGTTGCTCAGCGTTTGCATCCGCCAGGCTGCCCACCAGCGTTACCGTTGCCACCTCGGCCGCTGCGGTATCGGACGTGGTTACGCAGCTATCTGTCCGTGTATCCTCGTAAGGGTTGGGGGGTGTAATCGTTGGGCCGACCACATCAATATCACTTGAGTCGATGACCCGCCAGTTATCCGCAATACGTTTGCGCACAAAGGCGGTGCCGCGCAGGTCGCGAATGCCCTGTATGGATTCGCCACCCGCCAGGCGGTGGGCAACGTTCACGATGGCCCGCTCCGCGTTGCCATAGAGCAGCAGGTCCGCGCGACTGTCCAGCAGGATGGAGCGGCGCACCTTGTCACTCCAGTAATCGTAGTGGGCGATACGGCGCAGACTGGCCTCGATGCTGCCGATAATGAGCGGCACATCCCGATAGGCTTCGCGCACGCGCTGGCTGTATACGATGACTGCCCGGTCCGGGCGCTTGCCGCCCTCGTTACCAGGGGTGTAGGCGTCATCGTTGCGCCGCTTGCGATCGGCGGTATAGCGGTTGATCATGGAATCCATGTTCCCCGCGGCCACAGCAAAGAACAGGTTGGGCTTGCCCAGGACCGTGAAGGGTTCGGCGCTGGTCCAGTCCGGTTGGGCGATAATGCCTACCCTGAAACCCTGCGCCTCCAGCAGGCGCCCGATAACCGCCATGCCAAAGCTGGGGTGGTCCACGTAGGCATCGCCGGTGACAATAATAATATCGCAGCTGTCCCAGCCCAGGGCGTCCATCTCGGCGCGGGACATGGGTAGTTCCGGTGCGGGGCCGAAGCATTCCGCCCAGAACTTGCGATAGGAAAATAACGGCGTTGGCATGAAGGCAGTAGTCGTGCAGGGTTGAGCATGCATTATAGCCAAACTTGCTGCGCAGTGCTCATTGGCAGATTTACGTGCCTGATTCGGTTTCCGGCTCGTGCCCGGGCTTGGGCAGTGCCACGCCACAGTTGCGGCAGTAATGTGAGCGGGTATCGTGCTCCACAGTGGCGCAGTTAGTGCAGTTACGGGATTCGTGCGCCTGGCGATCCCTGCGCGCCTGCTCTGACGCCGCCAGTGGCGCCATCATGATGACGGCGGGTACGGTGATGAGCGAGTAGCCAATCAGCATACCCACTGAGGAAATGGCGCGACCGATGGGGGTCAGGGGAACCACGTCGCCATATCCCACAGTGGTGATGGTAACGATCGCCCAATAGATGCTTTTGGGGATATTGTCGAAGCCGTGTTCAGCCCCTTCGACGACATACATGAGGCAGCCGAAGATCGTGGTGAGGATGAGCATCAGGGAGTAAAACACGAAGATCTTGCGGGCGCTGCTGCGCAGCGCCGCGGCCATGGCGTTGGCCTCATTGAGCAGGGACAGCAGGCGCAGTACCCGAAAGATACGCAGGATGCGCAGCATGCGGATAATAAGCAGCGGCGCGGTCTGGGGCAACAGCAGGGACAGGTAGGTGGGCAACAGGGCCAGCAGGTCGACGATGCCATAGATGCTGAACATATAGCCCTTGCGGTTCGGCGAGCACCACACCCGAACCAGGTATTCGAGGGTGAACATCAGGGTGAACACCCACTCGAGTTGCAGATACAGGATGCCGTAGCGCGTGTGGGTATTGGGAATGGAGTCCAGCATTATCACCATGACACTGGCGATGATTATCAGAATCAAGCTGATATCAAACCACCTGCCCATGAGCGTCTCTGTGCCGAAAATAATCTTATAGACTTTTGATTGCAGCGAAGATTGTTGTCGTGGCGCCATGGCTTTTTATGTCTTGGTGGCTGAGGAGCGATAACGCCACTATATTAAACGGTGGCGGTTTTGTACATCGCAGCTACTGTGGGCTAAAGGCGATTATTCGCTACAACGGAACAGATCATGGAACTGCCAATTTATCAGGTGGACCTGTGCGGTCACGTCACACTGGCGGCGGCGCAAGTCTTGTTCGAGCACCGGGACCGGGGTTACTGTTCATAACGGGATCGATAACTTTGGCTTAATTGTTTCTGAGTCACGGTCCTTCAGATTGCCAGAGATGGAGGGTGCTGTTGTTCCGGCCCAGCTGGTTACCCGGGAGTCAGGGTCCCGGCGCCAGAGCCAGAACCCGGACAGAGGTTCCTGCAGAAAACTAAATATTTGCTACAATATCGACCATAGCCGCAGTCAGGGTAGCAACATCATCAGTGCCCATAACAAACGGCGGCATGGCATAGACCAGCTTGCCAAAGGGCCGTACCCAGACCCCACGCTCGACGAACATGGGTTGTATGGTTTTCATGTCCACCGGCTCTTTGAGCTCAATAACACCGATGGCGCCCAGCGTTCGAACCTCCGCGACATTGGGAAGATCTCGCGCCAGTGCCAGGCCCGCAGCGAGTTCAGTGTGCACACGTTCCACCGTGCGCTGCCAGGGCTGTGACAACAGCAGTTGGATGCTGGCGATCGCCGTGGCACAGGCCAGAGGGTTAGCCATAAAAGTCGGGCCGTGCATGAATGCGCCTGCTTCGCTTTCACTGATGCCGGTACTGATACGTTCGTTACACAGTGTGGCGGCGAGCGTCATATAACCACCGGTAAGCGCCTTGCCCAGACACAGGATGTCCGGTTCGACCTGTGCGTGTTCCAGCGCGAACAGCTTGCCGGTGCGGCCAAAGCCGGTGGCGATTTCATCGAAAATCAGTAAGACATCGAAGGCGTCACACAGGGCGCGCAGTTTGACCAGGTATTCGGGCGAGTAGAAGTGCATGCCGCCGGTGCCCTGTACCACGGGTTCGACAATAACCGCTGCGACTTCCTGGTGATGTTGTGCCAGCAGTTCGGTGATAGCGGTCATTTCCCGGTCGGGGCAGGGTTCATCGAAGCCGCAGGAAGGCGCCGGCGCGAACAGATTTTTGGCTAACACATCGCCGAACAAGTGATGCATGCCGGTGACCGGGTCGCACAGTGACATGGCGCCAAAAGTGTCACCGTGATAACCGTTGCGCAGGGCGATAAGCTGTTGCTTTTTCGGTTGCCCTACGCAATACCAGTACTGGATTGCCATTTTCAGGGCCACTTCCACCGCAACGGATCCGGAGTCGCTGAAAAAGACCCGATCCAGCCCGGTTGGTGTGAGTTTCGTCAGCAATTGCGCGAGCTTCACCGCCGGTGGATGGGTCAATCCACCAAACATAACGTGGGACATATCCTCCAACTGGGCGCGCACCGCCTGGTTCAGGACCGGATTATTGTAACCGTGAATGGCACACCACCAGGAGGCCATACCGTCAATGAGTTGCCGGCCATCGGCCAGTTCCAGGCGCACACCACTGGCGGCAACGACGGGAAATACTTCCGGGGCATCTGTGGCGGAGGCATAGGGATGCCAGATCGCTGCGCGATCACTGTTCTGGAGGTCTTCCCAGGAGTACGGGTTGATCATTGCGCCAGGACCTCAATCACGGTGGGCAGGATGTTGTGCAGCAGTTTGGGTTGCGCCTCGACCGTTGGGTGGATGCCATGGTCCTGCATCAGCGCCGGGTCGGTGGCGACGCCATCCAGGACGAAGGGGGTGATGACGCTGCCGGTTTCCCGAGCTACCTGTACAAAACACTGCCTGAAACCAGAAGTATAGCGTGCGCCGTAGTTTGGTGGTATTTCCATTGGCAGGAGGATGACTTTGGCGCCGGCGTCCTGCGACGTGCGCACCAGGATATTGTGTTCCCTGGCCCGGACTGTGCTCGACAGACTGAGCCACAGCAATCCAAGCGCACAGCTGCTGCGTAAAACGCGGTAAAGGAAACGCTGCATGATCAAAGCTGAAAATCTCCTGAAACGGGTCCCCATGGCGGGAACCAAGCTGGAAATACTGAAAGGGATCACTCTGGAAATCAAGTCCGATGATTCGCGGACGCATTATGTAGGTCAACGGTGTGGATCTACCCATCCCCGTGGAATCATCACACAGAGTGCAAACCATACACTACCGAGTCACCGACTTATGCTGATACCGGCAATAAAAGTGTTTACCCCCAAATCCACCTGGCGCCGCAGGTCGATGTGGCGTTCGAACAGGTCGGGGGTGTCGACGCGCAGGGTGGCCAGACCGTGGATGCCGGACCAGGCGGCGTTGGTCAGGTAGGGCAGGTCGTCAAGGCCTTGGAACAGCCCCATTTCAATACCCTGGTGCAGGATCTCCTGAACCAACTGGAAGGTTTCACGGCTGGCCTCTCGCAGTTCCGGGTATTCTATCGCCGGTTGTACCGCCGGGCCAAACATCAGCTTGAACAATTGCGGGTTGTTGGCGGCATAGTCAACATAGGCATGGGCGAAGGCGACCAACTGTTCGCTGGGGCAATCACCGGCGGCCTCGCCCGCCTGGCGCAGAGCCGTCAGCAGTTCACGGTAACCGTGGGTGGCCATGGCCGCGAGCAGTTCGCCCTTGTCCGCAAAGTGTCGGTAGGGAGCGGTCTGGGATACGCCGATGGCCCGGGCCAGGGCGCGCAAACTGAGGTCCTCCGCCCCCGCTTGGCGTAGTTGCTCCATGGCCGTATCAAGTAACGCGGCGCGCAGGTTGCCGTGATGGTAGCTTTTTGGGATATCTTCGTCCTTCATGGCTTCCTATACTAAAAAAAATGGGGACCGAGTAAAATTACCCGGACCCCATTTTGGCGTTTTTCAGGGATTTTTTTTTACGGCAGCAGATGCTGCACCGCGTCCCGTTCCTCGATCAGTTCCTGCTCGGTAGCGGTTAACTTGGTCTGGCTGAAGTCGCCGACTTCGGCTCCCTGCACGATACTCCAGTCGCCATTCGCGCAGCGACAGGGGAAGGAGTAGATCAGGCCTTCGGTGATGCCGTAAGAACCATCGCTGTAGACGCCCATGGAAACCCAGTCGTCGCCGTCGGTGCCCAGGGCCCAACTGCGCATGTGGCCGATGGCGGCATTGGCGGCGGAGGCGGCCGACGAAGCTCCGCGGGCCTTGATGATGGCCGCGCCGCGCTGCTGTACTGTCGGGATAAAATCGCTTTCGAGCCAGTCCTGGTTCACCAGCCCAATCGCCGGTTCACCGCTGACTTTCGCATTGAACAGGTCTGGGTACTGGGTGGCCGAGTGGTTGCCCCAGATGGTCATGTTGCTGACGTCGTTGACGGTCTTACCGGCTTTCATTGCGATTTGCGTCTTGGCGCGGTTGTGGTCCAGGCGCGTCATGGCGGTGAAGTTGCGTGGGTCGATGTCCGGTGCGTTGCGCTGGGTGATCAGGGCGTTGGTGTTGGCGGGGTTGCCCACGACCAGCACCTTGATGTTTTTGCTGGCGTTTTCATTGATCGCCTTGCCCTGGACCGAAAAGATGGCGGCGTTGGCTTCCAACAGGTCCTTACGCTCCATGCCCGGGCCGCGGGGGCGCGCGCCAACCAGCAGGGCGTAGTCGGTGTCCTTGAAGCCCGTATCGGGGTCATCAGTACACACAATACCGGCCAGCAGGGGGAAGGCGCAGTCTTCCAGTTCCATTTTCACGCCGTCCAGCGCGTCCATGGTGGGGGTGATATCCAGCAGTTGCAGGATAACGGGCTGGTCATCGCCCAGCATGGCGCCTGAGGCGATACGGAAAAGCAGGGCGTAGCCAATCTGGCCCGCGGCACCGGTAACGGTCACTCGAACAGGTTGTTTCATCGGGGTAGGTTCCTCGTAAGTGGGATGGGAAGTATTTCGGCGGCCACATTGTCGTGGGATTTACTATAAAAAACAAGGGAACCTGAATCATAATCGAACACTGGCCCCTGCATGATGGTGGACTAGGTGAGAGCCAAGCGAGTAAAATGCCCGCCGCATCAATAATTTAACAGTAGATTTGTCGTGCCAGAGCTTTCCCGTAAGGAAAAAACCGAATTTAACAAGCTGCAGAAGCGCTTGCGGCGCAATGTAGGCAATGCCATCGCCGATTACAACATGATCGAACAGGGTGACAAGATAATGGTGTGCCTGTCCGGTGGCAAGGATTCCTACGGTATGCTGGATATCCTGATCAATCTGCGCAACAGCGCACCGGTGGATTTTGAACTGGTCGCGGTCAACCTGGACCAGAAACAGCCGGGGTTTCCCGAGGAAGTGCTGCCCAGCTACTTATCCGGTCTGGACATTCCTTTCTACATCCTGGAAAAGGACACTTACAGCATTGTGCGAGAGGTGGTACCAGAGGGCAAAACCACCTGTGGCCTGTGTTCGCGCCTGCGCCGGGGCAGCTTGTATGGATTCGCTCAGGAACTGGGTGCCGACAAAATCGCCCTGGGCCACCATCGGGATGATATCGTCGAGACCCTGTTTCTCAATATGTTCTTCAATGGCAGCCTCAAGGCCATGCCTCCCAAGCTATTAAGCGACGACAGGAAGAATGTGGTGATCCGCCCGTTGGCCTACTGCAAGGAGCAAGACCTGGCCAGGTTCGCCCAATACAAGGCTTATCCGATTATTCCCTGCAACCTGTGTGGCTCCCAGGACCAGCTGCAACGCGTGCAGGTCAAGAAGATGCTGGCCGGGTGGGAACGGGAGTATCCGGGGCGCACCGAGACCATTTTTCGCGGTATCCGCAATGTGTCACCCTCGCAGTTAGGCGACAGCAAGTTGTTTGATTTTGACAATCTGCGAGTAGAGCGGGATACGGATCTGCATATTCCTGCGATCCAGATGGTTGAGCTTTAGTGGGGCACGTTAGCGCGCCACTGCTGGCGGCTCACGCCATTTCCCTGGAGCGGGGCGGGCGGGAATTGTTTCAGGATCTGTCTTTCGAGGTTCTCCCGGGCCATTTGTTACAAATTGAAGGCCCCAATGGCGCCGGCAAGACCAGCCTTATACGTATTCTCGCCGGTCTGTCGCGCTATGGCTTCGATGGGCGCGTGTCACGCTACACCGCGCTGCTGTACCTGGGGCACCAGAGCGGTGTGAAAGCACTGTTGACGCCGCGGGAGAACCTGGCCTGGCATGTAGCCGGTGAGGGCCAGTACAGCGATGAACAGATCGAGACAGCGCTGGCTAAAGTGGGTCTGTATGGGTTTGAAGACGTACCGAGTCACGCCCTGTCCGCAGGCCAGCACCGGCGGGTGAATCTGGCGCGACTTTACTTGTCCCAATGCCCTCTGTGGTTGCTGGATGAGCCATTTACCGCCATCGACAAGACCGGTGTGCTCGAGTTGGAGGCCTTGCTGGTGCGGCATGTCGAGGCCGGTGGCGCGGTGGTGATGACCTCCCACCAGGCCTTACAGGTCACTTATGAGGTGCGCTACCTGAGTCTGGTTGAGGGGTTGATACTGTGAGCCCGCCCGGGAGCCTGCAGTTCTGCGTTCGCCTGCTGCGCCGCCAACTGGTGCTGGCCGTGCGCCGCCCCATTGAAATCGGCAACCCCCTGCTGTTTTTTGCCATGGTGGTTGCCTTGTTTCCGCTGGGCCTGGGCCCCGCGCCAGACCAGTTGGCGGGCTTCGCCCCTGGCATCCTGTGGATCATCGCCCTGCTGTCCAACCTGCTGACCTCCGACGCGGTGTTTCGCAGCGACTTTGAAGACGGCAGTCTGGAGCAATTACTGCTGGCGCCACAACCCCTGTTTATCTCGGTACTGGCCTATATCGGCGCCCATTGGCTGATTACCGGTTTGTTGCTGGCGCTGGTATCGCCGGTATTCGCCCTGATGTTGAACCTGCCGGGCAGCGCGGTGGGCACCCTGGTGCTCAGTCTGTTGCTGGGTAGCGGCGTGTTGAGCCTGGTGGGCTGTATTGGCGCCGCACTCACGGTGGGCCTGAAACGCGGTGGTATGTTGATTTCCTTGTTGGTCCTACCCCTGTACATGCCAGTGCTGATCTTTGGCAGCGCGGCGGTGAAGGCCGCGGTGACCGGCGCGGCGGCGGGACCCTACCTGGCTATCCTGGGCGCGATGCTGTGCCTGGCCATCGCCCTGTCGCCTCTGGCCATCGCCGCCGGGCTGCGGATCAGTATCGATGCCTGAATGTAGCCGAAAACACCTGTCATTCCCGTGCGGGAGTGAGGGCAGAGGTAGCGTTTGGGTGTATCCGGGTGGACATGATCTGGACTTTTGGTTGTCCAGCGCTGCCCTCACTGTATAATTGCCGCCGCTATGTGGTCCTTCTTCCATAAACTCGGTTCCCCGCCCTGGCTGTACTCCATTTCCGGAGTCATTCTGCGCTGGTTACTGCCCATCACCCTGGTGGCCCTTGCTGTGGGGCTGACCTGGGGCCTGCTGTTTACCGTGCCGGATTTTCGTCAGGGCAATAGCTATCGCATCATTTATATCCATGTGCCGGCGGCAGTTGTGGCCCTGGCCGGTTATTATGTGATGGCCATCGCCGGGGCCATCAACCTGATCTGGAAAATGAAAATGGCCGACGTGGCGATGAAATCCGCCGCACCTGTCGGCGCTGCCCTGACGTTTGTCGCACTGCTTACCGGTGCCATTTGGGGCAAGCCGACCTGGGGTACCTGGTGGGTGTGGGATGCCCGCATCACCTCCATGTTGATCCTGCTTTTTTTATACCTGGGCGTCATCGCCCTGTACGAGGCGTTTGACAACAAAGAGGCGGCGGGAAAAGCCTGTGCCGTGCTGTGCCTGGTAGGTATGGTGAATATCCCCATCATCTACAAATCGGTGGACTGGTGGTATAGCCTGCACCAGCCGGCCTCGATCAAATTCACCGGCGACTCCAGTATCGATACCAGTATGTTGTACCCCTTGCTGCTGACGATCGCGGCGTTTTATGCGTTATTTACCTGCTGCCTGTTAATGAATATGCGTGCTGAACTGTTGCAGCGCGGGGCCAGGACCAGCTGGGTCAAAAAGCTTGCGCTGGCCGGGAAGTCTACCTGATGTACTTTGACAGTTTCGACGCGTTGCTCACCATGGGCGGACATGGCGGTTTTGTCTGGAGTGCTTACCTGATTACCATCCTGGTGATGGCGGCGATCCTTATTGCTCCCGGGCGCCGCCGCAAGAAGTTCCTGCGCCAGTTGGCCGGGGAGCTGAAACGCTCACGCGGCGACCCCAATATTACTGAGGAGGAGGTTTGATGCACCCCGTAAGAAAACAGAGGCTCTACCTGGTGCTGTTCGTGGTGTTGTTCTCCAGCGCCGCCATCGGCCTGGTGGTGTACGCCCTCAGTGGCAATATCAATTTGTTTTTTCCCCCCGCGGAAATTGCCGCGGGCAATGCGCCGGTCGGCCAGCCGATTCGGGTGGGCGGCATGGTGGTGGATGGTAGTGTGCAACGCAGCGATAACAGCCTGGCGGTGCGCTTTGAGCTCACCGATTACGAGGCCACGGTGCCGGTGGTTTATGAAGGTATCCTGCCGGACCTGTTCGGCGAGGGGCAGGGTGCGGTGGCATCCGGCGTGTTGAACGATGAGGGTGTGTTGCAGGCTTCCGAAGTACTGGCCAAGCACGATGAAAACTATATGCCGCCGGAAGTTGCCGACGCCCTGGAAAAATCCGGCTACGATGAAAAAGGCAATGCCAAATGATTCCTGAGGTTGGCCACTTCGCCCTGATCCTGGCTCTGTGTCTGGCGCTTATCCTGGCGCTGGTTCCCGCCTGGGGCGCCTGGCGGCGCAATACAGCGGCTATGGCGCTGGCGCCCGGCCTGGCCATCGGCCTGCTGGTGTTCGTCGGTATCAGCTTCACCTGCCTGAGCATCGCCTTTCTGCAGGACGACTTTTCGGTGAAAGTGGTGGCCGGTAACAGCAACAGCCTGCTGCCGCCCATCTACAAGTTTTCCGCTGTGTGGGGTAACCATGAGGGTTCCCTGCTGCTGTGGGCCCTCATCCTGTGTCTGTGGACATCGGCGGTGGCCGTGTTCAGTTCACAGCTGCCCCTGCTGGTTTTGTCCCGCGTGCTGTCGGTAATGGGGGCGGTGGGTGTTGGTTTTATCTCATTTTCCCTGTTGACCTCCAACCCATTTGAACGCCTGTTGCCCGGTGCGCCTGCCGACGGCAACGATCTCAATCCACTGCTGCAGGATCCCGGTTTGATTATTCACCCGCCCTTGCTGTACATGGGCTATGTGGGATTTTCTGTGGCTTTTGCTTTCGCTATCGCCGCCTTGCTGGGTGGTCGTCTGGACGCCTCCTGGGCGCGCTGGTCGCGGCCCTGGACCAATGTCGCCTGGGCTTTTCTCAGCCTGGGTATCATGTTGGGCAGCTGGTGGGCCTATTATGAACTGGGTTGGGGCGGCTGGTGGTTCTGGGATCCGGTTGAAAACGCCTCTTTCATGCCATGGCTGGCCGGTACTGCGCTACTACACTCCCTGGCGGTCACCGAGAAGCGCGGCCTGTTCAAGAGCTGGACTCTGCTGCTGGCTATCTTCGTCTTTTCCCTGAGCTTGCTGGGCACTTTTATGGTGCGCTCGGGTGTTCTCACCTCGGTGCACGCTTTCGCCACAGATCCGGCCCGGGGGATGTTCATCCTGCTGTTCCTGGGGGTGGTGGTGGGTGGGTCTCTCACCCTGTATGCCTTTAGGGCGCCGGCGGTGAGCAGCCGGGTCGCTTTCGCTTGGGTGTCCCGTGAAACCCTGTTGCTGCTGAACAATGTGTTTTTTCTGGTGGCCACCCTGACCGTATTGTTCGGCACACTCTTTCCCCTGATTATGGATGCGCTGGGGCAGGGCAAATATTCCGTGGGACCGCCGTATTTCAACGCCGTGTTTGTGCCGCTGATGGCCTTGCTGGTGCCTTTTATGGGCCTGGGGCTGGTCTCTCGCTGGAAGAAGGATGATCCCCGGCGCTGGCGGGCGGAGCTGGGCGTACCGGCTGTGGTCGCCCTGGCTTGTGGTGTCACCTTTCCATTGCTGGGAGAGCACTACAACGTCTGGGTCGCCCTGGCGGTGGTGCTGTCAGCCTGGCTGGTGCTGGGCCTTTTCAAGGACTTCTGGTACCGGGTGCGTGGCGCTGCCACCCTCGGTAGAGGGCTGCGCCGTATAACTCCCAGTTACTGGGGCATGTTTATGGCCCACCTGGGCTTTGCTGCCTGTGTGACGGGTATCGTCGCCACCAGTCAGTACAGCATTGAACACGACCTGAAAATGAGTCCGGGTGACAGCGAGGTGTTGGCCGGCTATGAGTTTCGCTTTATTGAACTGACACCCGTGCGCGGCCCCAACTTTGTGGCCGATGAGGCGCGCTTCGAGGTGCTGCACGACGGGCAACCGGTGGCCAGCCTGGCGCCACAGAAACGCCGTTATCTCGCCACCGGCTCGGTGATGACCGAAGCCGCTATCGACGCCGGTTTATTCCGTGATTTATATGTGGCCATGGGTGAACCCATTGGCCAGGATGGTGCCTGGGCCATGCGACTGCACTACAAGCCGCTGGTGCGCTGGATGTGGCTGGGAGCCATTCTTATGGGCCTGGGTGGGTTTACCACCGCGCTGGACAAACGCTATCGGCGCCAGCGCAGTCCCGCGCGCGTTTCCGGCGGGGAGGCATTGCATGGGGCCTAGATTCAAGCTTTTTGTACCACTGATACTGTTCGTGGTGCTGGCCTTGTTCCTGCTCCGGGGCCTGGAGCTGGATCCGCGGGAGATGCCCTCGGCGCTGATCGATAACCCGCTGCCGGAATTTACCCTGCCCAGCCTGGGACAGGATCGACTGATATCGCGCCAAGATGTGGTAGGCCGGGTGGTGCTGCTTAATGTGTGGGCGACCTGGTGTGTGTCCTGCCGTGTGGAGCACCCTTACCTGCACCGGCTGGCGGAGCGGGGTGTGCCCATTTACGGGGTTAATTACAAGGACGACGATGCCGACGCCCTGCGCTGGCTGGATGAACTGGGCAACCCCTATGTGGCCAATATTGTCGATCGGGAAGGGACTCTGGGGTTGGATCTGGGTGTTTACGGCGCACCGGAAACCTACCTGGTGGATGCCGCCGGTGTCATTCGCTATCGCCATGTGGGTGTGGTGGATGAGCGGATCTGGCAGACCGTGCTGCAGCCACTTTATGTGGAACTGACCGACGGAGCTGTCAATCAATGAGTGTCCTGCGTTGTGCCCTGGTATTCGCGCTCGTGCTGGTTGCCGGTCAGGTGCTGGCCGTGATAGAGACCTATGAGTTCAGTAATCCCGAGCTGGAGTTACGCTATCGGCAGCTCAGTGCCGAGCTGCGCTGTCCCAAATGCCAGAACCAGAATATCGCCGATTCCAATGCGCCAATCGCCCAGGATTTGCGCAAGCTCCTGTACCAGCAGCTTGAGCAGGGTTCTTCCGATGGGGAAATTCTGGATTATATGGTGGCACGCTACGGTGAGTTCGTGCGCTATCGCCCGCGTTTCAGTGGTGCTACCGCAATACTGTGGCTGACCCCGGTGCTGTTATTGCTGGCGGGCCTGGTCGTTGCCTTTCTGACCTTGCGTTCGCGTCGGGGCAGTGTTGACCCGACTGCGGCTGCGCCAGAACTGAGTGCCGATGAACAGCAACAGTTGCAGGCTCTACTGGATAAGACGGAGAAGGATTCTTGACCACATTCATTTTTGCCTGTGGTGGCCTGATATTACTCAGCGGCCTGTTTTACCTGTTTCCCAGAAAACGCCCGGGCGGCGCTGATGAGGATCTGGCGAGAGCCAACCTGCAATGGTATCGATTGCGCGAAGCAGAGTTGGCCCGGGAAGGCGGCGAAGCCCTGCGCGACGATGCCAGGTTGCGTTTGCTCGAGGATGAACAGCAGCGAGCCCCGGCTGGGGCCCGGACACCGTCCGGCCAGTCCTTCCCCGTGTGGATTTTGCTGCCGTTGGTCGCGCTTGCCTCTTCGGGGTTGTACTACATACTTGGCGCCGCGCCGGATGTGATGATTGTGCGACAACTGGCGAATCTGCAGGAAAGTACGGCCCCCGAGGAAATGCAGCGATTGATGCAGACTATTGCGGTGCGTTCCACACAGCGCCCGGACAACCTGTATTACGTGGCAATGTTGGGTCGTTACTACATGGGCCGACAAGATTATGCAAGGGCGGCGCAAACTTATGGCGCTCTGGCCCGGGATGCACCGCAGGATGCCCAGGCCCTGGCCTATGCGGCCCAGGCGGAATACCTCGCTGCTGGTCGCGCGTTGAATGACGCTACCCGTATGAAGGCCGAGCAGGCACTGGCCATTGACCCGCACCAGCGCACGGCGCTGGGGCTGTTGGGGATGGCCTCCTTTGAGCAACAGCAATATCGGGCGGCAATAAAGTACTGGCAGCGACTGCTGGTGACAGAGAACCCCGACTCTGAAAGTGCACGAATGATCGCCTCCGTGATTAGAACGGCACAGCAGAAAGTGGATGAAGCCGGGCAGCCGGAGGTTGGGCCAACTGCTCCGACAGTCGCTACCGTTGCTGCTGCTCCTGTAGCAGTGGCCGTTGCGGTGGGGGCGGGTGTCACCGTGCGGGTAGCCCTGGCGGCGGGGGGTACTGTCAATCCTTCGGATACGGTATTTATACTGGCGCGCAACGCCGCGTCGGACAGTCGTATGCCTATCGCCGTGCAGCGGCTACAGGGCAGCCAGCTACCCATCACCCTGCGCCTGGATGACAGTAATTCCATGGCTGGCCAGAAACTGTCCGAAACCGAGTCGATAGTGGTAATAGTACAGGTATCCCCGGATGGTCGTCCGGGGGAGGCTGGCGCCAGTTGGCTGGGGCAGGCCGGACCGCTGGCTCCGAGCATGGAAACCGAACCCCTGGAAATTGTGCTGCAGGCCAAGGGCAGCTGAGTAGGAGAGTAGGCCGCTGCACCGGTTGCGGCACCAACGACGCGACAAAAATGCCTGAAAACTAATTTTTTACTTTTCTCAAGTTCAGGCATAGTGTTGTTCGATTAAAGCCTATACACTACATCTTGTGTTTCGGTGTCGGGGTTAAATGCGCTAAAAACCGACATAAATTCATAATAAACAGTAAGATACAATAGATACTTAAGGTTATATGCGACTAAAGTCCATCAAACTGGCGGGTTTCAAGTCCTTCGTCGACCCCACGACGATTCATTTTCCAAGCAATATGTGCGCTGTGGTCGGTCCCAATGGCTGCGGAAAATCCAATGTTATCGATGCGGTGCGCTGGGTTATGGGTGAGAGCTCCGCCAAGAATCTGCGCGGCGAGTCCATGGCCGATGTCATCTTCAACGGTTCGGTCAATCGGCAGCCGGTGGGTAAAGCCTCTATCGAACTGGTATTTGATAACGCTGATGGCAGTGTCGGTGGCGAATACGCCAGTTACGCGGAGATAGCCATAAGGCGCCTGGTGGTGCGCGAAGGCCAGTCCGAATACTTTCTCAATGGCACCCGATGCCGGCGCCGTGATATCACCGATATTTTCCTGGGTACCGGCCTGGGCCCACGCAGCTACGCCATTATCGAACAGGGCATGATCAGTCGCCTGATTGAATCCAAGCCTGAGGAACTGCGTGTTTTTATCGAGGAAGCGGCCGGCATTTCCAAGTACAAAGAGCGGCGCAAGGAAACCGCAAGCCGGATGCGTCGCACCCTTGAAAACATCGAGCGCCTGACCGATTTGCGCGATGAGCTGGAACGCCAGTTGCAACACTTGCAGCGCCAGGCACAGGCGGCGGAAAAATATACTGGATTCAAAGTGCAGGAGCGCGAACTCAAGGCCCAGTTACAGGCTCTGCAATGGCAGGAGTTGGACAGGCAGATCAAAATCGCCGCCCAGGCTATAGGCGAGCTGGAAGTCAAACTTGAAGCGGTTCACGCCGAGCACCAGCAGGTTGATACCGCGATTGAGCAGCACCGGGTGGATCACACGGAGCGTACCGATGTATTTAATAAGGTGCAGGCCACCTATTATTCCCTGGGATCCGAGGTTGCCCGAATCGAGCAGACGATCAAGCACCAGCAAGAGCGTGGGCACCAGTTGAGCGAGGACCTGGTGCAAACCAGGGCCAATCTGGGTGAATCCGAAAGCCATCTGGGTGATGATCGCGACAAACTGACCAGCTGGGAAACGGAGATTGCAACACTCGCCCCGGAACTTGAGATGTTGCAAGCTGTGGAGGAGGCGTCCGCCGAGACCCTGTTGCAGGCTGAACAAGCCATGCATAACTGGCAGCACAAGTGGGACGAATTCAACCAGCACGCAGCGCAGCCACGGCAGCAGTCCGAGGTGCAGCAATCGCGTATCCAACATGTTGAGCAGGTGTTGCAGCGCATCCAGAATCGTACGCGACAGTTGGAGGAAGAGAAGCAGGGGCTGGCATCGGGGGCTCCTGCGAACACAGAGATTGACGCCCTGGGCGAGCGACTGGCGCAGATCGAGCTCACCATGGCGCGGCTGGAGGAGCGCGGTGAGACTCTGGTGCAGACACTGGCGACTACCCGCGATACCAGTACCAATCATGCTACCACGCTGAACCAGGTGCGCTCGCAGTTGCAGCAGATGCGTGGGCGTCAGGCCTCTCTTGAAGCCCTGCAACAGGCCGCCATGGAAGACGGCAACAAGGCGGTGGGTGAATGGTTACAGGCACAGCAGATTGCCGACAAACCCCGCCTGCTGGAACAAATGCAAGTGGATGACGGCTGGCAGCTGGCGGTAGAGACCGTGCTGGGCGATTATCTGCAGGCCGTGTGTGTCGACGACATCGGTCAACTCGGCAACTTGCTCGGCAATCTGGAGCAGGGCCAATTACTGTTGGTAGAGTCCACCGGCAACGAGCAGCAGTCGGCACAATTACTGGCATCCAAGGTGCGCAGCGACGGTCGGGTGGGTGCACTGTTGTCCGGCGTGCGCAGCGCCGACGATTTGAGCCAGGCTATGGCGCAGCGCTCCTCGCTGGCGCCACACGAATCTATTATTACCCGCGATGGAGTGTGGCTGGGGCCGAACTGGTTGCGGGTTACGCGCCTGGCAGATGAGCGCGGCGGTGTCATCGCGCGCCAGCAGGAGCTTGAAAGCCTGGCCTCGGGGCTGGCATCAGAAGAGTTGCACGAAACACGGCTGGCGCAGGATCTATTGGAATCCCAGAATGCACTAACGCGCCTGGAAGACCAGCGTCAGGACTGTCAGCGCGAGTTGCAGGCGAGCACACGCCAACACGCGGATGCCAGCGCGCAGTTGTCTGCTCACCAGGCCAAGATTGAACAAATCAATGCGCGACGTGAGCGCATCAACACTGAGATAGACGAGTCAAGAGGGCAGTTTCGCCAGGAGCAGGAGGCGCTGGCTGAGTCGCGCCAGCTGCTGACGGCGGCTATTGAGTGTATGGAGGCGGACTCCCAGAGGCGTGAAGAGTTGCTATCAACCCGGGATCAGACGCGTGGTACTTTGGACAGTGCCCGCCAAAAAGCACGTCACGACAAAGATGGATCGCACCAGGTCGCCATGCGTCACCAGTCTCTGCAGACTCAGCTCAATGCCATGCGTGAATCCATAGCGCGCACCGACCGGCAAGTTGCGCAGTTGCGCGAGCGCAGGGACAGTCTGAGTGCCAGCCTGAGCGAGAACGACAACCCGCTGGAAGAACTGCAGGCACAGCTGGAAGAGCAGCTGAAATTGCGTTTACAGGCTGAGGGTGAACTCGGCGACGCGCGGCAATTGGTGGCCGATGTGGACTATCTACTGCGTGAAGCGGAGCAGCGACGAACGGCAATCGAGCATCGAGCTGAAACTGTGCGCACCGAACTGGAGCAGCAACGTATTGGCAATGAGTCTCTGCAGGTTCAGCGCGAGACTATTCACAAGCAGTTGAGCGCAAGCGAACACCAGTTGGAAGACATACTGCAGAATATGCCTGAGGGCGCCAACGAGCCGCAATGGCAGCACTCACTGGAGCAAGTGGCGAACCGTATAACGCGCCTGGGGCCAATCAACCTGGCGGCTATCGACGAGTACGATCTGCAGTCTGAACGCAAAAACTACCTGGATGTCCAGAACGAGGATTTGGTAACCGCACTGGAGACGCTTGAATCCGCAATACGCAAAATCGACAAGGAAACCCGTAATCGCTTCCGGGACACCTTTGACAAGGTGAACGTCAGTTTGCAGGACTTGTTCCCCAAGGTATTTGGTGGCGGTAGCGCCTATCTTGAAATGACCGGTGACGACTTGCTCAATACCGGCATCACCATCATGGCGCGGCCCCCGGGCAAGAAGAACAGCACCATCCATTTACTGTCCGGCGGTGAGAAAGCGTTGACCGCTATTGCACTGGTATTTTCCATCTTCCAGTTGAACCCGGCGCCGTTCTGTATTCTGGACGAGGTCGATGCGCCGCTGGATGATGCCAATACGGGCCGTTACGTGCGACTGGTGAAAGAAATGTCTGATAAAGTGCAGTTTATCTTCATCACACACAACAAAATTTCTATGGAAATGGCGGACCAACTGATGGGTGTGACTATGCACGAACCAGGTGTATCGCGCCTGGTATCGGTGGACGTGGAAGAAGCTGCGGAACTGGCGGCGAGCTGAGAACAAACGGATAAAGCGGCTTGGGATTGATGGATTTAACAATACGTGACTGGATGGTCATTATCGGGGTTCTCCTGATAGTGGCTGTATTACTTGATGCCTGGCGCAGAGTGCGCAGTGAACGCCACCCGAAGGTCGAGTTGAAACTGGCCGATACCGAGGATGCCGAGGATGCCGGAACGGAGCGCGACGCCGACCTGGCCTGGCTAAAAGAGCTGCCCAATGGTGGCGCCCGGGTGATTGAGCGCGGCGACCTGCTGCGGGCGGCAGGCCATGATAGTTCGCGCCCGGCAACTAAAAACCGGACTGCACCGGCTACGGCCCGGGCACGACAAAAAGAAGCTGCACCTGCTACCCCTCAGCGAACGGCACAGCCCCCGTCGGATGAGGTGGAGTTACTGGCCGGTATGAGCTCTACGGATACTGCCGATGAGTTGGGCAACATAGATTGGCTGGACGGTATGGACGCAGAGGGTGCGGTGGCGTCGGAGCCTGAGGTAGAGGGGGAGGCGGATGCCGGCAGGCTGCCCCGCGATATCGATCCCGAGATATTTATGCTTAATGTCGTAGCGCGTCAGGCAGACGGGTTTCGCGGTGCAGATATCCTGCATATCCTGTTGGCTTGCGATCTTCGCTTTGGCGACATGAACTTTTTCCATCGGCACGAGTTTAAAGCGGGCCGTGGCGCGATTCAGTTCAGTGTTGCCAATATGATGCAACCGGGTGTATTCGATATTGACAATATGGCTGACATGAACACACCGGGTCTGGTGTTCTTCCTCACGCTGCCGGGGCCTGAGGATATGATGAAGGCCTTTGATTATATGCTGGAGACCGCCCAGGCGGTGTCGCGTAATCTCGGTGGTGATGTACTGGATGAATCGCGCAGCGTGTTAACCAGGCAGACTATGGAGCATTGCCGGCAACAAATCCGCGATCTGGAGCGGCGCCTGCTGGCCGCAGTACACTAGTTATTTATTCTTGGTGTCATCCATGGATACAGAGCTGGAAGTCGAGAACCTACGCGAGCAACTCGATACCTGGAACTATCAGTACTATGTGCTGGACCAGCCCACGGTACCCGATGCAGAATACGATCGCTGCATGCGTCGCCTGCTGCAACTGGAGGTGTCTCACCCGGAGTTAGTGCGTCCCGACTCGCCAACCCAGCGCGTGGGAGCTGTACCGCTTACACAGTTTCACCAGATTTCCCATGAAGTACCCATGTTGTCACTGGATAATGCGTTTGACGCCCAGGATCTGCGCGACTTCAACCGCCGGCTATTAGAGCGATTGGGGGGGGCGGTGGAACAACTGGAATACGCCTGTGAGCCCAAGCTTGACGGTATAGCTGTCAGCCTGTTATATCGTGATGGCCAGCTGCAACGCGGCGCCACTCGCGGCGACGGCACCACCGGTGAAGATATCACCCTCAATGTGCGCACCATCCCCTCCATTCCCTTGCACCTACGCGGTGATGGTTTTCCGGCGTTACTGGAGGTGCGCGGGGAAGTCTATATACCCACCGCCGGCTTCGAACAGCTGAATACCCGGGCGCGCGAGCAGGGCGACAAAACGTTTGTCAATCCGCGCAATGCCGCCGCCGGCAGTTTGCGTCAGCTGGACGCCCGGATAACCGCGCAGCGATCGTTGGAAATGTGCTGTTACGGTGTTGGCCTGGTCAACGGGGGGGCTTTACCCGATCACCATGACCGGGTGCTGGACCGCCTGCAGGAGTGGGGGTTGCGTATCAATGCCGAGTCAGGAGTTGTGTGCGGTATCGACGCCTGCGATGACTACTACGAGGCCCTGGCCGTGCGCCGCGAGAGCCTGCCCTATGATATCGACGGCATCGTATTCAAGGTCAATGACCTGGCGTTACAGCAGCGCCTTGGGTTTGGGTCGCGGGCGCCGCGTTGGGCTATTGCCCGCAAGTTTCCCGCCCAGGAGGAAATGACCCGTCTGCTGGATGTGCAGTTCCAGGTGGGACGCACCGGCGCCATCACCCCTGTGGCCAGGCTGGAGCCGGTGTTTGTCGGCGGTGTGACTGTGAGCAATGCCACCCTGCACAACAGTGACGAGATCGAACGCCTGGGCGTGCGCTTTGGTGACACGGTCATCGTGCGTCGTGCGGGAGATGTCATTCCCCAGGTCGTTTCTGTCGTTATGGAGCGCCGTCCGCCTGACGCGCACCCGATAAGTTTCCCTGACCGTTGCCCGGTCTGCGGCTCGGCGGTGGAGCGTGAAGCGGGTGAAGCGACACTGCGCTGTATGGGTGGGCTGGTATGTGCCGCCCAGCAAAAAGCCGCGATTAAGCATTTTGCCTCGCGCCGGGCCCTGGATATCGAGGGCCTGGGGGACAAACTCGTGGAGCAACTGGTGGATGAAGGCTTGCTGGAAAATGTTGCCGACTTGTATGTGCTGGAGCGAGAACGTATTCTCGGCCTGGAGCGAATGGGGGAGAAATCGGCGGACAATCTGCTGCTCGCTCTCGAACAAAGCAAACGGACCACCCTGCCTCGGTTTATTTTCGCGCTGGGTATTCGCGAAGTGGGGGAGGCGACCGCTCTCAGCCTGGCCCGGTATTTTGGGAGTTGGGAAACGCTGTCAGCGGCGCGCGAGGAACAGTTGCTGGAAGTTGACGATGTGGGCCCGGTAGTAGCGGACCATCTGGTGCAGTTCTTTGATTCCCCGTCCAGCATGGGCGTGGTGGCGGCGCTGCGTGAAGCTGGTGTCAACTGGCCCGACCTGGAATTGCTCCCTGTAGAAGACCTGCCGCTGTCCGGGCAGACCTGGGTGGTCACCGGCAAGTTGCAAGCCCTGGGGCGCAATGACGCCAAGCGTCATCTGCAGGCGCTGGGCGCCAAAGTGGCCGGTAGTGTCTCTGCCAGGACAAACTGCGTGGTGGCCGGGCCCGGTGCCGGTTCGAAATTGACCAGGGCGGACGAGTTGGGTGTGGAAGTGTTCGACGAGCAGGCATTCCTGGCGCTGCTGGCAGACCATGGGGTAACGATTTGATGCGGACTTTACTGTTGCTGTGCTGTGTACTCGCCCTGGGCGCTTGTGCCACATCACCACCGCAAAACGCCGAGGACATTTGCGCTATCTTTTATGAAAAAGAGGGCTGGTACGCCGATGCGGAAGACGCCAGCGATGAGTGGGGCACGCCCATACCAGTGATGATGGCTATCATGTACCAGGAGTCTCGCTTCCAGGCGAAGGCCAGGCCGCCACGCAAGAAAATCTTCGGTTTCATTCCCGGCCCGCGGCCCTCCAGTGCCTATGGTTATAGCCAGGCGAAAACATCGACCTGGAATGATTACAAACGCAGCGCGGGCAGGTATGGCTCAGACCGGGATGACTTCGGCGATGCTATCGACTTTGTCGGCTGGTACAACTACCAGTCGTACAAACGCAGCGGGATCTCGCGCCAGGATACCTACAGTCTTTATCTGGCCTACCACGAAGGGCACGGCGGCTTCAATCGTGGCACTTACCGTAAAAAGAAGTGGTTGATGGGTGTCGCGCGCAAGGTCGAGCGTAAAGCCAATACCTATCAAAAACAGTTGGTCGGCTGCGAGGAAAAGCTCAAAAGTGACGGTTGGTTTTTCGGTTGGTTCTAGGCGGGGCAGGCTGCCGCGGGTTCACAGATAAACGCCCTGTTTGGCGATAACTGCAAAGTATTGGAAAAGTAACGCTATTTGTTTGCGCGCACTAATGAAAACCGTGTTGACATGTGACACAATCTCATCCTCTACACATATACTGTAACCAATAAATACTACCAACGACACAGCGAGCAACACCAGTGAAACCAACTGACATCAACGATCCCGAGTATTTTCACAAAGTAGTGGATTGTCAATACGCTTGTCCGGCGCATACCCCTGTGCCGGAGTACATTCGCCTGATCGCCGCGGAGCGATACAGCGATGCTTATATGCTCAACTGGCAGTCCAATCTGTTTCCGGGAATTCTGGGGCGTACCTGTGATCGCCCCTGCGAACCCGCTTGCCGTCGTGTGCGGGTGGAAGAGGAACCGGTGGCGATCTGTCGGCTCAAGCGAGTGGCGGCGGACAACAAAGGTGATATCACTGACCGGTTACCCGTCATCCCGAAAAAGAAGAACGGCAAACGCATTGCATTGATCGGTGCGGGGCCCGCTTCGCTCACGGTTGCAAGAGGCCTGGCACCGCTGGGTTACACTCTGGATATCTACGACAATCAGTTCGCCGGCGGCGGTATGATGCGCAGCCAGATCCCGTCTTTCCGCCTGCCGATAGGCGTATTGGACGAGGAAGTGAACTATATTCTCGACATGGGCATGACCACCACATTTAATATCGAAATCGACAGCCTGAAGGAAATACTTAACAAGGGTTACGATGCCGTATTCGTCGGCACCGGCGCCCCCCGCGGTAAAGGTTTGAACCTGCCGGGGCTGGAAGACGCCATGGCGAATGTCTATCTGGGCATAGACTGGCTGGCCAGCGTGGCTTTTGAACATACTGAATCCATCGGCAGACGCGTGTTGGTGCTCGGTGGCGGCAATACCGCGATGGACTGCTGCCGAACCTCTCGGCGGATGGGCGGAGAAGACGTACGCGTGGTGGTGCGTAGCCCCTTTGCGGACATGAAAGCATCCCCCTGGGAAAAGGAAGATGCCATGCATGAGGGCATTCCATTTTACAACAACCATGTACCCAAAGAGTTCGTGGTGGAGGACGGGAAGCTCCAGGGCATGACTTTCGAGAAAGTCGAGGCCGAGTATGACGAGAACGGCAAGCGCAGCCTGGTACCGACCGGGGAGGATCTGGTGTTCATGGCAGCCGACGACGTATTAATGGCTATTGGCCAGGAAAACTCCTTTCCCTGGATAGAGCGCGACTTGGGTATCGAGTTCGACAAGTGGGACATGCCGGTGTTAGATGAGGTCACGTTCCAGTCCACCAATGAAAAAGTATTTTTTGGCGGCGATGCGGCCTTCGGCCCGGAGAATATCATCACCGCCGTGGCTCATGGGCACCAGGCGGCCATCAGTATTGATTTGTTCTGTCGTGGTGAGGCGGTCACCAATCGTCTGTCGCCCGAGATTCGGCAGGGCAGCCAGAAGATGGGGATGCACGAGTGGAGCTACGACAACGCGGTAGAGACAGATCAGCGTTATATAGTGCCACTGGCGCCGCTGGACAAAACCCTCAAGGATCGCAAACTGGAAGTGGAACTCGGTTTTGACCAGAGCACGGGCTACAAGGAAGCCGAACGCTGCCTCAACTGTGATGTGCAGACCGTTTTCGATGACGTTCGCTGCATCGAGTGTGACGCCTGCGTCGACATCTGCCCCACGGATTGCATCAGTTTTATTGCCAACGGGAAGGAGGACGAGTTGCGCACCCGGTTGGTCGCGCCTGCGAACAACCTGGCCCAGGACCTTTATGTATCAGAGGTGCTACCGACTGTACGGGTGATGGTAAAGGACGAGGACGTCTGCCTGCACTGTGGACTGTGTGCCGAGCGCTGCCCGACGGCGGCCTGGGATATGCAGAAATTTCTCTATAACGTGAGCAAGGCGGGACAAGCAGTATGAAACGTATCGAATCCGTCAACGACTTCGTCATCAAGTTTGCCAATGTGAATGGCACCGGCTCGGCCAGCGCCAACAGCCTGTTTGCCAAGGCCCTGTTCCGTATGGGGCTGCCGGTGTGTCCCAAAAATATATTTCCCTCCAATATCCAGGGGCTACCCACCTGGTACGAGGTCAGGGTTAGCGAGAAAGGCTACCTGGGTCGTCGTGGTGGTGTCGACATTGCATTGTCGGTGAATCCACAGAGTATGGCCCAGGATATCCAGGACGTGGAGCCCGGTGGTTATTTTATATTTGACAATACCAAGCCCCTGGACCTGCGCCTGCTGCGCGACGACGTCAATATAATCGGCCTGCCGCTGACCCGAATCTGTAACGAACAGTACCAGGACCCACGACAGAGGCAGCTATTCAAAAACGTCATTTATGTCGGCGCCCTGGCTGCGCTGCTCGATATGGACTTCAAGGTGTTGACCGGGTTGGTGGCGGATCAGTTCAAGGGTAAGGAGAAACTGGTACTGCCCAATATCCATGCACTGGAGATTGGTCACCAATACGCCAAGGAGAACTTCGACTGTCCCCTGGGCATACGCGTGCAGGCTTCAAACAAGGTGGGCGACAAGATTCTGCTCGATGGCAATACTGCCCTGGGTCTGGGTGCGATCTACGGCGGCGCCACCGTTGTGGCCTGGTACCCGATCACGCCATCGACTTCGGTGGTGGATGCCTTCGAAAAGTATGCCAAGCGTGTGCGCATCGATCCGGGTACGGGGCGTCGCAATTACGCGATTGTGCAGGCGGAGGATGAGTTGTCGGCTGTAGGCATGGTTATCGGTGCCAGTTGGAACGGCGCGCGGTCTTTTACCGCGACCAGCGGACCGGGTCTGTCGCTGATGAGCGAATTTCTGGGGCTGGCCTATTTTGCCGAGATTCCCACCGTGCTGTTTGACGTGCAGCGGGCCGGGCCCTCAACCGGTATGCCCACCCGTACCCAACAGTCGGACGTGTTATCCGCCGCCTACGCTTCCCACGGCGATACCAAACACGTTTTGCTGTTCCCATCCACGCCAAAAGAGTGCTTCGATTTTGGCGCACTGGCCTTTGATCTGGCAGAGCGTCTGCAAACCCCCATCATCCTGATGACCGACCTGGACCTGGGCATGAATGACAACATGTCTGATCCCCTGGTCTGGGATGATGAGCGCGAGTACGATCGGGGCAAGGTACTGACTGCCGAGGACCTGGATAATATGGAGCGATTCGGTCGTTACCAGGATGTGGACGGCGACGCCATTCCCTATCGCACCTATCCCGGTACCCATCCTCATAAGGGCGCATTTTTTACCCGCGGCAGTTCCCGCGATGTATTCGCGACCTACACGGAAAAAGGCGAAGAATACGAGGATAACATGCTGCGCCTGATGGCCAAGTGGGAAACAATCAAGGAACATGTCCCCGGGCCTGAAATCATCGCCTGTGGCGTGGATACCGATGATGCGGTGTTGTACTTCGGCACCAGCGAGGAATCTTCACGGGAGGCGGTCGATTACCTGGCGGAAGACGGCATCCACTTTGATGCCATGCGAGTGAAAGCCTTCCCCTTCAACAAGGAAGTGGAAGACTTTATCGGCCGGCACCAACGGGTATTTGTAATCGAACAGAACCGTGATGCGCAATTGCGCACACTGCTAATGGCGGAATTCGAACTCGGGCCGGACAAACTGAAGTCGGTACTGTGTTTTGACGGTACACCGATCAGTGCGCGTAATATACGCAAACAAATTCTGCAGGTGGTGTCGGGCGGTAACGTAATGCCGCTGCACCGTGAACATAGTGCCAGCGGCGCGGGAGAATAAATATGAGCTACCAGATACCGAAATTCCGTCACCCCGATCTCCCGGTCAATGAACTGGGCTACACCAAGGCTGATTATGAAGGGGCCATTTCCACCCTGTGTGCGGGTTGTGGCCACGACTCTATCAGTGGCGCCATTGTCAAGGCCTGCCACGAGTTGTCGCTGGAACCCCACAAGATCGCCAAGTTGTCAGGCATTGGTTGCTCCTCCAAATCGCCCGCTTATTTCCTGCGCAATTCCCACGGATTCAACTCCGTGCACGGGCGCATGCCATCGGTGGTAACCGGGGCCGCCATGGCCAACCGGGACTTGCTGTACCTGGGAATATCCGGTGATGGTGACACCGCTTCCATCGGTATGGGTCAGTTTGCCCACGTCGTGCGGCGCGCTCTGAATATGGTGTATATCGTCATGAACAACGGCTGTTATGGTCTGACCAAAGGCCAGGACTCAGCCACTTCTGATCGGGGTTCGGCCAGCAAGAAGGGCGACCCCAACCTCTTTAACAGCATCGACCTGTGCAGTATGGCACTACAATTGGGGGCAACCTTTGTAGCCCGTAGCTTTTCCGGCGACAAGGAGCAGTTGGTGCCATTGATCAAGGCGGCCATGACCCATCGGGGTTTCGCATTGATCGACGTGGTCTCGCCCTGCGTGACATTCAACAACAATCCGGGATCGACCAAGAGCTATAAGTATGTACGAGAGCACGCCGAGGCGAGCGGCACGATTGATTTTGTGCCCATCATGCAGGAGATAACCACCAGTTACCACGCCGGTACCACTCAGGAGGTGACCATGCACGACGGCTCGGTTATTCACTTGCACAAGGTATCCGAGTCCCCGGATCCCTTCGACCGCCGCTCCGCTATGGTAGCCCTGGAGGATCACCGCGCCGACGGATCCATCCTCACCGGCTTGATCTATATGGACAAGAATAGCCGCGATTTACACGACATGCTGGAGACATCACAACGTCCCCTCAACGAGTTGGAAGAAGTGGACCTGTGCCCGGGAAACCGGATGCTGGAGAATATCAACGCCAGTCTGCGGTAGCAGATAAATGAGGTTAGGGAGGTGCTTATCGGGAAAGTAGCTTCATGCGCACCGTATAGTGGAACTCTCGCGGCACACCCGACATTGCTCAAGTAAGTGCTATTTATTCTGTATTGTCATTTTACTGTCATAATTTCCTCATCTAATACCGCATAGGAAGATTGGGGGGGTGTTTCGCTAATGACTGATCGCACTGTACTGATTGTCGACGATGAATTTGCCATTCGGGATATGCTGCGCATGGCGCTGGAACTGGCCGACTTTCGCTGTATTGAGGCGGAAAATATCCAGCAGGCCTATACGCTGGCGGTAGACGAGTGCCCGGACGTCCTGCTGCTGGACTGGATGTTGCCCGGCGGCAGTGGCCTGGAGTTGTTACGCCGTCTCAAGCGCAATGATATTACCAGAGAGTTACCGGTGATCATGCTAACCGCCAAAACGGCGGAAGATAATGTTATCCAGGGCCTGGATGTGGGGGCCGACGACTATATTACCAAGCCTTTCGCCCCCAAGGAGTTGATTGCCCGCATAAAAGCCCTGTTGCGTCGCTCCCCCGGCGGCACCGAAAATAAACGCTTACAGGTGGCGAATCTGGTGCTGGACGGCGAAAGCCGCCGCATCCTCCTCGGCGACCAGCTGGTGAATATGGGGCCAACCGAGTTCAACCTTTTGCAGTTTTTTATGTCACACCCGGAACGCGCCTACTCCCGTGGACAACTCCTGGACCAGGTGTGGGGTGCCAATGTCTATGTGGAGGAGCGTACGGTGGATGTACATATCCGGCGCCTGCGCAAAGCCCTGCAATCACCACAAGCGGATTACAGTGAGTTGATTCAAACCGTACGGGGCACAGGTTATCGATTCTCTGCCCGTGGTTTGGCCCTGTGATGACAAGTGTCCACCAATGAATTGGATATCTGTGGCCACCAGAGTATTTTTTCTGACGGTACTGGCAGCAGCTGTGGGCTTTTATTACGGATACCCATGGGTCGCGGTGATGATCACCCTGATCGGTGTGTTAGCCTACTGGCTCTACCAGCTACGACGTATGCAACTGTGGTTGCAGGATCCAAGACAGCGGCCACCGGATGTTTATGGCATATGGGGTGAGCTTCTCGCCCAGATCTATGTACACCAACGCAAAAATAAAGAGGTGCAGGAGAGCCTGCGATCCACAGTGAATTACCTGCAGGATTCATTCGCCTCTATGCGTGACGGCGTGGTGATGGTGGGTGAGCAGGGCGCTATCAAGTGGTTTAACAAGGCGGTGGAACCCTTGCTGGGCCTGCGTTACCCGGATGACAGGGGGCAGACCCTGACCAACCTGGTGCGGGCACCGGAATTCAACGCTTATTTTCTGGGTGGTGACTACACCTCGCCACTGGAATATTGCATCACTGGCGATGTGTCATTGCACCTGCGGGTTGAAATAACCCACTTTGGCCATGGGGCGCGCTTGCTGTTTGTGCGCGATGTCACCGCAGCCGTCCGCATAGAGCAAATCAGGCGCGATTTCGTCGGCAACGTATCCCATGAGTTGCGTACGCCGCTGACGGTTATTACCGGCTACCTTGGCACCTTCCTCACTGATACAGATGGACTTCCCCCACAGTACCACAAGGCCCTGCTGCAGATGGAGCAACAGGCTCAGCGCATGGAAAACCTGCTCAAGGATCTGTTGTGGCTGTCGCGCATTGAAAGCGAACAGCGCGAGGGCAAACAGGAATTGGTGAATATCGGCACGCTGCTGGAGGAGCTGCGGGACGAAGTTGCGGGCGTGAATCCTGAGCGCAAACTGGACCTGGCGCTTGAAACAAACCAGGGGGTATATGGGGACTACCGGGAACTGTACAGTGCTGTATCCAACCTGGTAAACAATGCTATCAAGTACAGCCCGCAAGACAGTCCGGTCAGGGTTTGCTGGCGACAGCAGGGTGACAGCTGTCTTTTGAGTGTGCACGATCGGGGAATGGGTATCGATTCGGTGCACTTTCCTCGGCTGACGGAAAGGTTCTACCGGGTCGATGAAAGCCGCTCATCGACTACAGGTGGCACAGGTATCGGGCTGGCTATAGTAAAGCATGTCGCGGCTGTGCACGGTGCTCGGTTACAAATCGAGAGTGAGTTGGGTGAGGGCAGTACCTTCACCCTGGTTTTTCCAGTGAGGAGTTAAGACGATGTTGAAGCAAGAAAGTTACCAACAGCATATTTCAGCCAGGTTTAACGAAGAACTGGAATCCCTCAGAAACCAGATGCTGGAGATGGGCGGTAAAGTCGAGCAACAGGTCAGCGCGGCCCTGGACGCAATGATGAAAATGGACAGCGGCGTAGCGGAACTCATTGTGAATCAGGATCGCGAAGTAAATCAGATGGAAATGGCCATTGACGATGAGTGCGCTTCCATACTCGCGCGCCGCCAGCCCACCGCCAGTGATCTGCGGCTGGTGATTGCGATTATCAAGGTGAATACCGACCTGGAACGTATTGGCGACGAGGCCGCCAAGGTGGCTAAACAGACAGTGCGCCTATCCGAGGGCGGTATGTCGCCGAGTAATTTTATTGAGATCCGTCATATTGGCAACCGTGTGGCCATCATGTTGCGTGACGCCCTGGATGCCTTCGCCAGGCTGGATGTGAACATGGCGGTGGATGTGGTCAAGGGGGACATTGAAGTAGACAGGGAGTATGGCAGTGCCATGCGTAGTCTCGTTACATTCATGATGGAAGACCCCAGGGATATCGGAGCTATCCTCAACGAAATGTGGGCCCTGCGCAGCCTGGAGCGGATTGGCGACCACGCCTGTAATATTGCCGAGCAGGTTGTGTACCTGGTGCGTGGCCTGGATGTCAGGCATGGGCGCCTGGAGGAACTGGGTGAGCAGATCAGGTCGCACGATTGACGATTTAACCTGGAAACCGCTCTGGATCAGCCATAGCGCCCCTCGATATAGTCGGCGGTTTCCTGCTGGGCCGGCGTGACAAACATGGTGTTGGTGGCCGTGTGCTCGATGACCTTGCCCATCAGCATGAAGATACACTCTTCACTGGTCCGCCGGGCCTGGGCCATGTTGTGGGTCACGATCAGTATGGTGTAATTATCCCGCAGTTCCCAGATAAGTTCCTCCACGGCTTCGGTGCCCTTGGGATCCAGCGCGGAACAGGGCTCGTCCATCAATAAAACACCGGGTTTTACCGGTATCAGGCGCGCGATACAAAGCTTTTGCTGCTCCTCCAGGGACAGTTCCGTGGCCTTGGATTTGAGCTTGTCCTTGACCTCGTCCCACAGCAAGACTTGCCGCAGGGCGTTTTCCACGACGTCATCCTGTTCCCGGTATGACGGCCGTCTGCCTTGCGTGTGTATGTTGTAGCCGAACAAAACATTATCGCGAATGGATATTGGCAGGGGGTTGGGACGTTGGAATACCATACCAATCTGCTTGCGAACCTGTACCAGTTCGACGTCTTCATCGTAAATATTCTTGCCCAGCACTTCGATTGCGCCGTTGATACGCACGTAGCCCAGTCGCTCGTTGATACGGTTGACGCTGCGCAGAAAGGTGCTTTTGCCACAACCGGATGGGCCGATGAGCGATGTGATAATACCCTGTTTGATTTTCAGGTCCACGTCGAAAAGTGCCTGGAAAGTGCCGTACCACAGGTTCAGGTCGCGGGTGCGGATGGCCAGTGCTTGCGAGTCAGTAGTCATCAGCCGAATCTGCCCTCAATGTAGTCGGTGGTACGCTGATCTGTTGCGCCGCCACAAAACAGGGACTGCGTATCATTGATTTCAACACAGCTGCCTTCGAGGAAGAAGGCAGTGCGATCGGCCAGGCGATTGGCCTGCTGCACCAGGTTGGTGACCAGGATAATCGTCATTTCCTGTTTCAATTCCTTTAGTACGTCCTCAATACGCATGGTAGTTACCGGGTCTACTGCGATGGAAAACTCGTCCAGCATTAACAATATGGGCTCCTGGGACAGGGCCCTGGCAATAGTCAGCCGCTGTTGTTGACCCCCGGAAAGGAGGCTGCCCAGGGAATTCAGGCGATCTTTTACTTCGTCCCAAAGTGCGGCACGTGCCAGGCAATGCTCGACGATAATGTCCAGATCCACTTTGGATTTTACACCGCGCAGCCGCGGTGCCAGAGCCACATTGTCGTAAATAGTCATCGGCAAACCCACCGGCAAGGGGAACACCACACCGATAGCGGAGCGCAGTGCATAGACATTTTTCAGGTGCTTCACGTTGTGGCCGGCAAAAGTAATGTCACCGCGTACCTGCATACCCGGGGTAAATATGTCCATGCGATTGATGGCTTTGAGAAAGGAAGTCTTGCCGGCGTTGGCCGGCCCGATGATACCGAAAATTTCGTTTTCGAGTATTTCCAGATTCACGCCACTAAGTGCCTTCTGACCGCCATAGCTGATCTCGAGATCTTTCACCGAGAGTATGGGCGCGGCTGCGGCCACGGGCGCTTCCTCTACCATTTTTTTTGACCTCGCAGATACATACGAAGAGCAATCGACACGCTGTTCATTACCAGCACCATGCCGATAAGAACCAGCGCCACACCAAAAGGCAGTTCCTCGGGCACGCCGGGTACCTGGGTGGCCACTACAAAAAGGTGCAGTGACATGGCCATGGTCTGGTCAAATACGCTCTGCGGCAGCAGAGGGGTGAAAAATACAGCGCCGGTAAACATGATCGGTGCGGTTTCGCCGGTAGTGCGAGAAACTTCCAGAATGACACCGGTCAATATGCCGCTCACCGAGTTGGGCAATACCACCCGGCGTATTGTTTGCCAGCGTGTTGCCCCCATAGCCCAACAGGCTTCACGAAACGCCCGGGGAACCGCCTGCAGGGACTCCCGGGTGGACACGATTACCACGGGCAGGGTCATGATGGCCAGGGTCAGGCTGGCGGCCAGGATGCTGGTGCCAAACTTAAAAAAGACCACAAAAGCACCCACTCCGAACAGTGCGTGGACGATACTGGGAACGCCGGCCAGATTGATAATGGCCAGGTTGATAATCCGGGTAAACCAGTTATCCGCGGCGTATTCACTGAGATAGATAGCCGCCGCGATGCCGATGGGCACGGAGATCAACAGAGCTACCGCTACCAGCCATACCGTGCCAAACAAAGCCGGGAAAATACCGCCGGCGGTCATGCCATCGGTGGGTGCGGTGAACAGGAAGTCTATGGTGATTATCGAGCCGCCCTTGTAGACCAGCATGCCCATGATGACCAGTACCGGAATAATCAACAATACGGTCATCAGACCGAAAATCAGGCGAAACAGTCCCTGGACTTTCTTGTCCCTCACGTTTAGCGCTGTTTCTGCGAACATCGGCTTATCCATTGCGCACGCCACGAACCACGAGATCGGCCGTAAGGTTGATGATAAACGTGATGGCGAACAGGAATATACCGATAGTGAACAGGGCCTGGTAGTGATCGGAGCCCACAGCGGTCTCACCCAGTTCAGCGGCTATGGTGGCGGTCAGGGCCCGCACCGGGTCAAAAATACTGTGGGGGATATTTACCGAGTGGCCGGTTGCCAGCAGTACCGCCATGGTCTCACCAAAACCTCGGCCCACGCCGAGCAGCACGGCGCCGAGCAGGCCGTTCTTGGCCGCGGGGAACACCACCTTGAAAATCACCTGCCAGCGGGTCGCGCCCATGGCTTCCGCCGCTTCCCTGTAACGATCGGGCACTGCCTTCAGGGCATCCTCCGCGATGGAGGTCATGATCGGCGCGGTCATCAGACCGAGGATAATCCCCGCGTTGAGAACAGACAGGCCCACGGGGACATCAAATATGTCAATGATGAGTGGGTTCATGATGGTGAGGCCGATAAATCCCCATACCACAGAGGGAATGGCCGCCAGCAGTTCTATCAGGATTTTGAGAAACTCGCGAGTTTTACCGGTAGAGAACTCGCCGATAAAAACGGCGGCGCCCAGGGAGAAGGGAATGGACACCAGTAGCGCCAGGCCGGTAACGCTGGCCGTGCCGGCAATAAGTGCCAGAATGCCGTACTCCGGGGCATCCTCGTCACTCGGCTCCCAGTAGGGAGATGTAAAGAATTCCACCGGGTCCATCGTGTCGAGTATGAACCCCATCCCTTCCTTGGTAATAAAGATGAAGATGCCGATAACAAAAACAATGGCGGAAATCCCACTCACGAACACCACCAGTTGTACCAGCTTGTCCATGTACCAGTCGCGATCGCGGCGGTCGAAATCAGTTGTCACAGGGTGATTCATGGGCTTTTCCCGGCTAGGGCGCATCCTCGCCACGCAACAAGTGCATGAGTTCACTGATCTGCGAACCCAGTTCGCGGTAAATGGTCTTCAGTTCCTCACCCTCGGGGGGTTGCCCACTCGCCAGGCCGGGCGCGCCGACATCCCATTCGATGCCGGAGGTATGGAAGGGCAGTTGGGCGAAATAGTCGCTGACCGGCCCCTGCAGGCTGATCACCAGGTGCAGTTCCGCCAGTTCGTGCTCGGTAAAGTCGGTGGGGCGGGGAGTTGCCGTACTGATATCCAGGCCCAGGTCTGCAAGAAAGGCCACTGCTGCCCGATCTACACCGGCAGCGGGAGCGGCCCCGGCGCTGGCGTAGTTGCCGCTGCCGGGAAACGCCTTGCGCGCCACGGCCTCTGCCATCTGGCTGGCACAGCCGTTGTCACGGTCCACAAACAGGATGTTGTAGACCTTGGGTATCTTGGTCTGTCCGGTTTGAACGAAAACGGCTTCCTCGCACAGGTTCTTGGCCTGGTCGGCGACACGCTTGAGATTGGTGAACACGGTGAATATATTCAGCAGGGCTGTGGCGGTGTTCTGCTCCGGATTATTCATCAGTTCGGCGTAAATGCCGTCCAAATCGAATTCCATTTCTGTCTCGAGCACCATTGTGCCCCTGGCGAGTTCGGCGTTGAGATCGTTGAAGGCGGTAATGGCCTGTCCCAGCATGGTCTGAACCTCACTGCTAAAGCACTCCAGTTCGTGGGCCATGTGGCCGCTGGGGGGCTCAGCCAGCTGTTCACAGGCCCGGGCGATGGTCACCGCGTAGTCACCAATACGTTCCAGGGAGATATTGACCCGGATTACCGAGGACAGCAGGCGTAAGTGCTTGCCGCTGGGCAGGTGCACCGCGATAAAGGCGTGGCAGGCCGCGTCGATCTCGCGCATGGTCCGGTTGATCGGGTGATCAGCCAGGATGGTGCGGGCGGCGAGTTGGTGGTCGCCTTTTTGTAGTGCGTGAACAGCGTCGGCTAACCCCCGCCGCACCATATCCGACATACCTTTGATGCGACTCTGGATCGCGCCCAGGTCGCGCTCCAGCCTTTCTTCATAATGGCTCATACGAATGGCTCTAGTCGGTAATTATCGGGGCGCATGCGAGCTGCCACCCGCTGCGCGGTCATGGCGTGGGTTCACTCGCAGCTTATGTCACGAACGGGGGCGTAGCCCTTGGCCGCTATTATGCACTGTCCCGCATCACTCATTACCCAGTCCAGATAGGTCTTTACAGTACCCTGGGGTTCACCGTTAGTGTACATGAACAATGGGCGTGCGATGGGGTAGCTCTTGTCCGCGGCGCTGGCGGAGGAGGGCGATATACAGCTGGCGGGGTCGGACTCGGCGATACAGGCCATCTTGATGTGATCAGTAGCATAAGCCAGGCCGCTGTAGCCGATGGCGCAGGGGGTTTTCTCAACCAGGTCCACCACATCCTTGGAGCCGTGCATATCCAGCGTGCCCTGGCGGTACTTGCCTTTTTTACCCAGGACGGCGCTTTTGAAGTAGGCGTAGGTGCCGGAGTTGTTCTGCCGGCTGACAACGATGATCTGTTGGTCTTTGCAGCCGGGTACCTCCAGGCCCAGATCAGTCCATTTGGTGGCCTTGCCCCCACGGCCGAATACCTCGCGCAGCTGCTCGATAGTCAGTGTGGTGGCGGGATTGGCGCTGTTAAGGTATACCGCCAGGGCGTCGTAGCCGACCACCACTTCAACCGGCTTGATGCCATTTTTGGTGGCGAGCTCCATTTCCTTGGATTTTATCTGCCGGCTGGCATTGGCGATGTCCACCGTGCCATTGAGCAGGGCGGCGATGCCGGTGCCTGAACCACCGCCGGATACGGCCACAGCCACCTCCGGGTCCACGCTCTGGTAGGCCTCGGCCCAGGCCTGGGCGACGTTGACCAGGGTGTCGGAACCCTTGTTCTGGATCTCAGTGCGCGCGCCGGCCACCGAGGTGAACAAGACCGTGCTGAGACACAGTGAAAATAGGGCAATCTTTGGTTGTTTCATGTTGAATCGACACTCCCTGATACAGATTTTCGAAAACCAGACCACAACCGTGGTTGTCGAAGCGAAAACTACGCAAAACCACTACAAATTACAATAGCTTGGTGTAGTGATAACAGATAAAAGTTGGGGAGGACAGGTGCTACTTGTGCCGGGAAGGAATCAATTGGACACAGACTGATCAAGATCAATATTTGTGCTCCGTTACGTGCATGGATTAGCGCGACTTGCGTCGTTTGTTGCGATAAGCTGAGCGGCCCTCATCAGACACGACCCCTGGGTCAAGCTAGTCGGCAGCT
>Ga0164315_10000135_pt1 | contig 43522 bp, 36 predicted proteins | sample GuaBasSedimGuay6_FD_113737 | JGI IMG/M metagenome (GOLD analysis project Ga0164315, IMG submission 113737) | Subseafloor sediment microbial communities from Guaymas Basin, Gulf of California, Mexico - Guay6, Core 4569-2, 0-3 cm | ecosystem: Environmental > Aquatic > Marine > Hydrothermal vents... | reverse complement strand
CATAACGGTAATCACCAGTGTTCGCATGTCGGTTAGGCATAAGCATTCCGAAAGGATAGTAATCATTATAGGTTTTTATATCGGCATTAAAGTAATTCAAAGAACTTCCTGCTAAAGTAGGGATTTTTTTATCGCTAACCACACTTAATACATTTCCTAAATGGTTGCTTAATTCATAACGTTTATCTCCAACATTTCTAAAATAGTTATTTTTTATTACATCGTCATAGAAGTTACTGGTGAGCCAATACTCTTCGTTAGCGATAACCTCCATTTCTAATGTGCCCAATTTATTTGTTGGTAATCCCGTACCTTCTGTTAAAGCAAACTTATCACTTATTGTATTGTACTTTGTAGTGAGTTCATATATTAATGTCCTTACCTGAAACGAGGTACTATACATTCCTCCTAGGGTAGATTTGGTATTTAAATCTATAGTAGGAGGTGGAGTTTCATTAGTTTCTGTGATAGTATTGCTTATTTTTTTGCCATTAATAGCAACTACAGCCATTTGTTTTAAGGGTGTGAAATCGGTATCTAATTGTAATTGAAATCCATCGCTGAGTATTTCAGCTTCATAAATTCCTTCCTCTATTTCTATGGTTATACTCGCAGATTCTTCTTCTGCGATACTGGAGTTTAAATAGAATATAGGCTTATATTCTCCTGCAACATTTTTTAAATATACCACAGCTGTATTCAACCTATTATTATCTATAAGATCTATGGTTACCGTATTTACAAAAGACAGACTGGCAACTTTTATAGAATCGTTTAATGCTAAGGCTTCGTTTAGTTTTAACTCAAAAGAAATATCATAGTTTACATCAGTATGTTTCAATTCTTTTGTTACAGTTCCAGCCAACCACTCGCTATACCGGTAATTTCCTAAATCTAAGGCCAGTTGATTTTCTTCCTCCTCTTCTTCTCCCTTTTTTGGGCTAGAAACTTCTACTATGGAAGCTTCTTCAATTCCCAAACGGCTACTACCATAAATATGATATTCTTTAGTTGTATAGGTTTTATATTTATTGTTTTCATATTGCTCTGTGGTTGCTTCGGTTTCAAAAACACTTAACACATTGCCTTGAGCATCTCTGGCATAATAGGTGGTGGAAACGTCTCCTAAGACAGCGATTACCGTTTTAGAAATACGATTGCCTAAGCCATCATAATTAAAAATAATGGTTTCGATGTTTCTTGAATCAAAGCCACCCATATATTTTTCAACCTTATTTATTTTTCCATCCACTCTCCAGTAGATTTTAAGGTTTTCTGTATTGTCTTGTATTAACTGACCAATCTCATCATAGATATAATTATGGGATTCGGTATTGTTTTCATCGTAAGGGATGCCGATAGCAGCTTCTTGATCGTCAATATCAACACTAAAATTAGCATTATTTACTACATCGTTAATTAGGGTAAGCTGATTGCTACCTGTTTTATAATTATAAGTAAATGAGTCCATTAATGCTACAGAATTTCCTCCAAACACACTTCTTACAAGTGAATCTAAATTACCATTTCTATCATAACTATAGCCAGAGGAATAACTGGAATAAGTTAATCCTGGTAATGATGTTGTATTTACAATAGACTTAGAAGTCATACTATCAATACGATTTAACTGGTCGTATCGATAGTTATTTACCTGAGAGTTTAACATCTGATCTTCATGACTACGTAAACTGGTGACCATTTGCTTAATATTACCATTGTACAGGTTACTTTCACTTGGGTGAGCTGTGGATAGGGTAAATGCAGTTGTTGATCCAGATATCGCTGCATAATCTCCTTCAAAATAACCTAATGAGTATCCAAAAGCGTCTTTGGCTATTAGAGAACTTGGGGTACCATCTTTTCCAAAATCGTTGTTTGGATCTGCAATATATTCACCATTTACACTTTTTAACCAACCTTGTAAGGTATAAACATAATCTAATCCTTGTACATTTTTATCACCTATCTGGGTTCTAGCTAAGGGTCCATGTTGGTAGTATTGATAGCTGGCATCTTTTTCCCAAATCGCCCCATATTTTGAGGTTTGTACCCCAATAATACGGTTATCTGCATCGTATTGGTATTGATGCATAAACTGGTCTGTTTTATTTTTCTGAAAAATTACTTTATTTACATTTCCGCTAATAAGATCATATTCATAGGCAACCTTTTTTATATGCTTGTTATTATTATTACTAGACTGTAAATCCCTATAAAAGTTTACCAATTCATTTACATTGCCATGAATGTCGTAATTGTAAAATATCCCATTGTTGAATATTGGGGATACTTCTCCATTTGCTATGGCTTCATAATATAATATCCCCGTTACTCTATTTCGGGTGTTATTATACTCATCATCACTAAACAATTGGTTTGAGCTAGAAATATCGGTATCGATTATTTGGGGTAGCTCAATACTTTTATCGTAAAATGTTTTGGTGACTTCGTTTTTTGGATAAGTGTCAATAAAATTATTCACCTTATTGGCACCATCTTCTATTAGTCGTCCCTCATTAGAGATCAGGTATTTATTAAAAGGAGGTTTAATTTCACCTGCTTCTATTATTCTCCCTAATCCATCGTACTTTGTAAAACTAAACTTATCTCTGGGGATGTCCATTATAGCTCCTATACCAAAATCTACAAAGGAAATATTATCTATATAAGTATTTACCTGAGTCATGGCAGCATCGATACGGAGTTCTTCTCCAGGACTACTTTCGGGGAAAGCCATTAACAAATCGTCGTTTTTATAAAAGAAAATGGAATCATTGGCTCGAACTACCTTTAGCACATCCCCTTCAGTAACGGCCCTATGTTCTTCAGAAACATTATAAAATTTATGATCAACTCCTACTAATATTTCAAGTACTTCGCTTTTCGAAATACTGGAATAGATACTATAATCCACTTTATCTATTTGCTCTTCAGATTTTATATCTTGACTTTTATAAGTTAAGCCAAAATTTACATCCTGATTTTCTCTATCTACACTAGTAATAGTTCTTTCAACAAATCCGTCTCCAACCAAAAAATTATCGCTATATACCGTAGACCAACCGTTTGAAAGTCTTTGAATGGTTCTTCCCTCATTGGTAATATTAAAATCTTTTTTTTGAACGGTTACTAATTGCAAGGTCTGAAAAGCTGTATTTTGTGAAGCATTTTGAGAGGCAATAATTCTCCCCAAAGCATCATAGGCAAAACGGGTAATTCCTCCATCGGGGGTTTGTTGCTCTACCAGTTGATTAAGGGAATTATAACGATACTGGGTATTTAATTGATGATCTAAAAGATCATCTACCACAGCATTGGTTCCATTAGTTTCTCTGGCCGTGCTAATGAGATCTTGAACCCCATTATCTATTAACTCTGCCTTTTCTATACGGGATACACCTTCTGGGGATACCGTTTGTATTAAGTTACCTCCTTGGTCATAATAGTATAAGGTATATTGGTATTCTTTATCTGCATATTCCATGTTATACACTTCCTCTACGGTGGCCATCGCTTCTTCTATATATTCCTGTTTAAAAGTAGCTTTTAAAGATGTGATATAGGCATCGTATTCATCTTGCCCATAGGCCGCGGTAACGTTAAATACAAATTCTTGGCAATCGGTAAATTCATCATCCAAAGGAATCCCTATAGAAGGAAACATAGGAGCCGGAGGGCAAATCCCTTCATTTTCAAAAAGATATACCTCGTTTACAAAATCACGCCAGTTAAAATCACCGCCTGATGTAACATATTCATCAAAAGCATCTATTGGAAGATTATAATAATTATAGCCATAATTAAGATCGGTACCTCCAAACTCATTGATACTTATAAATTGGTCATGAGCTACATTGTCAATTAAAAATTTAGTGATATAATAATCATAACCGTCTGCTAAATAAGCAAAGTTCATCCCACAAAAATATTCTCTTCCTTCTAAATAAAATTCTTCACCTTCTACAGGATAATCTGGGATGGGGATATAGTCTTGAATCCCATCAATAGTATTGGTAAATAGGGTATATTTTTCATCACAAGATACAGGTGCTACGGTTTGGGGGATGCAATCACATGGCTCTGGGATATATTCAGATGTAATCTTTTTATTCATGTGTTTTTCAAAATAATACGGATTTGCAAGTGGATTTTCACAAGTGTTTGAATCACCTAAATCACAATAATATTGTAATGCATAACCATTCACTGGATAATTATAACCAGGACGGTTTTTTGTCTGCACTAAATGAACTACTTCAATTGTTGTATATTCAATACCATTAACTACATATTTATACTGTATTCTTGTATAAAACGTACTATTAGGTTCAGGTTGTCCTGAAGATATATCAATCGGCATAATATGAAGAAACTCTGTAACTGATTGTCTTGCTAAGTCACCAATTTTGAAAACCAGATAATAATCATCTTCATTATTTGATGGGGTATCAAAATTGAAATGAAAATAGATGTTTTCACCATAATTATTTAATGAATTATGATTATATTCTACAGAACTAATAGCTGAATGGTTATTATAATTGTAAAGCTCTGGGAATTGATTTGAAAAGTGACAATATAATCCTGCTTCATTTTCATTAATAAACCTTTGTAAAGAAGGTTCATTATATTCTGATAGGGATCCAATAGAAACATTATTTTCAAAAAATTGATTTGTTTGAATTAATTTATTTAATAGGTTTTTAAGATCAATTCCAAATTGTATTGCATTATCACCAGGTAGACAACCATCACCTATATTCTCACACTCATCGGGTATTCCATTGCCGTCATCATCTGTAGGGTCTTGTGGTGCTGGGTTATATACATTTGGACAGATATCACAAGCGTCACCCACGTCATCATTATCACCATCTGCTTGGTTTGTATTAACTACTTGAGGGCAATTATCGCAGCCATCAAAAATAGTATCTCCATCAGTATCTGTCGTACCACAATTATTCGATTCAATTATACAGCAAAAGAAATCCATATTTAATTTGCTGTCGGCTAAATTACCATCTGGAATCTCTGTGATTTCATCTGTTAAATCAGCATATTTTAGATTAAAATTATTGTTGCCATTTTGCAGGTCGATTGCATCTATATTTATTCCCGTGATTTCATTAATATTTGAAAGTGGAAGTGAGCCTCCACTGTTTCCAAATCTAATTACTAAACCAGTGGCACCAGAAAGTTGAGAAAATACGTAATTTCCATCGCTACTATTATAAGACCAATTTACACCTATGTTGCCTTCAATATTAAAAAATTCTGGAATAAACCCTTCGGTATATGGAGCATAACCATCTAATATAAAATCCTGAGCATCTATATGTTCATCATCAATCAAAGCATTTAACAAATCGACTATGGCATCTTCAAATCGTTCTTTACGGTCACAATTATAGCCGCTGTCATCCAATACCTCGCCATCGCCATCGCTATCTCCACCACTGGCAAGGGTACATTCGCCCACTCTGGCAATGGTAATCCCTGTTAAAATAATTTCAGTAAACTCTGGTTGTATCACACCGCCAATGATTTCTTTTACTTTTGCCTTTACCAGAAAGTCAAAGGTCTGGTTGTTTTCGTCATAGGAGCCGGGTTCATAATACACCTCACTCATCGCTTCTATAAACCAACCTGTATTGCTTAAGTAATGATTCCAATTATAATTATAATCTCCTGGAACTGTTAAATTCACTACATTGGTAAGAGTAGGTTGGTTAAAACTTATAGATAATACCTGTGCACTATTCATATTGGTTTGGATTTGTAGTGGTCCACTATTAGGTATACTGCCTCCAAAATCTACAAAAAGATCCTGACTTAAATATCCTCCTACATATTCCCAGGATTCATCTACAATATCTATATAATCACCTGTATCTGGGGTAATATGTACTATCCCATCTAAAAATATTTCCATATCCCTAGCCATGGGGCATTGCCCGGTATTGATATAATGTTCTACATCGGTTTGGCTTTCAATATCCTCTTGGATCTCCTCGTTAGATCCCTCAGAGTCGTATAAAACATCTATGGGAATATAACGTTTTTTCTTTTGGCTATAGATATCGGAGTTTGGGTTCCCTCGACAAACTCCGTCTTCAGGATCCGTATTTATATAACTTTGAATAGCTCCTTTTACTTTATACGTTTGTAAAACATCGGTTATATGATTCGGGGTAGTTTCAACCTCAACACAACCATTATAATAGCCTTCTTTTTTTGCATATGCATTAAGCAATACATACTGTATTTTTTGTTTTAAGGATAAATAATAGCCCATATAATTAATCCAAAAAGTATTTTGTTTGGCTAATAGGTCAGCATCATTATCTACTGAGTATAATATATCAGAATCATCATTATCAACACAATCACTATCTATATTATTACAGGTGATCGAGACATAAGCCGTTTGTAAAATAGTCATAAAAGAGCCATCAAATCCTTTTGATGTATCAGTAGGGGTACAGGTATTACAATCTTCAGCTAATGCTTCCATCATGATATCTTTTTTCCATCCCCAAACAGATGGGGAGTCATCAGCCTCTGCCGGGTCAAAGCCAGTCACGTTAGAAAAATAAGGGTCAATATCCAAAATACTGGTTTCATCGTCTAGATATCCTGCTAGTTTGGCATCGGAATAAGTTAAGGATCTTAGGTAATTATCGAAACCATCACTGTTCATAGAAGCATATCCATCATCACCCGTATCTGAATTTATATAAGGAATACCAGTACTAATCATATTACACAAGGCTAAGGAGTAATCGTAATAACCATATTCTGGATGGTATTTAATAAGCGATTCTGCCCAATGATTTTCCCATACCGCTAAAAAGTCTTCTAATTTTAATAAGTATTTGGGTTCTGTATAATAGAATACGTCTGGAGATTCTCCTACTTCCTCTATTATGGCTAAAGGAACTACAAGAGGGTTATATGTAATAGGGTTATCATTTACTAATTCCAGTTCTATTAAAGCTATTTCACCTCCAAGGGTGTAATAATGCCCGTTATTAATACCTGAATCTAATTCATAATGGAGGGGGTTTCTCCAGTTGATGTCATCCTGTGGGATAATGGAATGAAATAATAGGTTTGTTCCATTATCATCAAATAAATTATCATTATCATCAAGCGCATTATTATCATTAGGAGAATTAAAAATACTGGTGGAATCTTGCTCTTCATTTTCTATCACGGTTTCATTCCCATCTTCATCTACTACAATATAGGAAACTCCGTATTGACCATAGGGCTGCATATCAGATAACATTCCAGATAAACCCATGGCACAAGAATAGGTTTCATAAGTGCTTGAATCATTGGGGTCGTTGTCAAAATTAATACCGTCTATAGAACAGGGATCCATGCAAATGGCTTTTAATTGCTCCCATTGGTTTTGTACCGCAAAAATGATAAGATCCTGTTCCCCGTTATCATTAGTTATAGGCCATATTCCATCATAATTCTCACCTTCTTCTCCTATCATAAGCTCTAAATAATCTTCTACAGTAGGTACTTGTGAACCGGGAATATATTCCCAATCTACTAATGAAAATAAACATTCTGAACAAGACATAAAGCAGGCAGAATCGTCTATATTTTCTAGATCTAGTTGCAGTAAACAATTGGGGTCGTTTGTTTCCAATAGCTTATCGATATAATCCTCGGCAAAATAATCTAAGGCCTCGTTGTTTATTTGGATCTTCTTTTTTACACCAAAAGCCCCAATGTTAAAATAAGGTATATCGGGATAAGCAATTTGTTCGGTAAAACTTAAAGATGTTGCAGCTGTAATAAGCTGATAGTCTGGATCTCCAATAGTAGTGATATCAAAATTACCTACCGTTGTGGTTATGGGTCCTGTATTAATAATAGACTCCAAACAGGGGTCTGTAATGTCAAGTTCTAAATCAAATACAAAAGGATAACCACTAACCAATCCTAAGCAGGAATCTGTATAGGCTTGTTTGGGCATTTCCAGTAAATAGTTAAATTCATACTGATTCCCATAAAGTACATTAAACTTTTGCGCTTCATATTGTAGGCCATCGTATATCGCTCCATAGTTGCCTGTGGAATATTCGTAATTATTATCGGTATCGGAATTGGGGCCATTACTGTTTAATAGGTTGGTAATAAAAGTTTGGTGTAAATCTTCATTGTTTTCATCTTCAAGACCTTCTAACACAGAGGGATTATCACTAGCTAATGCAGTAGCAATGGTTCGTCCCTGAGGATCTATATAACTGATGCTTACCTGCCCATTAGGGTCTACTACTGCATTTTTTTTATAATAAACTGCATAGCCAACCTGATAGCCAAACAGCCGATCCAACTCTAATTGTTCTGGAGTAGCATAAAAATATTTCATTTCGTGATCAGTTCCTAACTTATGGTAGTAACCTACCCCACTTTTACGGTTAATTCTTCCGGTATTGTCTGGAGTGTATTCTATTTGTGAAAAAGGGAACGCTTGGGCATTATTTAAAGGATCTTCGGCAGAGGGAACATATTCTTGGAATCCTTGGGAAGCTTGATTGTTTGAAGAATAATATTCTCCTGCACCAGAATCTGTTTTTAATCCCACTACAGAGAGTTCACAATCTTCATTAGGTTCTGAAATTTCCCAATCGAAATCATGATGGTTGTATTCTAAATCTGTCGCAGGGCTTATATTAAAATTTGAATAATACTTAATATTTTTTTCATTTGTTGGTACTGGTAATATTTCGATCGCAGGTCTTCCCTGATTGTCGTATATCACCTCGCCTACAATAGCACTATTGTCATCACTGTTAATTTGGGTTACTGTTTGGCGATTTCTTAGGGTTCCATCAAAATAACTAACCACTTCTTTCTTTTTACCTTCTTCCGCAAAACTTGCCTGAAATTGCCAGTTTTTTTTAGGTTCTGGATTAACAATAGATATAGGACTCCAATCATTAACCTTACTAACATCAGTACCAATAGTAGACCAGGGGCCAAATTTCTTTACCGAGGGGTCATCCATAAATACCCCGACAGCTCTCATCCTACAAATAAAATAACCGTTGGAATAGACTAAAGGCAAGATATACTCAATTTTATTAGTGTTAATACGAGTGCTATTTAATTGAAATTCACGTTCTGTCATGGATATAGTCGAAGCAGTACGTGGTGATGAAGAAATTGGTGAACTATTATAATTATCTACCCATGTCCATTCTAAATCATAAGATAAGGCTCCAGGCACTTCTGACAACACCATTTTTATATTAGAATCAGCAATTGACACAGTTGCACCTACTGAAGGTATTGATTCTTCAAGTTTGTAAAAACGATTTACTTTAAGTCCTGTTTCTAAAAATACATTTTGAGGGGTGATTGAAGTAGTCGTAGAGGTATCTACATTTTCGTAGTTAATATCTGTTATTTCTATCGTTGCCCCATATCTATTATTAAGTTCATGATAAGCAAGATCAATAAAATTTCCTCCCGAACTATAAGGGTTATATTCTATTTTTAATTTTTGTGTATAGGCTGTTCCTGAATTTCCATTGGCTAAAACGGGTGTAATATTTACAGCTATTGAATATTTAAACCAAATATAAGGAGAAGAAAAGTCTGGATCTACCCAGATCTTGATATAGGGTTTGCTACTTAAAGTAGTCATTGTTGTGTTACCATTATCTGGATCAGATATTGAAAATACACTCCCTTCAAAAATAGCTCCACCTTGATAGGTATTCTGGTCTAGTATTATTTGACTATAGCCCGTTTTAGGAATAGCAATTAATATTAAAAAAAGGAAAACTGTTTTAATTAAATTAAATTTCTTTTTAGCATTATATAAATTCTTCATACAGATTTATTTAACAGTTCTATTTATTAATTTGTATTCTTTAAATTTTGAAGATGTTTTTATAGCTTTATTTTCATGGCTAATAAACTCCTGTATATCAAAATATTTGTTCTGTGTTTTGGGGGTAGTTGAAAAGTTTTTAACTTCTATTTTCAGGTATTTTAAGTCCTCGGTTAATTGCCCATGTTCATCCATTATAGATTTTGGGGCTACCATTAATAATATCTGTTTTTCCATTACAAAGGTCTCTTTATTAAAAAACATGGTAATGGCACCATAGGGTAATTGGGTGTACTTTGGTGTTGAGAGTTCGCAACGCCAATAGTTACCATCGTCAAATACTTCTTTTTCTGAAAAATAAGATAGGTATTGCTCTATTTTTAATGGATTATTGTTTAAGTCAAAGATTTCTCCTTTATTATATTCTATAGCTTTTTGCTTGTGGTTTACTTTAACATATTCGCCTTTCACAATCAATAATTCAGTATGATGTATTTTTAAATACATATCTTGATTCCTTTTAAAAAGGAATCCTTCATATTGTTCAATGATAACAGGGTTTTCAATATTTCTGAAAAGTGAATACTCCATTTGAATCTGAAAAACAGGATTGTTTTCATATACTGCTTTAGATTGTTCAAAGATTTCTGTAATAGATAATTTATCTTTTTGCGCATAAAGCGAAAGCGAAGCAAACAAAAATAAAAAGAGGGTATAAGGTGGTAATTTACAAGTGTTCATTTGCGATTTATTGTTGGTTGCTTAAATTAGAATTACCAGATCGGGTTTCCTGTAAGGTATATACTCCTTTTTCAGTTTCTTTTTTTACCCTTATTAACCCCCCTTCTTTATCATATTCATAATAGGTGGCATAATTGTTTTCATCCAATTCTGCCATTAACCTTAAATTTTCAGGATTATAAACAAATGACTTTAAATTGGAGTTATAGGGATGAATTCTTATATCATCATAATAAATAATATTGCTGCTGTCATTAATCAATTCTATATTGATGTCTGTGGCATTTTCGGGTATTCTAATAAAGTCTAAGATTCGTTGCCATCCATCTATAATTTCTCCTTTAGGATAAAAATCATACTCGATGGCAGCTCCTACAAAAGAAATTTTTAGTTGCCCATTAGCATAAGCCATTACCTGTTCTGTAAGATCTTCCTTAACCCAAGCACTAATAATATATTCTTCTCCGGGTTCTGGTCTAAATGAGGAGCAGTCTTCGGTATTGGTTTGCGCATTTAGATTACACCCACAAAAAAGTATAAGTGCTATAATTGGAATATTTATCAATATGTTTTTCATTTTGTTATTTTTTATAGTTAATTACAAGGAACGCCAGTATCAAACCATGAATTAAGACTAAATATATTATTTGCAATAGTTAATGGATCCTGAGTTTGAAGGATTATTGCCTCTTCTAAAGTGACTGTAGAACTCATTTGAGTTTCAGTACATCTGGCCTTTCCAGTGGTATTTAAATTTATTGTTATCTCATCTGTATTTGAAACAATAACACTAAAAGCACCTGTATTTGTTGGATTAGAACCATCGTAATTTAAAGTTTCAGTTCCATAACCAGTTAGGGTAAAACTAGAAGTTAAATATTCATACCAAACCTGCGGTGGCATATCAATATCCAATTCCCAACTAAAATTAATTTCTGCTGTCATATTATCAGGGATGTTTTCAAATGTTAGGCGATAAGATCTATGACATTCTCCTACACAGTATTCACCTCCGTTTTGCTGTTCATCTTCTACTTGTATATTACAAGTACAATCTTCTAACACTATTATTGTTATTTCTCCTCCATCATTACAACCACAATCTGGATATTCACATTCAGGGTCTGGACAAAGAGGGTCTTCTTCTGGACAATCTACAGGTTTAAGCCTACAAGGAGTGAGGGATTTTTGTAAGACTGCACTTTCATTGGCTGCAATTGCCAAACTGTATTTTCCGGTATGGGAGGTGATGGCACTTCGCATTATAGTACCGCTATCTATACCTCCATTATCTTTTGCCACATCGTAAAAACTAAAATGGGGGTTGCTAGGTAAAGAGGGATCGGTGTTTTGTGCTATATAATCATAATCTTCAAAAGAGTCCATCCCCATTTGGCGGTATTCACTATTAGAGGCAACTGCTACGGGTAAAGTATAATTATAGGCATACTGTGCAGCAGAATATCGATTTAAAGCATCTTTGTTTTCCAACTCTGCACCATAAGGGCTTTGCTTAGAAACCAAACTGGCAAATTCCCAGGCATAATTTGAATCTGCACTAGGGTAGGTGTCTTCCCAATTCCCAGCATTTTGTATATAAAAAGATTCGAATTTATCATAATACCCATCGTTTCTGGTGGAAACCTCAGAGATTTCAATATTATCTCTTCCGGTAAGGTACGCAAATGAGCTTTCAGCCTTCCATTTGGATTTTACATTATATACATAAGGATTAAAGCCTATGGATTGGTTAGCTACAATAGGGTTTCCTTCATCGTCTATCCCTGTAGCAGGGAAAACCGGGAGTCCACTTTCGATTTGTGGTTTCCAAAATTGTTTATAAAGAACGGCACTAGCATTGAGTACATGAGGAGTATCGGTACTATTATAATCAAAAAAATGAGGATCAAAATCTTCATAAATGCCTTCATTTTCATCAATTACTATAATCGGGTTTAGTTTTGAAGTTACCGATGCCATAGCGGCTGTTTGTAAATTTCGATAACCAGATCTAACGATTTTAAAATAAAAAGTAGCTGTAGCATCAAGATTACATAAATTTAATATTTCGCCCTCTCTATCCATAAGAGATACTCCAGTATTATTTAATTTGGTAACCCAATATTTATTAAAGGACAAATTTGTTAAATTTAAACACTGTAATTCGTCCCCTTCAATAAATACATCCTCTATATTGGTAAAGTTTCCTCCGCTTAGGGTATAAAATTTATCTGATGATGGAGTTAAAAATCCAGAAATTCCAATATTGTTTGAGGCTAGCCCCATACCTTTATTCGCCCAATAAGCTGGGTAGTTAAAATTATAATAAGGTTCATTGTATTCATTATCCACTTCCGTAAGCAAGACTTCTCCACTTTCTGCATCCCAAGCTAAATTCTTTGTAGAAACACTTGCACCAAGATCGTATGCAATTTTTTCGATTAAAATTCCTGTTCTATTAATTACTTTAGTTGTGGTAACCGTGTGTAAAATATTTGTATGTACTGATGATTCGGGTACCATCATTGGGATTACTACTATGAAAGGTCCAAAGGGTAATACTGCAACATTCCCTTGCATCCCAAAGGTTTTAGAATAGGAATAATTTTCTTTAAAGTCATTGATCACTTCATAATGCATTCCAATCTCCTGGACACTGGAAACAGTTCCGTTTTTATCTATGGTAACAACATTGTTATTAAGTGTTCCCTCTTGTTCGTCGATACTATATTTGTATTCAACTCCAGACAAATAATCCCCTACTTCATTATAAACCGATTGCTTTTTTTGCCTTCCATTCATGTCATTGGTTTGTACCACAAACCCTTGAGACAAGGTAAGCTCTGTGGTGATGTCTATTTCTAAGCCAATCAAGGATCCAAGGGTTTGACCAATAATATTATCATCATTAGAATACCAATTTTCTGGGCTGTCCAGATCGGTATAATCTGAAATGGTCGGGAAATTTTTTGAAGTATAAAACTCGTTAACCACTTTGCCAGTAGCATGTTTTTTTAGGGTAACTGTGTCATCACCAACAATTTTAGATCGAGATAAATTTTTAACTTCCACTTTGGAGTAAGTAACCACTGGAGAAGGGAAAAAGGACTCTCCAAAAGGTTTTTCAACATAATTGAGTTCTCGGGGTGCAACTAGGCTTTCGTCTCCATTATAAAAAGGTTCAACAAAAGGGTTTTCTTTACTACTATTAGGCTCATAAGTGGCTACACCCGTTGTACTTCCATCTTCATGAGAATAAGTATATTCCTGACCATAATACTGATTAAAAGCTGTATCATTAGGATTTTGCATTTGATCCCATTGGTCATGCATTTCAATCTTTTTAACTCGAACTCCTCCCCCTAGTTTTCTGTCGTTTGGTTCTAATAATCGGATCCACGATTTCTCAGGAACAAATTTTCGTGCTATCAGTTTTTGGTTTCTTAATTTTGCGTTTGGACCAATGATCATTTCATCAAAACTTCCAAAATCTTCCTCCAACTGTCTCATGACTTGTCCCACACTTCCATCGGTATAAAGAGGTAAACCATAAACTTTTCTTGGCAGGTTTTTTCGTCCAAAATACCATCCTGCTTTCGAAATTGGATTTATATCCTCATTAGTTGACACACCACCTTCCATATCTGAAAAATCCATGGGGATCGCCCCATACCAATTTCCTTCACCATCAACAAAGGTTTCTTCAATTTGAAGTTCTGGGTTTGGGTCTATTTTAAAATAACCTGTTACATAATCGAAATCATTAGGAGTAACTCCATTATAGCCATCTTTAGACATATTGAGCATAAACCTAAAATAGATAGGCTTTTCGAAATGATCTCCAATATATTTTTCTCTAAATTCTTCTCCTGTTAGCAGCCCTGTTTCAGGGATTTGAACGATAAGGTATTTAGCATCCTGATCGTAATTTCCATTATTAAATAAATTGGTATGACCAATATGTGTTTCGTCAGGAGGTCCTTGATCTTCATTGGTAACTCCAACAACCTTAAACATTCGCATGGCTTTTTCGTCTTGAACATATTGATAATCATCGGTTTCGTAATCAATATCGATCTTTCCTCCAGAGGGTAGTTTTATGGTAGAGAGTGACCAGGCGGAAGCAAATTGATCTTGTAAATCTTTGTCCTCCTGCTGTACAAAAGGGAACTCTTGCGGAGATAGCGGGTTGTTTACCCCATCAACTTCATAACTATTCGCTTCATTGGGCTTATAATTTCCCCAGACATCATAGCCTTTTAAGGAATAATTAAAAGGGACTGTATTTCCGTTAGCTGTATAATCCTCATGGTACTCGAAGGTATAAGGCGTATGTCTCCCCATAAAAGAATCTCCATAGGTAAAATATAAACTGGTAAGGGTTAATTTTCCTGGCCCAGTTTGGGTAGATGAATTATACACTGAATGATTTGGAATATTCTTACAGAGTAGGTATTCATAATTAAAGTAAGCAACCTTTATAGCTGTTTCTGATAATAGATCAATGTCTGCTGTTTCAAAATTAGTGTTAGCATCTACTAATTTTTGGTATTCTGGTTTACTATATAATAATATATGGGTAATATTTTGCATATGGTCCTCCCCATCAAATTCTTTTGCGTCTTCCCTATCGGCTAACCTAAAATATGCAACATGGGTTTTTGTTTCAATTGTTTCAATATATTTTAATTCCTTTTCACCTTCAACGATAGATCCTTTTTGATCTTCGGTATTGGAGTTTAACCCATGGTTATAGGATGCCTTTTTATCAGTGTCTTCATTTACCACTTTATAATATGGGATTCTCCAACGGTATTGATCTGTAGTTTGTTTATAATTAAATCTTGTATAAGCGCCTAAATCATCATCTGTTGGACCATCTCCAGTTAAATCTTCATAATCTGCAGAAAGAACAGACGATAAAAGAAAAGTATGAGCATAGGCAGGAGTTTCTATACTGCTAAAATATTCATCCATTCCACTAGAATTATCCGTTGAGTTTTCTGTATCTGAATAGGTTATGGTTCCTTTTTTAACATTATCTGGCCCCTCTTCTTCAACTGCAAAAGTGCTTTCTAATTTCTGTGTATTATAAACCGTTTCTCCATAAATATATCTTGCGCCATCGGCATTTATAGTTTTATACCCCGCTAAATGATGGCCTCTTGCATTTGGGTTAGTATTTAAAGCATCAAATAACGGATCAAGGCTAGCTTCTTGAAAAGAAACTGGAACAATGGCTTTATTTCTTAATTCTCTATGTTCTCTTGCAATGGGTTGATTGAAAGAGATTTCACTATAACCAGAGCCTCCTAAACCATCATTAGGAATGATTGGTTCTTTTTTAAAATAGGAGTTTAAAGCATATTTACCAGGACTGTTTTGTGTGCCACTAATACCAATTCTAATGGGGTTGTTTCCCCCTAATTGGGTATTAAAAATTGCGGATTCATTATCAATATTAAATTCCCCAATGGCTTTATAATACACTTCTTCAAAATCAATATTTTTAGTATCGTCATCCTCATTATATTCAAAATAATTTGTAACAGGAGTATCCCATATTCCAGTTCTAGACTCTCCATCAATTGTTCTAAAATCTAATCCTACATGCCAACCTGTACCCCCTTCTATTTCACCACCAAAACTGTCACTATTGCTATCATCTTGAACAGTTTGACTATAAACCAATCCAACTTGACTACGAAAAGGCCTAAACATGCCTCCCGTACCTTGTCCATTTATATTATAGATATCGAAAGTGTAATTTGTTATGGGAAGAACCAATGTTTTTTTACTAATAATATCTTCCTTCTCTCTATTAAAATCTAGCATGGAGTCATGATCTCCTAAATGATTAAAATTATAACCATAAGCATTTACAAAAGAGATTGTGTCTTTTAGTTTTTGTATAGCTCCAAATCCAGTAACCCCTATTTCTGCATCAATTCCCCAAAGATCTGGGCCAAAAGAAATTGCAAAAGAAATGTTAGAATTATCGTATTTTTTTCTGTTAGGAGGGGTATAGGTATTATTTACAAATGAAATACTTCCTTGACCTGAAGTAGAAAATTTATTTTGATATTTATTTTTTTCAGCTTTTTCCCCTATGCTTGCACTGGCGCTCATATTAAAAGACGTCAAACCTTTTCGTGAATTATAACTCACACCAACACTAGACGACAAATTATTATCAGATTTGCTTTTATCATCACTTTTTCTACTTATGCTAACGGAAGGATTCACAGTTGCTCCACTTGAAGCTGATGAAGAAATATTCATCCCTACAGATAAATTTTTTGTAATGCTATAAGAAATCCCATAAGAGGGTTCAAAACTTATTCCTGTATAATTATTATGTTGCATCGTTATCCCTGCGGATGCAGTTAAGCCAACATCACCCAATCCTACAAATTGTGGGTTAACATTTAAAGTTAGCCCTACTGTTTTATTATCTCTTATATGATCTCTATAAATCATTTCATCCCCTTTAAAGTCATCGGGTAATCCACGTACCTGCCTATTAATCTGTCCCACATTTAGGTTCCAACCCAATCCAACCCAGGTAGCTTCCTGATCCATGGTAACCCCAGAATCATAGGCTAGATTTAATGGATAGCCTCCAACATCCATAATGGGGATGTTGTAATTAAAATCTCCAGAAGAGAGATTCACCATATCTGAGGTGCCAATAGGCGTAAAAGAGTTAAACTCAGGCTGTGAAGGACCACTTGTCAAGGCATATAAACTTGCAGGTTGCACTACTGATAAAATCATTTGTAGTGCTAAATAACAGGACACTACTTTGGATATTCGACTGTTTCTTATTTTTTGTATCATAATTGTTTTTTCTGTATTAGAAAACGACTTAAAAAGTCTATAAAATGAAATATTTAAATCTCAGTATCTTGATATTGTAATTCTGTAGTATATGATTCACCATCGTTAAATGAATACTTCAAGCTCATTGATTCAGAATCAATTGAAATAATATCACAGATGTAATCAGGGATACCACTATTGCTTCCAGGCTCATAAGTTATTTTTATTATTAAATTACCCTCATCAACCCATTCCCAAGTGCCAAATAGCTCTATTCCCCCACCAAAAGGGATGTTTTGTTGATAAGAACCATCTGAGAAAAAGTATAAATCTGCAGTAGTGCTACTTTCTATATACCACCATTTATCAAACAATAAAGATGTATTTGATATATTGTCATCACCTCCATCATCACTACTACAGCTAGCCAACCCTACGAACAACAGTAGTAAAATGTTTAATCTTAAAAATTGCTTTTTCATATTTATTAGTTTTTAATTATTTTATGTCTTAAAAGGTATTTCGTTGAATTTGTATTTAAAGATCCCATTGTTAAATAAGCGATCCCGATAGATGAGTTGGATGTTTTCATTGGCTGGGATTCCTCCAAAATAAAGCAGTACTCTTTTAAAAGGACTTACTTTAAAGTGTCTTTCAAATTGAACTCCCGAACAGGGGATAGTGTCGTTGGATTCCGTTACCGCTACAAAGTCATTTTTAATGGTAGCTGCCATATACATCACCGATTTGTCATAATCCATAGAGGTGTATTCTGCCTTTAATAAATCAGCATTGTTTATGTGTTCGAACTCAAATTCTATGATGCGTTCCAAGGCATATTTTTTAGACAAGGAGTCTATAAGTTGTAAATTTTCTGATCCCATATTTTTTAGCAAATAATATTCAATAGGAACTTCGGTAGCTCTATACTGAATGTCATTAGAAAAATGCATAACCTGCCTAGATTTCCAACCCAAGTTTTCCTGCCTAAAAATCTTATAAGAGTTTTCAGAATCCTTAATGTCTTTCTTGTTTTCAGAACTACATGAAAAAATGAACACGCAGAGCAGTACGAGATAAAGTTTATTGTTCCCCTTCATATTTTTTATTGGCATATTCGATAAAAGCATCGGTGATATTATACTCCTTATTACCATACATAATGTTTCCATTACCCTGAGTGCCTAGAACAATTGCAAAATTGTTTTGCTTCCCATATAGTTGCATATAATCGTTAATTCTATTCCAGACCTGTTGACTCACTTCATTAGAAAAGTAGGCTCCCATTTCTTTTAGCTTATTGTTTTCAAAAACAAACTGGCGTTGTTGAGCTTCCATGGGGTTTTCCTTTGAATCTACTTGTAATAAACCTACAAGACTATCCACTTTCTTTTTTTGCAGGGAAAGCTCTTTTTGATGAATGGCATTTAAATCTCTAGAAAGATTAAAGCCTGAGAAAACGGCGACATTGTCTAGATAAACTAGTTGTGGTTTTTCTTTTTCTAAGTAGGGTAGAAAGATAAAAATAACTAGCCCTAAGACTACTACAGCATTAATTATACTGAGTACAGATGGTTTTAAACGGGTGAGTTTGATGGTTACGTTTTTTTAAGTTAATAGTTATAAAGTTCCTGATTCTAGTAAAAAAATTACTAAAATTGGCTTTACAACTCAAAACTTAAAAGCATACGCCTTAGAGCAAAAGAGTCATTCACTAAAAAAAATAGACTTAATAAAAAATCAACTTAATTAATGGGGGAGATTGACCAAGTTATTTGATAATATATTGTGGGAGAGCTTCAAAAGTAGGAATAAATATGTTAATAATACTCTTTTGTTGTAAGGTTTTTTTTAAAACATTGTCTTTGATTTTAATAGATATTGATAGTCAGTAATTTAGAAACATTTTTTTATTAAAAACCGAAATATTACATCTACTTTTAAAGGGTTTAAATAAAATATTTAATAACCAGACCCTCATTATTAGCCAATTAATTCTTTTTAATAGTTCTTTTTTCTCTTCCTATACTAATTATAATAGAATCCTTATATACTGAGTTAATTCTAAAGACCTCTAATTTGTCCTCTTTTCTAATTCTTTTAACTTGTCCATTAATTTTTAATAGAACTAAAGGGCTTTTATTGTTATGGTTTTTTACATAACCAAAATATTCAACTTGTGGCCAAGAAATAATTTTACGTGCTTTCGGTTTTCTTCTTACGGCTTTTTTTATGCTTTTCTTTTTCTTAACGATATAGGTTCCTAAAAAAGGGTCTCTGTTTAATTTATTTATATGAATCGTATCTCTTAATATCGTAGTTACATGGACAGCCAATTCGCTGTTCTTGCTCATTTCTACGGGGCTATGAGTTGAACCCGTATTAGAAATAAATTTATAGCCAACAAAACCCCAGATAAGGATTAAAAAAAGGATTAATACTTTATTTAATTTTTGTTTATTCATTTATAATAACCTTTCCATTTAGGTTGTAGGCCCCTATGTTACCTGCCTCATCTTCACCTCTTACCCTCCAATAATAGGTTCCTGTTGTATTAAATATATAATTAAAATTAGTGATAAGCATACTATCATTTTCTATAATAGTGCTAAAATTGATGTCTGATGAAATATCATAAACGCTAGTAATGGTTGAGTTTATCACGCCAGAATCTGCTCCAAAATTCCAAGAAAAATTTATTTCATCTCCAATTAAAAATTCTTCTTCGAATGCTGGTGTGATTAATGAGGGAGTAGCTGGAGCTACTGTATCTATAAAAAATGTTTTAGATGTATAAGAAGTCTCGCTGGTGTCATTAATTGCTTTTACCCTCCATAAATATTCTGCATCTTCAGTAATAACAGTATTGTCTAATGATATTGAGGTGCTGGTAATCCCCTCTTCTAAAAATATCGTTGTATTTCCAGAAGTAGTTACTTTTTGTAATTCAAAGTAATAATTATTGGCATTTTCAAGGGAATCCCATGTAAAAATAATGGAAGTATTATTGGTATAAAGGTTATCTGAAGGACTCTGCAATACTACCAATTGATTTGTTAAATCTACAGAGGCGATCACCTCGAATGAATTTGGGAAATTAAATTGCGTTTGATAGGCAAAATTTACTCCCTTTACTCTCCATTCATAGTTTCCCGTATTTATGGTAATTTGAAAAGGAGGTGAAGTTACCGTAGAATCTACTAAAAGATAATTACTAGAATACACCTGTATGGTATAATCGTCAGCTCCCTCTATAGGATCCCATAAAAACTGAACTGTATTGCCTTCAATAATATCTCCGTCTAAAGGGTTGACAGCGGTTATAATATCTTCAGAGATATCTTCTTCAAAAATGTCGCTACAGGAAAAGATTAATAACCCGAGTAACGATACGAAAATAATTTTAGTGATTTTTTTCATAATTTTGGAATATAATTTTAGTAAAAAGTTTGTTCTTAGAATTTTGTTGTTTTTTTAAAACATGTAGTTTTATACTTGCAATTCGAGCATATTCAAAATCTTTTTCAAAACGATAAATAGCTTTTAGTAACTCATTAAAAGATCCTTCTAAAGTTATCATATTTGAATAAATGGTAAAATAATTATCGCTCGAAATATGAAGATTTTCAATCTTAGATAGTTTGAAATTATGTTCTTGTTGGCTTATAAAGTTTAAGATCTCATTTTGTACGATGTCAGGATTTTTTGCTTTTTTACCAATGATATTGTCAAGACTTTGAATCTCATTTTTTAGTTGTAGTAAGTCTTCATCTATATTTATATTTTTTTCAATATTTTTTTTAGATTCAGAATAATAATTCACAGCCTCTATAGCCCCTTTAAAAGAACGTTTATAGGCTGCAATACTCAATACTATAAATAGGAGGAGGACTCCATAAAATTTCTTTTTATTGGTGAGTTCACTAAACATCTATAAATACAGATTTATGGAGAATTGATATTCATTATTAACATTCATATAAGATGTGACATCTATTTTTGTTATCCATTTTAATTTATCTAAATCTTTCACCAAATCATTCACACTGTTTTTTGTAGTTGTTACCCCTTTTACAAGAATAATTTTTGGGCTAATAGCTATTTTGTCTTCTACAGCTATTTGACCATTTATTGGAAATACCGATAGTTCTTTTAAGAGCATATTTCCTTTAACTTTTGACGCAATTTCTAAGAGATAAAAACTAAGGTAATCTGTAGAGCCAAAACTTGAGTTTGCTATCACACTTTGCTTGTATTCTTTGTCTTTTTTTAAAACCTCTATCTGATTTATCATATCTGTTTTTACAGCTAATTCTTGCTGAATATTTGCGCTTTTAGTACTGTAATATGACGACACAAAATAGCTTGTGGTAAGCAGAATCGTAAATAAAAGTAGGGTGATCAATCCTGTAACTGAAAAAGCCTTTTTATAAATTATGTTTTCTTTAAACGATTCCGTAATTTCTTCAAAATTGGTAACATTATCATTTGCTAAGTAATTCAGAAATCCAGAAAAAGCAATGATTTGGTCGTTTTTAACAAGCTCGTCTCCCAACCTAAAATCTATTAATTCTTCACCTTGGCTTTTCTGGACAGACTCGATAGTTGGCGGGTTAAACCTATAATTAAAAAAATTAGTTCTAATGCTATTTGTTTCTGGCAGTAAAGGTTTACATTTTTCCAAAACAAAAGGACCAATGTTAAAATCGATTAGGTCAATTTTATGATCACTAAATAATTTTAAAATTTCACCTGTGACTTCCTTCCTAGTAACAGAAAGCAACACTGAATCTTCAAGGGTTTGTTCAAAAATGTAAAAGTTCTCTGGATTTTTGTTAAAAAGAACTTTGTCTAAAAAATTAACCTGATTGGGAACTATTTTATTGATTACATTAGTTCCTGTTATCGATAAAATAACAGGGATTGTTTTTTTTAGCCTAGTGTTAAGTTTCGAAAAATCGTCAACCTTAAATTGATCAAGGATTTTTATTTTATTTTTATTTTTATGCAATTGAATTACATGATACATAGTTTGTTGTTTCATATAATGAACATGAATTGCATAAAATTCATTGATCAAATAAGTATTTACAAAAGAGGATATCATTAATAAATAATAGTGGGTTTAATAAATATATGTAGTTTAGATTTCGATTTCGATTTCTTTTTACTGCTAAAAAACCAACTTATAATTGGAATTCTAGATAAAAGGGGTGTTCCTGTTCCAGTATTTTCTTTTTCTAATTTATCAAGGCCTCCAAGCAAAATCATTTCATTATTTTTTACTCTAACCAAAGACTCGAAATGTTGTGTTGCCTTATCTGGAGGTGCAGTTTCTCCGGCTCTACCTAAAAAGGCACTTTTCTCTACTCTAATATTTAAAGTAACTTGTTCGTTTTTTGAAACATAGGGCTTAATTATTACTGATAAATTGGCATCTGTAGATTTCCAAACCCCAGATTGCAAGATGTTTTCATTAATTCCAGTTGTTATCAATCTATTTGTTTGTTCAAAATAATAGCTGGTTTCACCAATGGATACACTTGCTTCATGGCCATTTAATGTTGCAATTTTAGGGGTAGATTTTACATTTATTATCGAATTATTTTCTAAAGCTATCAGATTTGCATAAAAGTTTTCTGCAACCTTTCCTAAATTAAAAATCCCAAGGCCATTAAAACTACTAATCAAGTCGTTTATAGAAGCTGAGTTTAGAACAAGATCAGGTGCAGGATATACAACACCACCGGTTTTTACATCTGCATCTTCAATATTAAGAACAGCTTTAAGTCCTGTTTGAATATCATAGGATTTATTATATTGTACTATTAATACCTCTATCTGGATGAGCGGTACAATCCTATCAATCTCACGAATGTATTCTCTTAATTCCAAAATATTAGGCTTTGATCCTGTAACAATTAACCCATTTAGTTCTATAACTTCATTAACTTCTACATTTTCGATTAATGACTTTGGTAAAGTAGGCAAGACAACCTCAATGGTTCTATTTTCTAACTGAATTAATTCTGTGGCTCTTAATCCTTCAGTATTTTGTTCTCCAATAAAATAAATATTATTTTCTTTTTTAAAAGTATATTTTTTACCTTTAAATATATGTTCTAATAAATCATCAAAATCAATTTCTGTGGCAAATAATGTTGTGATTTCTTCACCTGGTTTGTCATACATGAAATAATTAATATTGAGTAATTCTGCTGCCTTTATTATAATATTAGTTAGATTAGATTCATATGCTTTTACATTAAGATATCCATTAGGACTTAATGATATTGTTAACTCTCCAGAATTTTGTAATGGAGTTGTATTGTTTTTTCTTTCTTTTCTTTTGTTATTTGTTTCATTAGGTTTTTCTTCATCATCTTTTTCAAGAAAATAAAACCCATTTTCATCGATGGTAAGCGTTAATTGATTAGACTTTGCCATCATTTCAATAACTTGGTCAAAAGGTCGGTTAATAATATAAGCAGAGATTAAAAATTCTTTGATGTTTGGTGCTAGAACAATATTTTTATTACTTAATTCAGTTATTCTTTGTGCAACTCTAGGAAGTGAATCTTTTTTAAGCTTTAATGATAAAAAATTATTTGGGGGGTTATAAGTAATATCTAAAATTTTCGGCTCTTTTTTTTGGACTATTACGTCAACTTCTTTTTTCTTATAAAATGAAATGATATTATTAAAAAATGAAACTTCTAAATCATATTTATCTATTAAGAATATAAAAACATCTTTCACTTCAACATCGAAAAAATTACCGTTGACCAATTGATCTAAATTGCTATCAATACTTACATTTAATTTATGTTCCTCGGAAATTAAGGTGATAAAATCATATAGAGTCAAACTAGACACATCTATTTTAATTTTTTGCTTTAGGCCTTTACTAGTTTTGGCAATTTCATTTAGATTGTTTTCTATAGATTCTAGATCTGCTGATTGTGAAAACACAGCCATAGAACAGAAAAAGCTTGTCAAAAAAAATAGCACTCTAATCATAAGTCATCTTTGTCTTCAATTAAAATAGGATATACTTCTTCAATACTCGTTACCCCTTCTTTTATCAATCTTAATGCTTTCTCTGAAAGCCTATGGTGTTTAAATATGCCTAGGTTCTTTTCAGAATTAATATCACCGCTCTTTATTATATTCTTTATGGTATTGGTTAAAGGAATAAGCTCATAGATTGCGATACGGTCTTTATATCCAGTATGGAAACAATGATCGCAACCAGAAGGGGTATAATGATAGCTCAGTTTTCCTAAAAGAAGATTACCCGGATTTTTTTCTTTAATATCTGCCTTCACCTTACAATGGTTACAAAGCCTTCTTACCAATCTTTGCGCCACAGAAATTTTTAGAGTTTCTGCAATTAAAAATGAAGGAACCCCCATATCTATAAGCCTAGAAATAGTTCCTAATGCAGAATTGGTGTGAATGGTAGACAGCACTAAATGTCCTGTTAAACTTGCGCGTATCGCCATTTGAGCAGTTTTTTCGTCGCGTATTTCTCCCACCATAATAATATCAGGATCTTGTCTTAGAAAAGTTTTTAGAGCACGAGAAAAAGTAAGTCCAATTTCTTCTTTTAGTTGCACTTGATTAATGCCTTCCATGGTATATTCAATAGGATCTTCGATAGTAAGAATGTTACAATTAATTTTATTTAACAACTTAAGAGTGGCATATAAAGTGGTTGTTTTTCCAGATCCTGTTGGTCCACTTATTAAAATTATTCCTTTAGAAGCACTTATTGCCTCCAGAAATATCTTTTCTTCATCGGGACTCATTCCCAACTTCTCTATGGTTAGGTTTGAAGTATCTTTACCTAAGATCCGCATCACAATTTTTTCCCCATATAAGGTTGGTAATACAGACACTCGAATGTCAAAATCTTTATAATTTATCCTTCCGTCCTGGGGCAGCCTTTTTTCGGTAATATTTAACTTCGAATTAATTTTGATTTTATTTACTAATTCTGCATAATCTTCCTTTTTAACCTTATAACGCTCAATTAATTTTCCGTCTATTCTAAAACGAATTCGTGCTGTGTCTTTAAACATTTCAAAATGAATATCACTACTCCCAGTAGATTTAGCATCCCATATTAAATTTTCAAGAAAATCTCCACCGAGTTTAAATTCTGAACCCACTTCTCTTTTACCGTCTGAGCGATAATATTTGGATAGAGTTTTATTAATAATATCAGCTTCTAAAAACTCTATCTTTACAGGAAAGCCAAGAATTAGTTCTAGTTCTTCTGTAGAAATTGTTTTGGAGATTTCTTCTTTCGAATAAAGTACTAATACTCCATCTTCAATTCCTTTTGGAATAATAGTATAATGATAGGCAATATCAGCAGGGATTAATTGCTGATTTTCTACTGTTAGCGTAATTTCTTTAAGTGTGTTCAAAGATTTTATTCGTGTTTATATATTAAAATAAGAGTTATCATAAAAGTTAACTGGAATAAATAGCGCCAATCCCTTTAAAAAAATCATAAAGCCAGCTAAAATTCCCGCCAGAGGGATCAATTTATTACTGATGAGTTTTTTAAAGACTAATGAAAATAAAAGGGTGAGTATCATACCAGAAATAAAAAAAACCATATAGTGATGTAAGCTAAAAAAAGGGGTTATGGCAAAAAAGAAAAGGACATCTCCGATTCCAATATTATGCGTAAAAGGATTGGTAAGTTTATGTTGTTTTATAGAAATATACAGCCAAAGCAATGTCATGATAATCAATACGAATACTGAATTAATTAGAAATATCAATACTGATTTTTGATCCAACCATAACAATATTGTTCCAATTGCAAATACCCCAATGACCAATAAAAAATGGATGGCACGATATTTAAAATCCTGATATATTATACTCGCCAATAGAAGACATAAAACAATATTTAAAAGCAGACCTATCATATTAGTCTTTTGTAGCTTCCTTTAATAATTTGTTTTCATCAATTTCCCAAACATTAAATACCCCATCGCTATCAAAATCTGATAAAGATGTAGCCGTAGCTTTAAAGCTATTAGTTCCAGCTGCAATAATTTCAATCTTATATACTGCCTGCCCTCCTTGATCAATAGTCAATAAAGGTTCAAATCCTAATTCTTCAAAACTTGAAGTATATCTTGAATATCTGTAAAAATGACTTTTCTCTAAGGCAAATACGTGATTCAACATGCTTTGTGCTTCAATGGCTTTAGCTTGGCTTATTACAGAAGTCTGATTGGGCAAAACCATTAAAAGAAGAATACCAATAATACATAATACTATTAAAATTTCGGTCATCGAATATGCCGGAAGGAATGCGTTTTTCCCTTTTGATTTTTTGATTCTTCTCTCATTTAAGGAGTGTTGAATCTTTTTTAGTTGTCTTTTCATATATAATAAATTTTTATTTTCCTCCAATAACTTCACTTAGATCAAACATCGGAGCATACATAGAGATCATGATTATCCCAACGATTCCTCCTATAAAAAGGATCATTAAGGGTTCGATTATGGTACCCATTGTTTTTGTTTTATGCTCAACCTCATCGTTGTACTGATTGGCTAAGTTTAAAAACATAGTATCTAATTGATTTACTTGTTCGGCAACTTTCACCATCGAAATAATATTTGAATCAAAAATTTTAAATTTTGATAATGAGGTGCTTAACGTATGTCCTCTTACAATGTCTTTTTCAACTTGCTCTAAAGCATGTTCTATAGGATAATAACCTATCATTTTTTTTATCAAATTAAGGGACTCAACTAATGATGTTTTTGAAACCAATAAAAGTGACATTGCCTGACAAAATCGGGTTAAATAAATATCTTTATTTAATTTTCCGAAGAAAGGTATTTTTAAAATTATCTTTGAAATTATACGCCTGTATGAAGTGCTTTTTTTAATCTTTTGAATAACAATCACAATAATTACCACAACTGCTAAAAAAATTAAAAAGAGTGTTTTGAAATTTTCTGAAAGTGCAATTACATATTTTGTGAGTGTGGGTAATTCTCTGTCAAATTGATTGAATACCGATTTAAATAAGGGAACTACATAGGTAAGCATAAAATACAGGGTAGCTATAGTTAAAACCAGGATAAATGCAGGGTAGGTGAGTATAGAAATGACTTGTTTTTTCAACTTAACCTTTCTAAGGAAAAACTTATGCAATTCTTCCAGAATTGTATTCAACTTTCGGGTTTCTTCACCAATTTTTACACTAAAGACTTCATAGGGGCTAAATTGTCCGGTCTTGTCCATGGCTTCAAATAGTGATTTGCCTTTAATAACATCTTGTAAAAGACTTTCCATGGTTTGTTTTGCCAAGGTGTTTTTTTGTTCGTCTTTAGCCATAGACAAAGCCGTTTTAAAATCGATTCCCGATTTAAGTAAAATGGCAAGATTCTTATAGATATTAACTTTTTTTGAGTCACCTAATTTTTTGGAAAAAGAAATGTTTTTGTTTAAAATAGAATTGGGATTTCTTTTTTTTGAAGCGGTCTTGTTGTTATTTTTTATATGTCCTATGTCAATACTCATTCTTCAAGGATTAAATAATTTGAAAAATAGTTTTTATATACACGAAGGGGGGTTTCCTTTTTATAAAGAATAGATTTTATTTTGATTCCTGTTATTAAATGCTCCTCTTTATTAGGGTCTTCATTTTCTAGGAAATCCAATTGAACACTTTTAGTTTTTATAGAATCTTTAGATCGTTTAGCTTTTCTGAACAAATAGTTTTTATGGACCTTATATTGTATAAACTCATCATTATAAAAAACAACCGTAAAATCTTTTCCGTTTTCAGAAATTATTTTATCCGAATAAAAAAAGTCTTCCTTTAATTGAGCGTAAAATGATTGTACCGCAAAATTCTCTGAAGAAGTTTTAGAATACTCATAAACATTTTTTGAAAAATAGGCATACACCACATAAATCATACTTACAATAATGCTCATTAGAGTAAGATTTATAATCATTTCTAAAAGGGTAAATGCTTTAATTTTTATCATTTTTATTTTCTTCATAAACCAGAAAGGAATAGTTGACAATCTTTTTTTCTATTGCCATTACTAATTGAACCTTATTGAGTTTTTGATTATTAGGGTCTTTTGTCACTTTTTTTTCAATTGTAAAGCCTTCAAATTTGAAATTTGATATGGAAATATCTTTTTCTTCTTTGATCTGTTGAATTAATTCTACAAGTTCATATTCATATTCATATTTTTTAAGTAGTGGAGTTTGATTAATTACATTAGAAAACACCATAGTTGATATTAAAGAACATAGGGTTATTATGGTTATGGCAATAACCGTTTCCATTATAGAAGATGCTTTTAACGTAACTTTATTGATCATATTTTTTTTACAAATATTAGTTCTTCACTTTTAAAATCATCTAATGTTGGTATCTGAAAAAAATCATCCGAAAACTCATTGCGAAGAATTTGACTATTAAATAACAGATTGTCATATTCTGTAACATTGGTCTCATGTAAGAGTGAGGATGTAAAAACACTTCCTTTTACGATTCCGTAAAGAGAAAGTTTACCATCACAAATTACCTCACCATAAACTAGAGCATTTTGATGGATGATAATCCTATTTTTATCTTCAGAAGCCAGACCGTTACCCAGTAGAACTAAGGATCCATACATACTGGAATACTCCTCCATAACAATAGATTTTTTAATATCTTCTTTTGAATCTACAAAGAGTACGGACGGGTATAATAATTTTACATTAGATTTAATGACTACTTCTTTAGAGGCATATACCTGAATATTACCTTCAAAACCTTCATGAAAAATCACTTTAGGAGCTTCGATAATTATATCTTCCAATAAAGCTGATTTATATATAGTTAGCGTGTCTTTTGATGTAACAATAATATTCCCTTTTAATTTTATGTTTTCTAATCTTGATTCAACTTCTAACACCTTTGTTTTATTCTTGAAGAGATTTATTAAGGATGAAAATTTTAGATCTTCTAATAGTAATAGTTCATAGTTTGATGGATAATTTAATGCCAAATAATCTGGCAGGGATAACTGTTTATTAGAATTATAGATCTTGCCTTCGTGTAAGGGCTTTTCAAGTCCATTATTACCAGAAATAGTTACTTTTTTTAAACCTTTTTTAGAGATATAAACATCCCCTTTTATAATCGTTTTCCCAGAAATTTTAAGGGGTTCATCGTTGTCTCTCAAATAGAGTGCAGGAGTTTTTTTAAAGCGCTTATTAGCAGCTAATAAAAATTGATGTACCGTATCATTTTTAGAAATTGTAGAGATGGTATATTTTTTGAAAAATCCCCAAGGAGATTGATCTATATAAGTTATAATATTACTATCATTATGATCAATAGGATTGTTGTTAAGATTCTCAGGGTTATTAAAATTTGCAGCGATAAAAGCAAGTCCAGATTGATTGTGAAGTAGCAATCTGTTTCTAAGATCATAATGATCGTTGAGATTAGTATTTAATGAATAAACTAACAACAAGGAATAACATAAAATCCCCATAAGGAGTGATATAAAAATAGCGTAGATTAATGATGCTGCTTTTAACATGTTAACTTTTAATTAAAGTGTCTTTTTCCTTCTTAAACAATCCTTTATAAAAGAGTTTCTTTAATTTAGAAGTATCCCTTTTTTTTGTTTCCTTTTTATTTTCCTTTTCCTGTTTTTTAATAGAATCTACTTGTTTTTTCATTTCCCTAGTAAGTTTCTTATAGGCTTTTCCTTTTTTATACCGTGTAGTATCTTTTTCTAATAAATTTACCCAAACCCCAATCTTTAAATTGTTTTTAAATTTTCCAGAAATCACTATTTCTCCATGGTCATTATATGATAAAAAATCTCCATTTTTTTCTCCATATTTCCACTTTAAAGACTCTTTTAAAACACCGTTACGATGCCAAGATCTCCATAACCCTTGCTTTAAGCCATAATTAAAATTTCCCTTTTCCGCTAGTTGGTTGGTATTATAGTATTTAATGTATTCCAAATGCAATAGTTCTCCACCCGAATCTCCAAAAGAACGATTTATGTTTCCTGATTTATACCAATAATAAAATTTATCCTGAGTAGTCTTTTTAGATTCAAGAGAAATAAAAAAATGAATATCAAACTCCTTGTTTCTAATCACTTTTTTTTGAACTTTCTCGTTTAAAAAAGAAAAAAAAACAAAAAGGGAACAAAGAAGAATCACATATTTAAAATATCTCTGGTATTTCATTAAATATTATTTAAGAACATCGTTTATAACAAGTAAATTAATAAAGTGTTTTTACCAGTATGTTGAAATAAAGGTTAAAATTCTAGTCAAACATTCCCTTACGGGTACCACGTAAGGGATGTGTGAAAATCACTTCATTAAAAATCTCCCCTTTTTAATTAAAGTGAAAAATACAAGAGCGAAATTGTCATATATTCATTTGGGAGTGTTACGGGAATCCGTAAAAATGTAAATCATTTTACTGTATAAGAAATGAATAAGATGTATTAAGTTGAATACTAAATAATTGGTTGAATAATAAAATTGATTAAATATAATTTTATTATTCAATGAAGATGAAAAGCCAAATAAATTTCATATTATTTAATTGAAAATTCCTAGATGTTTATGAGGTAAAAGTGTTGACATGTGATCTCAAATAAAATTAAATACTTCTAATTTTAAAGATGTTGATTCTATTAACTGATAAATATAAATTTATTAAACTAGAATATCATGTGGATAGAATTCTCCGAGCTGTTCCTTTTTATTTTAAAAATAATTAAGATTAAATGAGTCCTAAGTCTTTAACTATAGCTATTAAGTGTATAACATTTTTTGCTTTAAATTGAACACGAAGCCTGTTTAATCGTTTTTCAACCGCACTCAAACTAGCAGGAGAAATGCAAAGTTTTTTAAATTGAAAGCTAATATCTTCCTGGGTGTAGCCCTTAGACAATAGATTTACAATTTCGATATCATATTCGGTTATTTCTAAATCAGATTTTTCATTTAAAGCATATTTAACTTGTGGTGAAAGATAAAATTCGTTTTGGAATACTTTATGAACGGCTTCAGATAATTCTTTAAGTCCTTTTCTGCCTTTACATACATAAGCATTAATATTTTTTTTCATAAGTGATCTCACTTTTTGTAAGCGATCATCAATAGAGTAGGTGATGATTTTAAAATCAGGATGGTCATGTTTTAGCATTTTAACCAACTCTTCCCCCGATGAAAATTTTTGTTCGCGATAATCTTCTTTAAAAGACAAATCTGTAATTAATAATTCAAAGGGTTCTTTATCTAAAATGGCTTTTTTAATTTTAAGATACGCATCATCACAGTATTGAACCTGATGGATCTCTTTTACACCAATTTCAGAAAGCATCGTGTAAACTCCTTTGTTTATATCTTCTAAATCTTCTGCAACCAATACTTTATTAAACATATTAAAAAATCATTATTGTTTTAAATCCTTTATTCAATTCTGTTTCAAAACTAATAGTTCCTCCAATAGACTCCATACGGTTTTCCGTATTTGTTAATCCATTTTGCTTTTTTAAGATACCGCCTACCCCATTATCCTTGTATTCAATTATTATTTTATTATTTTTTTTATTGAAAGTAATAGCTACATGAGTTGCTTTACTATGTTTTTTCATATTAGTCATTAGTTCCTGAAGGACTCGATACACAGTCATTTTCTTTATTTCGGATACTTTTTCCCAATTAATTGTAGCGATATTTCTTTTAAAAATAGCAACCTCATTACTTTTATAACTCATTAGTAAATCGTTTAGGGTTTTTTCAAAATCAGTTCGTAAATCCAACGAGGCGTAGTTTTTTGAGATATTTCTAGTCTTATGGTAGATTTCTTCAATGTTATCCAAAATGTCATCTTGATTATTCGATGTCCCTTGGAGTTTGGTCATCACCTGATACATCTCATTGGCAAGTTCATCATGAATCCTTTTAGAGATTTGAGTTTCTGTTTTATAGTTCTGTTCAATTTTTATTTTCTTTTTACGGGCATTAAAAACGAAATAGGAGGCAATAAATATCAGAAAGATTGCTATGGCTAAACTTAAATAAATAAGTTTAAATCGTTTTTCTTTTTCTTTTTGAAGTAAGTTTTCTTGAGCTATTTTTTCTTGTTTATCATATCTATATTTATTAAATGAATAAATATTTCTTATACTATGCTTTGCTATATTAATGCTATCAGTTAGTCTTTTATATTCTATAATTTTTGGATCATCATAAAGTTCCATATAAAGTGATAATATATCTTGAGTATATGCTTTATTATTTATTATCATAACTATTTCGTAAGCTTTATTAGCAAAATATAAAGCCATTTTTCGATCTTTTTTTTCCAAATAATAATAAAACAAATTCTTATAGCTTAAATAAACCCCTTTAATATCGTTTAGATTTTTTCTTATTTCTAAAGACCTTTGCAAATTGCCTAAAGCTTCAGGAAAATTTAATTTTGATTGAACAAATCCTAAATTATTTAACACCAATGCTGTTTTTAATTTATTCTTATGTTTTATACTATAATTATAAGAAATCAATAAATATTTTATAGCTTGATTATAGTCTTTTAGATCTGTATAAATATTAGCTTTATTATTAATAATAGAAATACTATCTTTTAATTTGGAGGATATTTTTAAAGCTTCATTATAAATTTCGATAGCTTTTTCATAATCATTAGCAAACCTGTAAACTCGTCCTAAATGATTATATAATCCAATTCTTGAATCCTTTAAGGTATCATTAAATTGAAAATTATCTAGAAGTGTTATTGCCTCAAGAACTGACTTTTCACTCTCAAATATTAGACCTAACTCTAATTGACTTATAGCAACCATTCTTAGGTCATAGATCGCTCTTAAAGTATCTTCTTTTAAAAGTGATGCAATTTTATGTTTATAAAAGTAATTATATCCTGATGGCAAATCTGAATATTTTTTTGGGCTATTGATTCTATTATAATAAAATCGAGAACTATCTTTAGTTTGTTGAGAATATAAATTATTTGTATAAAGACAACATATAAAAAAGATTGATAAATAATAAAAAAGGAATGAATATTTTAAATATTTCATTCCTCAAAAGTAACATAAATACTTTATAATTAATTACCATCTCCCGATGGTGGTGGTGGTGGTGGTGGTGGAATATTATCATCACCATTACAACAATCTTGATATTCGCCCACATTACTTGAAACACTCTCAGGGGTGCAAGATAAAAACCCTAATATGAGGAATCCCGTAAAAAATATTACTGCTATTTTCTTCATTTTGTATTGTTTAAAATTTGACAATAGTGTTGCTGTCCGAGATGTTTTATCGGATACGATTTCGTGTAGCAACACGCTAAGATTTAAAGAGGCGCCCCTTTAATTGTGAGAAGTAATGAGCCATAAAAAAAATAGAAATACTTCTCAATTGATTTTACAATCCTTTTTTGGACTCAAATAGAATTGATTTTTTAACTCTTGTACAAAAGCTGAATTCAATTCTGATACAAATAAATAATAGTTATGAAGAATTTTATGGAATGGGCTTGGAAACTATTTGGAAAATGTTTTCCAAAAGAAAAAAGAAAGAATTAATCAATGTTTATGCTATTTATTGATGTATAAGAACCTCGTTTTAAAAGCTTTTCAAAAGGCAAGAAATGAAGTGCCTGGCAAAACGAATAAGACTCGTCTTGCAACTCATATTTCAGATATTCTCTTAAATGAGTATCGCCATCAAATATGTGAGCGGCAATTGCGGAATTTATTTAACGTGTCTGAGAAATGTGACCCAGAAGAAGATATTTCGATAAGCTCCTTACATATACAATATTTATGCAATTTTTTATCCTTAACCAATTACGATCATTTTTTAACGGTTCATCCTAACAAAAGCTATGCAGCTTCAAATACTAAAGTTTCTTTACCCAAAAAATCTAGTTCCGTAATCGTTATGTTTTCTTTTACTCTATTGCTATTTTCATTTACAATAACTATAAACCCTGAAAATATTTTAATAAGCAATACTAGTTCTATTAAAAAGTTTTTGATGCGATTTAAAAATATAGCCTAAATATTTTTTTAAATTCTTGATAGGAATTGTTCTATAACTAAATATTACAAGTTTTTTTACATTTAATTTCAATGCTAACTACACACTTCCAGATATTTACAAATGTGCCTAAGTTTCTTACGGGTACCCGTAAGGTGGTTGTGTTTAAGTAGTTTAAATTTATTACAAATAACTTTTAGTATTAGTAAACGATTATTGTAATTGTAGATACCCTGTATTATAGGATTATAAACAACAATAAAGTTGATGGTATACTGAGGGCAGTAATTGAAAAACAGATATGAAACCGGAAGAAACAAATCAAATCAAAAGCGTCATTGACAAGTATAAATCAAAAAAGAATGTTTTACTAAACGAAAGGAATGATGTTGAATTAAAACTTAGGAATGGTGAAATAATGACTTGGACAAGAGATTTCTTGATAGACAACCTCTACAAGGATTTTTATGAAACCACAGAACGAAAAGAATATCAAGAATTAGCAAAAAAAGCTACTGAAAAGGATGAGTTTGAAAAGTATTTTAGATCTGCTCATCTTTTGGCTTTTTTTAATATAGAAATTGACCCTAAAACACTTTAATATAAATAAATATGGCTGTATACTGCATTTCATACGACTTGAAAAGCGACAATTATGAGAACTTAATTGAAGCAATTAAAGCTTATGGACTTTGGTGGCATCAATCAGGTTCAACTTGGTTTATTGAGGCAACTCAAAGTTCGAAACAAATTCTCAACAATTTAAATAATCATTTATATGAGGGAGATAAACTTATTGTAATCCAAGTACAAAAGCATTGGTGGGCAACTGGCCATACTGAAGAAGAATATCAATGGATGAAAAATAGAAATTTTTAATTATGGAAACACAAGAACTTCTAAATATTGTTACAATTTCAATTTCAACCATTCTTTCTGTTGGTGCAATTATCTTATCGATTTGGTTTTATCGTGAAAGTAACAAGCAAAATAAAGAAACTGCCTTAATGCAGACAAATATTAAAAATGCGATTGAAAAATTAGAGCAACTTTATGACCGAACATATACTGATACTTTTGGTGCATTAAAGACTCAATTAGATGCAATGCAAAAACATATTTTTACTTCATCTGTTGGTGATACAAACATTAGTGAACCTAACAATTTAAGGTTCTATATTCTTGGTTGTATAACTGAAAAAACGACACTTACTATTGAAGACTTATGCAGTAATGTTAGTGGATTTAAAGAAACAGAAATAACCGAAACAGTTTATAAAATTCACAGAGAAGGGTTGGTTAATTTTGATGGTAAAAAGATTCAATATATAAAACCCGACAACTCTAAATCTATGGACGGACAAGGGTAAAACTACTGCCATCAAAACCTATATTTAATACTGATTTTGGTGCTAAATTCAGAGTTCAGAGCATATAAAAAAGACCGCCAAATCTTTTGATTTGGATTTTAAAGTAGAAAAGATAAAAAATAATTTAAAAAGATTTGGTTAAGGGAAAATTCGAAAGTTCAGTTCTTTGAATTCTCGTACTAACTATAGAACAAACATACGAGCCGAGACGTTAACTAATATTTAAAACTAACTCAATGGGAAAATTAACAGATAACACCTACGTTCTTACAGGGCAATCTGGGAAAAAATACATTTTTAATATTTATTCAATAGACACAAGTTTTAGTGCAGTTGGAGGAATTTATCTGTTCACAAGAAGAACAAAATCAGGAGACACTTTTTTACACACAAATAAATACCTAGGAAAAACCAATGACCTTTCTACTCGATTTGACAATCATCACAAAGAAGATTGTATTGTTGAAAATAATGCTAATTGTCTTTGTGTAATGAGAGTTGACTCTGAAGATGACAGAACTAATTATGAAACTGATTTATTATTAGCAAATAATACGACTTGTAATGAAATAAACAACTGATGGATTTAAGAAAAATAGTACAAAAGCTTGAATGAGAATGATGTAAAAAACAAAATCTGAATCGGAAGCTACCTCAAAAAGAGATAAAATTGAAATTTTTTGTTGCTGTGAGGAATTTAGAAAAAAGTCGTCACCAAAATGCAATCTGAAATAAAAAGGGAGGAAAATATGAAAGAAAAAAAGCTTTTAAAAGATAACAAGGATGATTAAAAATAAAATATCTATGGCTAGCAATGACAAGATAATCGTTAAAATGGATTTTGGTGCTTAACCTTAGACCGTCGAGGGGAATGAGCAATAACAACCTAAATATAATTCTTAAAAAGAAAATATGGCAATATTAACAAAAGAACAATTTCGCTCAATAGCAGAAAATAATGCTGGGTATAGTGGTTTAACAGGATACGTTAATGAAAGTAGAACTTATTCTAAATCATCTGCAACAACAAGTATTTTTCTTTCTCATTCACACCTTGACAAAGATGTTGTTGAACAAGCAAAAATATTTTTTGAAAACTTAGGGATAAGCATATATGTAGACTGGGCTGATGAAACAATGCCAGAAAGAACAAATGGAGTAACTGCAAATAAAATCAAAAACCAAATAATTACAGTAAACGACAAATTTGTTCTATTAGCAACGAATAATGCTGTTAGCTCTAAATGGTGTAATTGGGAAGTTGGGATTGCAGACCCCTTTAAATTACCAGATAAAAAGCTTGCAATCCTACCACTAGCTAATAATAGAGGAGATTGGGATGGAAATGAATACTTACAGATTTACCCTCGAATAGAAAGAAATCCTAGAAAACTTGGCGGAGAAGGTTATTTTGTTTGGTATCCAGACGGCAAATGGGATACTATCGAAAACTGGTTAATAAAATAATTAGTGATGAAAAGAAAAATACAACTGTTTATCAATGAATTTCTAAAAGAAATTGAAGAAAATAATGCAGCAATTTTTGCAGGTGCAGGGCTTTCAGTAGCTTCTGGACATGTTGACTGGAAAGGGTTGCTTAAAGATTTTGCAGATGAACTGTATCTTGATGTAGAGAAAGAGACAGATTTGATTTCATTGACTCAATACCACTTAAATAAGAATAGTAACAATCGGCATGCTCTTAATCAGAAAATTGCTAATGAATTCCATCATGGAAAATCACCAAATGAGAATCATGAAATTCTGTCTCGTCTTCCTATAAAAACTTTTTGGACGACAAATTACGATAGATTAATTGAGAAGTCATTAGAATTAAAAGGTAAAATTGTTGATGTAAAATATACTACAAAGCAATTAGCAAATACAATTCATGGAAGAGATGCTATTTTGTATAAAATGCATGGAGATGTAGAACATCCAGACGATGCTATAATTTCAAAAGATCAGTATGAAAAATATTATAATACGCATGGAGCATTTATTAATACTTTGAGTGGCGACTTAATTTCAAAAACCTTTTTATTTATAGGCTTCAGCTTTACCGACCCCAATTTGGATTATATATTAAGTAGGATTAGAGTAACTTATCAAAATAATCAGCGAAAGCATTATTGCTTCTTTAAAAGTGTCACAAAAAAAGGAAATGAAAAAGAAGAAGATTTTGAATATAGGCAAACAAAACAGACTTTAATAATAAACGACTTATTGCGTTTCAACATTCACGTCCTTTTGGTAAATGATTACTCTGAAATAACAGATTTACTAAAGAAAATTGAAAATAAGTTTAAAAGAAAAACAATATATATTTCTGGAAGCGCACATGAATATGGCAAATGGGACTCCAATAAAGCAGAGAATTTTATTTCCAAATTAAGTCAAGAAATAATTAATAATGGATTTAAAATTGTCTCAGGATTTGGTCTTGGAGTTGGAAGTGCAGTTATTACAGGAGTTCTTAAAGAGGTTTATCTTAATAAAAAAGAAAATTTAAAAGACCAATTACTATTGAGACCGTTTCCTCAAGGCAAAGAAGCTATGGTTCAATGGTCTTCTTATCGTAAAGATATGATTTCATATTCGGGTATTTCTTTATTCATCTTTGGAAATAAATTTGATGGAGGTAAATTAAAATTAGCAAATGGAGTAAGAAGTGAATACGAAATCTCATTAGAACAAAATTCGATTGTTATACCAGTAGGAGCAACAGGATTTATTTCAAAAGAATTATGGAATGAAACCCTTTCAAAATATTCTATAATATTTAATTCAGAAGATAATATTGAATTGTATAAGAAACTAGGAGACAACAATCTAGAACCAGATGAATTGATAAAATTAATAATAATATTTTTAAATAAACTTATTAAATAAATAAATTATGGCAAGAAAAGTATTTACAAGTTTCCATTATAAACCTGACAACTGGAGAGTATCCCAAATTAGAAGTATAGGTAAAATTGAAGGTAATTCAATTGTTACTACTAATAAATGGGAGGAAGTTACAAATGGAGGAACAACAGCAATCAAAAAATGGATTAATGATAATATGTATGGTAAATCCTGTGTTATAGTTTTTGTTGGTGAAAATACAGCTGGTCGAAAGTGGATTAACTATGAAATTAAAAGAGCTTGGAATGAAAAAAAAGGGCTTTTAGGAATTTATATTCATAACATAAAAAATAGTAAAGGAGAAAAAACAAATAAAGGAAATAACCCATTTGCAGAATTTACTGTTGGAGAAAAGAAGCTATCGTCAATTGTTAAGTGTATCAACCCTCCATATACTGCTAGTACAAGTGTATATAACCATATTAAAGATAATATTGAAGATTGGATTGAAGAGGCTATTGAAATAAGAAATAACAACTAATGAGTGTTTTAAGCAAGTCTCAATTTTACGGATTTATAAATTCAACAAAGGCTATACCAATATGGGTTTTCGTGTTTAACTCAAAGTTAAGTGCCTTGAACAAAGTCTCAAAAATTTTCAATTTTTCGTGTGTATTAAATAAAGAAAAAATTAAAAATTTGGCTGAGTGTTAAACTGAAAAAAAGTGCGTTTTAATTCCTTAGTATGTTTATACAAAGCATTACAACAAATTATTAAAAACAATAAAAACTAACAATTATGAGTGAAGGAAAAGTTAATTGGCAAGGAAAAAGCGGAAATACTTACAGCTTTGAAATTTTTAATATCATATTCAATTTTAATCCAAATCAAGATGGTAATTACATTTTTGCAAAACAAACCCAGACTGGATGGGATGCTGTTTATATTGGAGAAGGTGATTTAAAAACAAGAACAAGTGATGAGCAACATAGTAAATGTGCAATTAGGAAAGGAGCTACTCACATACATGCTCATTTAAATAATAATGAAAAAAACAGAAAAGCAGAAGAAACTGATCTTTTAGAGTATAATACAGAAGCTTATCACCCTACTGGTTGCAATATTAAAATTGGGGGATAATTTATATTATAAACATGAAAACCAGAACTCAAATATGGAATTTTCTAAGTGATTCAAAAACAAATGAATACCTCTCATCCTTAATTGTAAAAAAATATCAAAAATGGGATTTGTATACAAATATTTTTTTGGTATTTGCGACTTCTTCAAGTATTGCAACATGGGCAATCTGGAAAGAAATGACTTTACTCTGGGCAATGATTATCGCTATTAGTCAAATTGTCACATTAGCGAAGCCCCATTTTCTTTTTCCAAAATATGTTAAGGTTTTCTATGAAAAAAGTATTCAATGGCAGAATTTATCACTTGAAATAGAAGAATTGTGGCATAAAATTGATAATTCAATTATTGAAGAATCTGAAGCTTCCAAAATATATTTTGCGTTAAGAAAAAGATGTTTAGTATTTAATAAAGTTCCAGAAGATATAATATTTTTCGACTACAATAAATTACAAGATAAAGCAGAAACATTATGTAATTACAATATTCAAAAACTATACAGCTATGAGTAAAGAAAGACCAACTCCACCATCAAGACCAAGACCAACTCCACCACCAAGACCTGAACCAGGAACTAGAAGTTTTCCTGGACATAGAAATCCACCGCCGCCGCCAAAAAAATAAGTTGTGGGAACAAAGTGTCATATGCAATGCGGGGTTCATTGGTTTTTCGGTCTGCGGCTCGTTGTTGGAACACCACCAACCACTGGATGTTATATTAAGAGAATCGCTCAAAACAATTGAAACTAATGGAGAAAGAAGAATTAAAAAATAAATTGGATGAATACACATCTAGAAATAACTTCTGGACTGATAAAGCTATAAACCAATTTGGATATTCAATAAATCTATTTACAACTATTGGTATTGGACTTCTTGGGTACTTAGTTACTAATAGAAATAAAATTTCAAAATTAGAATATATAAAAGACGGTGATATTAATTATACACTGGTATTTTATTATTCTTCTTTAATTATAATATTCATTTCAATTCTGTTTGGGTTCATTTCAATATTAAGCAGGCTTTATGACTTTAGAATAACGAGACACCTTGCTTTAACTAGAAAAAGGTTTCTAAAAAGAAAAAAAGCTAAAGAAGGTCTTATTGATAGCAAAATTATTGATATATCTAAAGACAATTATTGTACAGTATTTAGAAAGAATTTGTTTGAAAAAATCGAGTTTATTAATGAAAGTCACTTTGAAAATGGAAATGTGCCAGAACAATTTGAAGAACTAAGGAAAAGTTCTAAAATACTTGGAGCTATTTCTTGGAAAACTCATAAAATCCAAATACTGTTTTTCATGATTGGAATATTAGTCCTAGGGTTTTCAGTTATATAAAAGAATATTTCAGTATAAAATTTGGGAGAAAATAATGAACTTTAATCATTTAAAACATAACATTAATTAAAAAGTAAAATTATGGGAATTAAACCAGGTCCAAAAAGAATTGCTAAAACAACGGGGAAACCAGACAGGCGTCAACGAGATAATAAGGAAACTCCTGGAAATACGCCATCACTAAAGCCACACAAGCATAAGAAAGGGGATTAACCACTATTACCTTGTAGAAAGGAAGTTATCCTTTTGCAAACAGAACTGTACGAAGTAGAACTGGTAAGAGAGAGGGGGTTCAATGTTGACGAGATCTAGGTCTCTTCGTGTATTATAATCTTAATCCTCTCTTTTGTTCTTTCTTGTTATTTAATAAATATAAGAGTTTGTAAACTTAAGACATGTATAATTCATAAGGGGTTTAGTGGTTTTCGAGCAGTACACCACACATCAGTTTTGGGTGGTAATTTGATAAATTTGAATCTCGAAATCCCTTACGGTATTATATACTAAACTTTAGATTTTATTTCCAAAAAAAACTGAGAATGAATTGGTATTTTAATAACATTAAACCTGAATTCAAAACAAATCTTATTTCTGATTGGGAAAAGCTATTGAATCAAAAACTGACAGAAAATTACTATCAAACTTATCTCGCTAATAACGCTGGACTTTTTTTAGCAAACGAAAATTGTCATTTAGTTATTTCTAAATTGAAACTTGGTAGTGAATTAGAAACGGATTTTGTGACTCTAACAGATGGATTTAGCAACGGAAATCAATTTGAATTGATAGAAATAAAGCAACCTAGTGCAAAACTGTTTACTGAAAAAGGGATTATGACTTCTGACTTTAATAGAGCAACACAACAGATTAGAGACTGGAAAAGATGGCTAATAGATAACCCTTCTTGGTTAAAAAAACACTTACCAACTGTCTCAACAAGAGTTATTTCAGATAGTTTCCTAAAGTTTAAAATTATTATTGGACGAAGAATTACAAATCAATATGAAATTGAAAAAAGAAACCAAATCGGAGCGGAAATTGGAGCCGAAATAAGGTCTTTTGACTATTTGACAGACAAATTAAAAACTAGAGAGTTTTACCCAACGACTTGGTTATTTGATGAAAGTCAATATTATAATGAAGAAATGGCAAATCCTTTTTACAAGGCAATGTCAGATTCTGAATGGAAAAAGTTCTGTAAAAGTGAAAAGCTTGAGACTTTTCATTTTTACAGCCAACACACTAAAGAGATTATTAAAAGAAGAAAATATAATAGTTTATTGAAAAAACTAAAATAATTATTGCCACACCTTATAAATTAATTGCTAAAAACATTACTACTTACATCTAGATTTAGACCTATATTTAAATCCAAAAAACATACCGTGTATTAATTGTGCATACTAGGTTTATAGGTTGATCCAGTGATTATTTTAAAGATAATTGTTAAAGTATGATAGTCTAAATAGAAATATTTCAACAAATAAAAAAACTTTCAAATAAGCTAAACTTACACCTATTCTTTCATCCAAAATATTAAACCCAGTATTGATAATGCATACTGGGTTTAATTGTGGAGCTTGAGAGATTCGAACTCTAAATATTCGATTAGGTTTTAGAAGTAATTAACCTTTTTTTCTTTTGCTATATATCACTTTTCCCATTACTTAGCCCCCAACATCAATATCTCATTAACCACCACCTCAGTAATATATCTTTTTTCACCTTCTTTTGTTTCATATGAGCGGTTGGTTAATTTACCTTCGATTGCAATCTCTTGCCCTTTAGTTACATATTGTTCAATAATTTCTGCCGTCTTATTCCAGGCAATTAAATTGTGCCATTCTGTTTTTGTTTCTCGTTCTCCTTTTGCGTTTTTATAGGTGTCATTTGTGGCTAGTGAAAATTTTGCAAGTTTCTTACCCGAATCTAATGTAATGATCTCAGGATCGTTTCCTAGGTTTCCTATAAGTTGTACTTTATTTCTTAATGTGCTCATATTATTTAATTTTTAAAAGTTTCTTTTGTTGGGTCATAGCCCAAATAATTAATGATTTTTGACCGACTATCGGTTCTTAATTTTGTTATGTTGTTTTCCCATCTATGCAATGTTGAGCTATAAATATCCAATTCTACACACATCACTTCAATAGGTATGTCTTCATAAATTCGTTTTTCTTTCAGATAATCTCCTAAAGTTTTACTTTGTACTAGAAGTCTTTTATCACGGGGTGCAGGAGCTGTTAAAACCAAATCACAAATGCTCAACAATGTCCTG
>Ga0164315_10000134_pt1 | contig 43603 bp, 32 predicted proteins | sample GuaBasSedimGuay6_FD_113737 | JGI IMG/M metagenome (GOLD analysis project Ga0164315, IMG submission 113737) | Subseafloor sediment microbial communities from Guaymas Basin, Gulf of California, Mexico - Guay6, Core 4569-2, 0-3 cm | ecosystem: Environmental > Aquatic > Marine > Hydrothermal vents... | reverse complement strand
TCATCGGTCAGGACCATGTACTGGCATTGGCCGACCTGGCATTTTGACATGTCACGTGGCGTCAAAAATTGAATAAAGCGAAATGCGTCCGGCCCTTCTATCTCAACCTGGCGCTGGCAGCTGACGTCCCAGAGAGTGACGTCGTTAACCAGGCTCCAGTATTCGGTGACCGCATCCGAATACACGGTGGGCATGTAAGTGTGATTGTAGACAGTGAATACACTGGCCCCGTAACGCAGTGTCGCGTCAAAAAATGGTGACTTACGCACGCGAGGTCCGATGGCGATTGCAGGAGCATCAACCTTTTCGTTCATCCAGGTATTACCTCTTTATTGTTACATTTCTCAATGTGATCAGCAGAGGGCCGGATTGCTCACTTCGGAAACATCATTAAGCTCTTGCAACACATCATTCGATAGCGAGATAAAGATGCGAAAACTCTCATCTGCTGCCAGCTGTTCATCGACCAGCATGTCGAATGCCTTTGCTTGCAAAGCCTTGATTTTCTGCGCTGCTGCAGTTCGCTCGTCAAGCGTCGAGGAATCGCCGATAGAGTGCCGGATAGCAATTGCGTCGGTGTAAAAAACGTCGATACGATTCTTTCGTCGCATACGGTAAATCCGCACGCCGGCAAAGGTGGCGCTCATCAGAGCAATGAGTACAGTCACAGCAACCTCGGCGATTCCGGAATATCGTTCGTATACCGTCGGTGCATCCCGTTCCGTATACGCAAGTAATCCCTTGTGCAGAATAAAAGTCGAGTTGCTGGAAGCAACCTTATCCGAAACCGCGCGGAACAAGCCCGGCCGGAGCGCAGCCAGTGCTGGCCTCAATCGCAGTAACTCATGCACAAAATCATAAACAACAGCCTCATCCAGATCCGCTCTCGCCACCAGCAACATATCCACCGCGACTGTCAATATCGGTTCCGGCGTCGCATCACCGTATGTACCGACTGGAATGATGAAAGCCTCCAGCTGCGGGTTTAGCAATGTCATCGCATCGATATTCGAGCCGTGCCCGACATCACCGGGCGATCCCAGGCTTAAAAGCCTGAATCCGGGGAATTCCTTGATGCGACCTGGCGAGATTGGCGCGAACACGACAAAGACATTCGGAGTCTGCTCTGGACTATCAATATAGGAAAAATCATCCGCGGTGAGCTCAAGACGCGATATCACGGTCTCAAACATCAAACGTGACGCCGAGCCAGGTGCCCCGGCGAAAACCGACGCCCCGCGCAACAGCTCGACGCCGCTGGAGGTATCACGACCTATACGATAGCCAATATGCAATACCGTCGGGTACAACGGCATGACGGTTGTGATTCCGGAACGAAATGGCATGTTGTTAGAGACCAGCGCGATATCGGCTTCTTCGGCAAGCAAGGCGTCGAGCGCGGCCTCATCCGACATCGGCGAACCCGTCAATTCAAGACGAATGTCCGATTCGCTAACCAGCAACTCCGAAAAATCCTTCGCAATCTCCTGATCAACGCTCAGCACCGGAATTGCCAGCCGCAACTGTGTTGGTTTCTTCTCACAGGCGCCAAGACCAGCAACTACAGTCAGGAACAGAATTATGCGAAGCGTGTACATGCCAGTCATCTACGGACCATTTTATCCTTGCGCAATTGTCCGGCAATCTGCGCGACCACATCGTCAATCAGTAACGGTACATTTTCTTTATCAGTGACCGTGGTTTCAATCGCCCATATTCTCTTTTCGTCCGCCGCGGAGTAGAGCTCCGAGGACAAGACAACCGTGCGCGCAATATTGATTGTGCTGGGGTTATTAAGCATCTCATAGTCGTAACGGAATAAATCTACAACACCGTTATCCTTGCGCGTTGCTGTCGCAGTGGCGGCACCTCTTGTCTCAGTCGCGCTAACTTCCTGGCTCAAGATCCTGGTTAGCAGAACCGAATCAAAGCCGCGTGACTGTACGGCGTTATGCACATCGCTCCTGGTTATCGGCTTATTTCGGCCAATGACCGTGTAATACGCTGTCGCTGCAATACCTGTGGACGACAATTGTGCAGCCATTGTTCTTTCAAACCGCGCACGATTTTCGTAACTGCCCGCAACTCCGATCACGAGAACATTACTAAAAGCGGAATCCGCATAACCCGGATCATCAAAAGTCTTAACAACGTTTACCGGCGTTGCACAGCCGGCAAGCAGCAGGATTAATCCCACACTTATAGCCGCCGCAAAAATCCTTTGTATCTGTCGCACGCATGTCTCCACTTTTTCTGATTACCGCGATGATTCTACAGACGTTAATGACGTATGCACGCATGACGGTTTCAGAGCAATGGTGAAGGCGGGACTATTAGTTAAGGTTTTTGTCCAGAAACTGCCTGAATAATCCTGCCCAACGACGGGCAGCCAACTCAACGCCTTCCCAATCAGTCGCGTTAGTCTCCGGCGTGGCAAATTGCGGCGGGTCACCTGAGCTATCAGCTGCGCGACCAAGTACGCGATCCGTTTCGGAATCCCGCAGCTCCATCAGGAACAACAGTTGGCCCGGCTGGGCCAGTTCACTCAGGTTGCCACGCAGGTTCGGCACATCCGATGAAGTGCCAAAGCGCATGTCAATCAACGAAGCTTCGACGGCCAGCGTAGTCGGTCCGGGCTCTGTGACAATGGTGTAACCATCCAGTTCGGCTAAAAAGGCAGTGCGAAATATCTGCCTGATCCTGAGAATTTCCTCTTCACTATGCGGCGCATTCGTTGGGAAGTGAATGCCCATGTCTTTACTGAGCAATTGACCATACTTGCCGAAATCTGCATCGGTTGCGATATAGCTCTTTTCAGCCGCTGAATCCTTTACGACGTTGAAACTCTGTGATGTCGTCGTCGAGCAACCCGCAAGAACGAGGCCCGTAAAAACACACACACGCCAAAATAAACGCCGGATTGATCGATGTTTCCACATTGCTGGAAGTGCTCCAGGATTGTCTTATCGGTTATTCAGTCTAACCTAATACCAGGCCCTGCCAGAACAAAACCGGACTAAATGCGTGTCGCCTTGATTCGATAGACCTCTGTCCAGTTCTCTCCATCATCAAAGGACATTTCCAGTTTCCATTTCCAGGAGTTCTCCTCTGCTGCGAAAAAAGTTATGCGCCGCGGTGGATTGGGTAGCGGCGATTTGTACATCATTACGATGTTGCCATCTTCTTCCTGCCTGGCCTGGATGTGCGCGAAACCCGACATGCCGGTAACAGACCACGCGATATCCCAGGATTCTGACTCTTTATTATAAGTGCGCAGATTCGTACCAACGCCACCATCATTTGGCATCCAGAAGTCCTGGATGGCCGTGCCGTTGCCCAGACATACGAAGTCCCACCGAGCGCCGGCCCCCGCCGCCCAGGTCACGCCATCGTCCTGCAACTCCTCGTCGTCTATCTTCCAGTTACCAATGTATTGACCAAATTCTGCCAATGGCCCTTCCATGCAACCAGCGCTCTTGTTAAACGGAATCGCCTCACTGGCCCAGTGCTCAGCCATCGCAGCGTGCGGCCCCAACAACAAGACTGCCAAAAGTCCCGACAGGTATGAAATTCTGACCATATTATTACTCCCCGTTTGCTTTGAACTTATGACCATTGCAGTCGCCGTAATGCTGCATATTTTTTGCGGCCAGTGAAGCGCTCTGGAACGAATCACGATTGTGGCTCTTTCCTGCACAAAACTATTGACACAAATACTGAATTAATGGACAACACCAGAGTGACTACCGCCCTATCCGAACTGCGTTTGAGCGCCCAACAAATCGATGAATTTTTCGCGGCTGGCTGGATCACGGCTAAAGCGTTATTCAATGCGGATGAAGTGGCGAAGATCAGGTCCTGTTTCGACGACCTTGAACGAATGGCTGCGGACATGGAAGTAACGGGGCTACAGCATGGTTCGCACTTCGTGCTTGGTGAGAAGGATCGGCAGAAAGTCATCAAGCGAGTTGTCTGGGCGGGAGGCTCACAACCCTACTTGCTACAGATTGGCGCAGATCGCCGTCTTACGCTGCCGTGCTCTCAATTGCTGGGCAGCGACGTGCTGGAACAATTGCTGAGCCAGGCGCATTTTAAACGCCCTAACGACGGCGTGATATTTGGCTGGCACCAGGACATCCAGCACCGCGACAAGGGCGCTGGAACTTGGCAGGACATAAACGGTAGTGGCAGCTATGTGCAAACCCTGATCGTGCTGGACGAGATGACAGTTGACAGCGGGCCCCTGCTATTTATTCCGGGCAGTTCCCAATGGGGCCGTGTCGATTTTGGCGATCATGATTACGACGATCCGGACTACACTCCGCGCAGACCGCCGCAGTTTCATGACGAGGAAGCAGTCACCATCACGGCACAGCCGGGTGATACGCTTTTTTTCGGTCCCTACACCGCGCATGCAAGTTTCGAAAACACATCACAGCATTATCGCCGTGTCCTGATCAACGGCTACGCCAGCCCTGGCGCCAACCATCGTGTCTACCCAGGTGAGGGCTCGTGCAGAGAAATTGTGGTGGATTGACCAAAAAACCGAAGTCTGACAGCAGTTCCTGACGCGTCCGTCATGTTTGACTGGTTTTTTGACCGGATAGCCGCAAAACCAAAGGCGAATCATTTAGATATACTTTGGTGTATGCCAAACAAAATTAAGAAACTGGCAGAGGAGCTGTCACGCAGAAGTGTGCTCCGTGCACTCGGCGCCTACGGTATCGCCGTCTGGCTGCTCGCCCAGGGACTGGTCGATCTCCTGCCTGCCGTTGGCCTGCCGGATTGGGCCATCCGGGTATTTCTGGTTGTCGCCGTTGCTTGCACGCCTGTCGTTGCCGTAATCGCCTGGAAATATGACCTGACCAGCAAGGGTTTTCTTCGCGACCGCCAGGACGTCGCGCTCGCACGGCAAAATGTGCTGGGTAACGCAATTGGACCAACAGCAGCCTCGCTGCCACGGCGGCGGGATGGGCGCAGTATTCTGGAGGCGTCATGGACGGGGGATGAGGGCGAAAAGATCAGGCGCAGGTTTGCAGCCGCATTCGTCATAGGACGCGATTATCAGGCCGAGGTGCGACTGTGCGATGATCGGGTCAGCAGGCGCCATGTAAGAGTATATCCAGAGGGTGACGACTGGTACCTGCAGGATCTGGAAAGCCTGAATGGCACCTATATAGAGAACGAAACCGTCGATGTCAGGAAAGTCGGGCCTGACACCGTGGTATCCCTGGATAAGGAAGGACCTCAAGTCCGGCTGGGGGTCTTAATGGCAGACGAGACTTTGCGAACGATGGAAACCCTGAAAGAATGATTGCTGGATGTAGCCCCCGATTTTGCTAACTGATTCCATTCATTTTGTTGATAAATCATATCTAATGGGCTTCCTCGCTTTTACCTGGAGCTGCCGTTAATCGTGCCAATGCTGGAACTGCAAAATCTGCTGAAGCAATTTCTCGGGAGATCTATCGGGCTCGAAGAGCTGCAAAAGCAATTTGGCATTCTTCTCGAAGAAGAACCCCGGCTGGCTATTACGGCAGCGGCATGGCTCGATGCCGGTGAAAAAGACGGGCGCTTGTCTGCGGCTGTGTGCACCTCACTGAAGAATGTACTGATTTCTCACATGGCCGCGAGCAACCGGGGGCCGGATCCCAGGGATTCAGGTATTTTCGATGTTCCCGATTTCACTGTGATGAGGCAAGATTCGGCTGTCGAAGAAGCATCTGAGCAAGCCGCAGCGCAGGAAACCTTCGTCCGCGACTCCGACAAAACAAAGCTTGGTTCTGATACCGATGCCGAGCGCATTACTGACCAGGCGAACGATAACAGTGCCGCTACTGTCGACGCCATATTGTGTATCGGCTCCATAATCGGTGGTCGTTATGAATTAATCTCGGAGTTGGGCAGCGGTGGCATGGGCAAGGTGTTCAAGGCGCGTGACCGACTCAGAGCTGAAGCACAGGATCGCAATCCCTTTATCGCGCTGAAAGTTCTCAGCGAACGCTTCAAGGAACATCCGGACTCGATGATTGCATTGCAACGCGAATCGAGACGAGCGCAGACACTGGCTCATCCCAACGTCATTACAGTGCACGAGTTTTTCCGTGACGGTCCACATTTTTATATGACGATGGAATTGCTTACCGGCAAACCACTGGACCTGTTGGTGCAGTCGGATTACTCGGAGGGGCTGGCTTTCGAGGATGCCTGGCCAATTATTGAAGGGGTTGGCCTTGCCCTGCAATATGGCCACGAAAAGGGCATCGTGCATTCCGACATCAAACCCGGAAATATTTTCGTCTGTACGGACGGTACAGTGAAAGTGCTCGATCTTGGTATCTCCCGGCCGATTCCTGTAGCCAACGAACCCGAATCCGAACAAACCGTATTTGATCCTGGTACCAGGCTTGGCAGCCTGACTCCAGCGTACGCATCGCTGGAGATGTGGAATCAGGACACACCGGATCCGCGCGACGATATTTACGCGCTAGGTTGTGTTGGTTACCTGCTTTTAACGGGTCGGCACCCGTTTGACGGGCAGTCTGCCAGGGAAGCTTTCAATCAGGATCTAAGCCCGCCAAAGATTGACAAGATTGCTCGCAGCCAGTGGTCGGCATTCGTCGATGCGCTCAGGTTTCGCCGGGACGACAGAATCAAATCGGTTCGGCAGATGCTCAACAGGCTGGCACCGCAGGCTGTCATGCGATCGAAGCGCCGCACCGCAGTTTATATAGGAGCAGCAGTGGCAGCGGTGGTTGCGATTTTTGGTGTGCGCTACTACGGCCTGACCGTCGAAGATCGGGCGTTGGATGATCGCGGTCGCATGGCCACAGAAATGTCACAAGCACCCGTCCAGCGAACTGATTTGACAGCGGCAGAGCAGGAAGAAATCAATACCCTGATGAGCATTGCCGAAAATAATTTTACATCGATCCCGGCGGATGCTACTGCGGAGGATCTGGCCTATTTTCTAAGCCTCAGTCCCAATAGTGTCGTGCAGTTGACGGACATCGTGCTGCAGATCGATCCTGGTTACGAGCCGGCATTGGAAAGCAGGCAGAAAGCATTTGATCTGTATCTCGCGAAAGCGACCGACTTGCGAGATGCCGAAAATTTTGTTGCCGCAATGTCTTTGACGCGAGATGCCGGCCGGATCATTCCGGACACCAGCACGGTGTTGCGACTACAGCGCAGCATATGTGACGCATCTCCGGAAATCTGTGCTGGTCTATAAGTCCCGCCAGCACTGCGACCAGTGAAGTCGCTATTTATCATTCTCCTGTCAATCACGCTTTCAGGATGCGTATTGCGCCCCGAGTGGCAAAAGCTGGCGATTGAACAGGACTTGCATAACCGGCGCCTCGACACAGGCCGCTTTCAGCACCTGGTCCTGGAGAAAAACGTAGCGGGTACTCACCTTGTTTTTTACGTCGAAGGCGATGGCACACCCTGGATTCGTGATTCACGAGTAGCTGTCGATCCCACGCCAACAAACCCGGTGTTATTGCGCTTGATGGAAAACTCAGCAGGCGCCTCTGTCTATCTCGGGCGGCCATGCTATTTCGGTTTGTCCACCAGCAAGCGATGCGAGCCACGCTTGTGGACTTTCGATCGTTACGGTCGCGAGATCGTCGAGAGCATGTGCATTGCAGCCAATGAGATTGCCAGTCAACACGGCGCTCAGACCGTGCAATTGATCGGCTACTCAGGTGGCGGCACGATTGTCGTTGGCATGCGTGCCTGCACTGACCATCTTGTTGCAATAACAACGATCGCTGCAAACCTGGATCCCCGGGCATGGGCCGAATTCCACCATTATTCACCGCTCGATGACCTGGGCCCGCTTGATTCTGCAGCAGCACATCCTGATTCTGTGTCAGAAACCCATTGGCAATGCCGTGATGATCACATCGTTCCACCAAAGATCACGGACGCATACTTTGCCGCCACAAAGAATGCCCGCCGACGCATCGTGCAGTCCTGCTCCCACGCTAGTGGCTGGGAACAATACTGGCCGGAGATCCTCGCTCGCTCGCCGGGCGGTTGATCAGTTACCAGTATTTGCGCAAAAAATAATTGTCCTGCAGCGACTTTTGCAAGAAACGCAGCAAAATAGAGCTAAATAGCTGGAATTCTTGCAATTTGACGCCGAAATACTAGTCTCAACGGTTAGCTGCGGCGCGACCTGACACCGCTCTCGGCTATTTGAGACTAACTTATAAAAACCAAGAATCTCAAACCAACTCGCATCTCTCTGAATGTGCACGTTTAGAGCAGGGGTTTGGCCATTTTTTGCCTCAGGCAATACATTGTTGAATGCTATACACCAAGGTCTGCTGATCTTAGGAAAACAAAAATAAAAAATAAAAATAGCGCAAAAGGAAACCGTACCCATGTCCCGAGAAAAGGTTCCAAGTCTTGAAGAGTTCGTTGCTGGCGTTACAAAACGCAATCCTGGTCAACCTGAGTATTTACAGGCAGTAAAAGAGGTCGCGGCGGATGTCTTGCCATTCGTCGAACAAAACCCTCGCTTCAATGACCTGCAATTGCTTGAGCGCATGTCTGAACCGGAGCGTGTGGTCTCGTTCAGGGTGACCTGGCAGGATGACGAGGGTCACATTCGTGTCAATCGCGGTTATCGGGTACAGCACAACAACTCAATCGGCCCGTTCAAAGGTGGTCTGCGCTTTCACCCGTCCGTAAATCAAAGCGTACTCAAGTTCCTGGCCTTCGAGCAGACCTTCAAGAATGCGTTAACAGGCCTGCCCATGGGCGGGGCAAAGGGCGGCTCCAACTTCAATCCGAAGGGCAAAAGCGAGTTTGAGGTTATGCGGTTTTGCCAGTCGTTCATGAACGAGTTGTACCGTCACGTTGGTGAGGATACCGATGTACCAGCGGGCGATATTGGCGTGAGTGGCAGGGAAATCGGCTATATGTTCGGTCAGTTCAAAAGAATCACCAATCGCTTTGTTGGTGTTTTGACCGGCAAGGGTATGGAGTTCGGCGGCAGCCCTATCCGCACCGAAGCAACCGGATACGGGGCTGTTTATTTCATGGAGTCCATGCTGGACAAGGTTGGCCAGGATCTTGAAGGCAGCACCTGTATCGTTTCCGGTTCCGGAAATGTCGCGCAGCACGCCATCGAAAAAATCCTGCACTTAAAGGGCAAACCGGTTACAGCAAGTGACTCTTCTGGTTTCATTTACGACAAGGACGGCATAGACGAAGAGAAACTTGCCTTCATCAAGGAATTAAAATCAAACCATCGCGGGCGCATTTCCGAGTACGCCGAAAAATTCGGTGCAGAATTCCACGGCGACGGGTCCAGGCCCTGGGTTGTTCCCTGTGACTTCGCGTTTCCCTGTGCGACGCAGAACGAACTCGACATTAACGACGCAAGAACGCTTATCGGCAACGGTCTGCGTGGCGTAGCCGAGGGAGCGAACATGCCAACCAGTGCTGAGGCCATGGACCACATCGTGGAGGCACGAATCCTGTTCGCCCCGGGTAAAGCTGCAAATGCGGGTGGCGTCGCCGTATCCGGGCTGGAAATGAGCCAGAATTCGGCAAGAATTACCTGGAGCGAAGACGAATTACAGCGACTCCTCCGCGAGATCATGCAACAGATTCATGATCGGTGTGCCCAGTACGGAGACGTTGAAGGTGAAGCCAGCTACCTGAATTATGTCAAGGGCGCCAATATCGCCGGTTTTGTCAAAGTAGCCAATGCAATGGCGGCGCAGGGAGTAGTCTGAGCCCCGCTGTAACAGACAGACAGCACAGAACGCTAACGGGAATGTAATGTTATGAAATTCACGAGCAAATACTCACGGATAGGACAACGAAGCGCGATGGTTGCATTGGGCTTCGGCCTGGTAGTGGTGTGTGCGAGCGCACAGGAAAACGAAGAAACTGAAGAAAGAATTCGTATTGCCGCCGCCAACATGGAAGACGCGATTGTCGTCGATTGTCAGCTGCCAGGAAAACTGCGTCGACTCGGTGGCACCCGCAATTACCTGACGCCAGGGCGGTTGATTCGTGCATCGGCCATTGTTTGCCGTACACGAGGTGGTGAATACACGCTGGGCGATCTCGCCAGCGGCACATTGTCCCTGCAGCGCTGGATGGTGCCAGCCAAAGACGGTGACGCGGAAGCCCAATATTACGTCGCCCGAATCTATGCCAATGGCATGGACAATGTCGACATTAACTACGCCGAAGCAGCGAGCTGGTACCAGATGGCCGCGGACCAGGGATACGCGGAGGCCAAGCAGGAACTGGGCTACCTTTATGAGCGTGGCCTGGGCGTCGAGCAAGATTCATTAAAGGCCCTGAATTTGCAACGTGAGGCATCCGGCCTTGGCGATGCGCTCGATTATGCTTACAAGATTGATAATGCCAATGCACTCGCAGAGAATCTTGCGACGCAACTCAATGCTGCAAACAGTGCTTTAGCTGATTCACAGCTGGAGCTCATGGACACGCAGGCGAAACTGACAGCGGCCAGAAACGATGCTCGTCAGCAAGACCTGAAAATAGCCGGGCTGGTCGCCGACCTCGATGCAGCGAAACGCGTTGCGTCGAATCCGTCGTCGCCGAAGGTTGTTGAGCTTGAGAGACAACTGGCCAGTGTCACAGCGCAACTCGGGCAAAGTCAGACAAACATTCTTAACCTGGAACGCGATCGGAGTACCGCCAATTCCGCACTTGCCCTGCAGCTGGCCGGCGGTCAGGCAACTCAACTGGAATTACGCGAGTTACTCGCGAGAACAGAGCTTTCTGAGCAGGAAGTCGACTCACTGACTGTGCAGTTGGCACAAGCCCAGAATCGGCTTATCCATTCCGATAAAGAGATCCGGGATCTGCAACTCGCGTTTCGTGAGCAGTCGGATCAGGTCGCTGCACAAAGAGAGCGCATGCTCGTGACGCGCGATCGTTCAGACTCTGACGCTGCCGCCTATATTGCCGGGCAAGAAGCAGAACTGGCATCCAGAGCTGCTCGTATCACCAGTCTTGAAGCACAATTGAACAGCGTGAAAACCCGGCTCGACAGCTCGCAAAGCACAGCGGTGGCAGACAGTCTGCAACAGGAATTGTCTGTATTGCAGGCGCGTTACGATACCGACGTAGCCGCGTTACAGCAGGATCAGGGTCGCCTCGCGCAGAATTACTCTGCTGACAAGCAACAGCTGAATGTGTTGTATGCACAGTCAAAGCAGCGCCTGGCAGACAAAGATCGTGACTTAAGTGCGCGCAAACGTGAAATTGACGTGCTCTCTGTCGAGTCAGAAAGACTGAGAGCGCGTGTCGAGCAACTGGAATCGCAGCAAAACGCACAAGCACAGCAGTCCGACCTGAGCAACGCTCGCATGCAGGCAAGCCTGGCGATGGCAAGGCAGAAAGCGGTCAACCTGCGCAGCGCACTGGAAAATGCCAATACGGAAAAGTCCGCGCTGGAATCCAGATTGCTGAGAGATCAGATCGAACTTCAGGAGCGAATGGCGACTACCAGCACGGTGAACGAATCTGAACTCGAATTGCTGCGTGCAGAAGTCACTGCCGCAGAAAGCACCATTAATCTGCAAAACCTGCGAATTACCGCCCTGGAAAAGCAGGCGGATGAGGGTGTTGCCAGCCTGGCCGCACTTAAGGATGAAGCAGGTGAGATAGAAACAGTGTCGATCGAGATGCCGCAAGCCCTTTCGGCCCTGCGCATGGCGCAATCGATGGAAGAAGAGCCAAATCTCGGGCGCTATCACGCGTTGCTGATCGCGAACGAGGAATACGTCAATATGCCGCGATTGACCACGCCGATTCGCGACGTCCGCGACATCGAGAAATTATTGGTCACCCGGTACAACTTTGAAGTGCAGGTGCTTACCAACGCCACTGACGACATGATCATGCGTGCGCTGCATGACTATGCCAATACGCTGACAGGCGAAGATAACCTGATGATCTACTACGCAGGTCGCGGCAGCACACCGGACGGTCCGCCGGATCGCGCTTACTGGTTAGGCGTCGATGCCGATCCTGACCTGCGCAATACCTGGTTGTTGTCGGAGCACATCAGCGACAAGATCAAGCAGATCGATGCACAACGGATCCTGGTCGTTACCGACTCATGTTTTTCACGACGCCGCGTGCAACCCAAATCAGCGGCACTCGGTCGAGGCGTGGATCCCAACATATTTAAACAATTGGCCAGCTTGAAATCGCGGGTTGTGCTAACGTCAGGAGCGAATGTGCCAGTGAGTGACGAGAGCGGCGATCGCACACATTCTTTGTTCGCAAAATATTTTATGGAAATTTTGCGGCAAAACGAAAATGTACTTAGCGGCGAAATGCTTTCTTATGAATTAGGCTCGCGTGTTCGCTCACAGGTAGAAAGCCCGGATCGCGTAACGCCGTCATATACATCACTGCAGGATGCCGGACACAGGGGTGGCGACTTCTTTTTTGTTCCCGTGCAGAAACCGTTGATGGTTGCGCGAGCATCAAACGGCCAGGACAGCGTATAAAAAATAGCAGTAGTTGATCGCGGGGTTGCAGATAAGCAGGCCCGGAAACAAAAACATTGCAGTACTTGCGACACAATCGAACAAGTAACTGACAAGAATAATAATCAGAAAATCAGGGGTGTAGGGGCAATGAAAACAATAACGGAAGGCCGTTTCGTATTGGGTCTTTGCTGCGCGATGTTCGCAACGCAGGCGTATTCTCAAAACCTGGCGGACTTCGTCAATGATCCGGCCAACGGCGCTACAGATATACAAGTGCAGACAGGTAACGCAGTGCAGAGAGCTTGCGCGATGCTTGCCGGCCAGGGCGGATTTACATTACCAGGCGAAGCCGGCGACCTGTTCCTGCGCTGTAATGAAATGGTACAGACCGCGGTCGCACTACAGACGGATCCTACCGGCAATCGACCGCCACGCGATCTCGGCCTCGATGGCCCGGGGCTCCTTTCAGCAGTACAAAACGTCGCCGGTGAAGAGCTGTTCAGCCAGGGCACGATGTCTACGCGAGTGACCAATGCGCAATTCTCTAATATTGCAGGCAGGCTGAATGCATTACGCCTGGGCGGTACCAGCGCAGGTGCCGGTGGTCGGGTCGCTTACTCGGACCCCTACGGCAATCCCGACAGGAGCTCACCAACCTACAATCAGGTTTCACTGAGTGGCGGTGGCGCAGCAGGCGATTATGAAGTCGCTGGCAGTCGACTCGGCTGGTTTATTGAAGGTAGTTACAATACCGGTGACCGTGACCAGACGGACGCTGAGAACGCGTTTGATTTCGACTCCACCAGCGTCACGCTTGGCCTGGACTACATGCTTAACTCCGGTGTCATCGGTGTATCATTTGGCACCGACAGCTACGCGGCAGAGTTCGCCGTTAATACTAATCTTAATGGCGGCGGTGTCGATGTTGACAGCACCAGTGGATCTCTGTTCGCCGCTTTTTATCGCAACAACTGGTATTTTGACGGCATCCTGACTTTCGGCAGCCTTGACAGCGACACCGATCGCAGCGCGTTTTATACCTCAGACAATACGTGTCCGGCCCTGACGCCCTGCCCCGGTGTTGACGCCCGGCTTTTAGGAAGTACCAGCGGTGATTTCTTTTCTGGCGGGGCAACCGTTGGATATGACACAAACAAGGGCAACTGGGATATCACCACATCGCTCAGTCTCGCGATGAGGGATATTAATATTGATGGCTACACTGAGGTTGATCCTGCCGGTGGCGGCCTGACACTCAGTTATGCAGATCAGGAGATAGAATCCCTGAAGTCCATCCTGGGTATATCTTTCAGTCGGGCTTACAGCAGAAGTTGGGGCGTTCTCAGCCCGCAATTTCGTGCGGAATGGCATCATGAATTTCGTGACGATCCGCTGACCATTATTGCCAAGTATTCTGTTGAGGAACTGCTGGCCAGCCAGGGCCTGGCTGGCGCTGCCGGTCCCGGGTTTTTCAGTCTGGATACGTCACAGTGTTTCTCCTGTTTCCAGGCAACCAGTGACAATATTGATACGGACTTTGGCTTGATTGGCGTTGGTCTGGCCGCGGTATTTTCGCAACGACTGCAGCTCTATGGGGTTTTCGATTTTCTCGTTGGTGGGGATCATATTTCCAGCAATACGTTCTCGGTCGGTCTACGCGGACAGTTCTAAAAAAAGGGTCCTGGGGGGGTCGGGCAGTGCTAAACGGATTCGCTGATGGCGACGGATAGCTATCGTATAGCCATTATTGGCGCCGGTCCGGCTGGTCTCAGTGCCGCCGGCCGAGCCGCGCGGCTGGATGCCGAGTCCGGTGCATCTTCCCCCTCACATATCCTGCTTGAAGGTTTCGGCGTGCATGCCAAGACCGTACAGCGCTACCAGAAAGGCAAGCACGTCATGGCGGAGCCTGGCTTTCTGGATCTGCGCAGCGACATGCGCTTTGTGGCCGGTGCCCGTGAACAGGTTCTGGGGCAATGGCAGGAGGATTTGCAAAAGACCGGCGCCAACATTCGCTTCGGTGCGGAAGTCAAAAGTGTAACGGGCGACAAAGGCAATTTCAGTATCGCGCTGACAGATGGTTCTTCCATCGCAGCAGATTCGATCGTCCTGGCTATCGGGCTCGAAGGTAACCCGCGCAAACTTGGTGTCGAAGGCCAGGACCTGGAGCGGGTGCAATACCAGCTTGATGATCCGAAAGAATATAACGAAGAAAAAGTTCTTGTTGTCGGTGCGGGCGACGCGGCAATAGAAAATGCACTTGCGCTGGCTGAGCAGAATCACGTCTGGATACTTAACCGGCGGGACGAATTCAGCCGGGCGAAAGAGGGCAACCTGAATGGCATTCTCGCTGCAATCAGCAATCCCGATGAGCGGCTCGAGTGCCACTACTCCACTTCGATAAAATCTGTCGTAGAGACGGACGGTGCGGAGCATGCATTGCTTGCGACACTGGATACGCCGGAAGGCGTAATCGAACAGCCTTGTGACCGGATCATTGCGCGACTGGGCGCTATCCCGCCGAGAAAATTTGTGGAGTCCGTCGGCGTTCAGTTCCCCAGCGACAAGCGCGATGCGATTCCGGAACTGTCCCGACACTACGAGAGTAATTGTCCTGGTGTTTACATCATCGGCTCGCTGGCCGGATACCCGCTGATCAAGCAGGCGATGAACCAGGGCTACGACGTGGTCGAGTTCATTCGCGGCAACTTCATACAACCAGCTGATCATCCGCTGCTCGAATACCAGTTTAACGGCTTGCCCTATGAGCGCGAGGTCGATGACCTTATCGAACGTTTCCAGAGCCTCATACCCATGTTCGGCGAACTAAACGCACTTGCATTCCGGGAACTGGTTATCGAGAGCAATATCATTGTTTCTTATCCCGATGGGCCGGAATTCGGGGAAGCGAAGAAAAAAGCCGAACTGCTCGCGGAGAAGTTTGCGGGCAACGCCAAACCACCACGCATGACCCGGGTGATTCGCGAGGGCGATGTAATTTATGAGGCGGGCGAATTCGGTACCTCTTTTTTTACCATTGTCGATGGCGAGGTCGTTCTCGAACGGGACATGGACGGAGATGGCGTCCTGGACCAAACGACCCTGTCGCGCGGTGAGTTCTTTGGCGAAATGAGCCTGCTTTCCGGGCGGCCGCGGCTGGAGCGCGCGGTCGCTGGTGCAAGCTGCATCGTCGTCGAGTCACCACGCCGCACGATGCTGAAGCTGATGAATTCCAATGACACGGTTCGTGAAGGCATCGAATGGATATTTGTTGTCCGCGAGCTGCAATCGCAATTCGCTCCGCGGGCTAACGTAGCCGAACTTCGTGACATCAGCTCACGGGTACAGGTTTGTAGTTTCAAGGCCGGTGAAATCATTTTCGCTGAGGGTGATGAGGGCGACAGCCTGCACATCATTCGTTCTGGCGGTGTCGCGCTGTCACGCATGGTCGATGGTGAAGAAGTGCTGGTTGGTGAAGTGCGTGGCGGTCGGCGCATCGGTGACATGGCACTAATGGGCGACCCTACCCGCCGTGAAACAGCACGCGCAACGGTGGCGGTCGAGACGATCGAGGTCAATCGTGCGGAATTCATCGAGTTGGTGCGCAAGGACGAGGGCCAGATAAAGCTTCTCCAGGAAACGGCCAGCCAGAATGTGACCGATAAAGCGCGCATGGCAGTCCGGCCAGAGTCGGGATCGGTCATGGAATTCCTGATGGCCGAGGGTCTCGGTGAGGCGACCAACGTACTCGTCATCGATGAATCACTGTGTATTGGCTGCGACAACTGCGAAACAGCCTGCGCAGAAACGCACTCCGGCATTTCGCGGCTTAATCGCAAAGAGGGTCCGACGCTCGCTGAAGTGCACATTCCGATTTCCTGCCGGCATTGTGAGCAACCGCACTGCATGAAGGATTGCCCGCCGAATGCGATTCGCCGGGCCGAGAGTGGCGAGGTCTATATCAACGATTCGTGCATCGGCTGCGGCAACTGCGTTGCCAATTGCCCCTACAAGGTCATCAGCCTGAACTACGACGCGCCGGCAAAACCGGGCCTGTTCAGCTGGTTGTTGTTCGGCAGCGGCAGCGGTCCTGGCCAGGAGGACGACTACGAGATATCGGCGGCGGCGAAGCAGAAAGGCAAAAAAGCGACCAAGTGTGATGCCTGCGTGGGACAAACGGGTGGTCCGGCGTGCGTATCGTCCTGCCCGACCGGCGCGGCCATGCGCATAGGACCCGCCCAGTTCCTTGACCTGGTCGAGGAGCGCCGACGATGATCCATGTTGGCATTCTGCGTTACGCGAACAACCGCTACCTGTGGTGGTCGCTGGCGCTGGTGGTCGTTTCCGCCATTCTTTATTCAACCCAGGGCGGCTTTCAGCCAGCGAACGGTGGCACCTGGCAGGGCTATGTCCTGGGAACGGTTGGTGCGCTTTTGATTGTCTGGCTGTTGATGCTGGGCATCAGGAAACGCAGCTATTCATCGTCGCTGGGTTCGGTGGCCGGCTGGACATCGGCGCACGTATACCTGGGGACAGCACTGCTTATTGTCGCAACGTTGCACAGCGCCGGGCAGCTGGGCTGGAATGTGCACTCGCTGGCGTACCTGATGATGTGTTTCGTCATCTTCAGCGGCTTCTACGGCATTTACACCTATATCAACTACCCGCATTCGATGACCGCCAACCGCTCCGGGTCATCACGATCCGCCCTGTTCGCAGAACTATTCACGCTGGACAATCGTGCCCGGGAACTCGGCGCCAAAAGTCCAGATGACATCAATGTTGCAGTACGCAGCGCCGTCGAACGCACGGCGATTGGCGGTGGTGTTTACGCTCAGCTGGTCGGCAAGGACCAGTCACGCTTCATACGCCCGTCGTCCGGAGCGGATTCCGACGGCGGCACGCCGGTTAGCAACAGGGACCAGCAACCCGTCATCGATTTCATCGCGGGTCGCTTACCTAAAACCAACAAAATTGCTGAAACCGAACTATTACAAGAACTCCTGGAAATTTTTTGCCGGCGTCAGGCGGTGTTACGCCGGGTCTCACATGATATTCGTCTGCGTGGTCGCATCAGGATCTGGTTGCTGATTCATATTCCGATATCTGTTGCTCTTCTCATAGCGCTCGTGATTCACATTATCACGACCTTCATTTACTGGTGATGCCGTGGATGTACTGCTAAGAGAAATAAGACCAAGCGCCGATGGCATTGCCGAATACCGTGACGTCGAAGTCTCGGCGGACACACTGACACTCGGCAGCGCACCGGATCGCTCCATACAGGTGCTGGGCAACAATGTCGGTGCTGAACATGCCGAGCTGGTAGCTACTTCAGGCGGAATGACGATCAAGTGTCGTCGCGGTTACTCAGTTCTGGTCAACGGCGAAGAACTGTCATCGGCGACACTGTCATCCGGGGACATCATCGAGATTGGTGGTAATCGCCTGATGCTGGTCGATGCGCCAGCAGGCTTCGATCACGGTATCCAGATCGAACTGGATCAGGATGTCGATGCCAGTGTTTTTGAAGGTGCATTTCGCACCGACCTCTACCAATCCTGGTTCTCCATGCGTTCTGCCGCCTGGACAATGTCCGGGCTACTGATCGTGCTCGCATTCTTGCTGCCAATGTTCCTCAAGGGCAGTGGCGACGGCAGTTTCGCGGATTCGGCCTGGATTCCAAGTGACGCGTTCTGGACCAGCGGCCCCCTGCACCCGGCACATGAACTGGCGATCGGCGACGACTGCCGACAGTGTCATGTGCAAAATTTCGAGCGCGTACAGGACGCAGCGTGCCTCAATTGTCACGAGCGCATCAATGATCACGTGCACACGGACACGATGGCGGCAATCAGTACGCTTGAGCCGACACCGCGTTGCGCGACGTGTCATCTCGAACACAATGAACCGGAGCCGCACCTGGTTATTCGTGCAGATTCGCTATGTATCGATTGTCATATCGATGCCGATCAGTTATCGGTCGCGGGCAGCATTGAATCGGTATCGGGTTTTTCCGAGACCGAGCATCCTGCATTTGCAGCAACGCTGCTCAAACCGGTCAGCAGCCGCGCCGGGACCGGACTCTCGTTCGAATGGCTGGAACAAAGCGAAGCCATCAGCAGCGCGGTCGAAATGTCGAACCTCAAGTTTCCGCACGACACGCACCTCGACGCAGAACTGGTTACCGATTTGCGCGAGGGAAACCCGCTGGGCTGCGGCAGTTGTCACGAACTTTCGCTGGACCGGGAGCATTTCGTGCCGATAACGATGGAAAGCCAGTGCGTTGCGTGTCACGAACTGACGTTCGACCCGACGATGCCGGATCGTCTCCTGCCGCATGGTCAGCCGGTAGAGGTCATGTTCGCACTGGAAGGTCAGTACCTGCGTAAATTCAGCGACCCGAGCGTGCCACAGGAAGCCGTCGTGCGACGCAGAATTCCCGACAAGGACAACAGTACACGCGAGTGCGTCGACACCGCGTTCAACTGTGCGACGCAGGCAGCTGCGGAAGATATTCGCGAGCAGTTCACCGTCAGGGGATGTGTCAGCTGCCATATCGTCGAGGAACACGCGGACAGCGAAATTTACGCGCGCTACCAGGTACACCCGGTCAGGCTGGCCACCGATTATTTTGCGGCGGGTCGCTTCGATCATCTTGCACACCAGGTAATGAAAGAGAAAACAGGCGATGCAGCATGCGTAGCCTGTCACGGCGCCGATCAGTCGTCGCTGAGCACCGATTTACTCATTCCGGACATCGATACCTGTCTCGCGTGCCACAGCGATAAACCAACGCCCGGGCGCGTGACGACCAGTTGTATCGATTGCCATTCCTATCATCCATTCGCCAGCGACTACACCGCCACTATAGAAACGAGTCAGCCATGAAAAAGCGATACCAGCTGTTTTTGCCATTGTGGATTCTTATCCTGTCGTCATGTTCGGGTGGCAGCCCAACCAGCAGCGATGTGGGAACTGACGCGGGCAACGATTGCGATGGCGATTGTGCCGCTATGGCGGCCGGGTTGCTGATCGCCGATGTTGAACAGGTCATTGCGCAAGCGGTCACCGAAGCTCAGGCGCAAGGCGTCGAGGCTACCGTGGCAGTCGTTGACCGGGTCGGCAACGTACTCGCAGTTTATCGCATGGGCGACGCCGCCAATCGCGATGTGTTGATATCAACGACAGCAGATGTAGCCGGTGCGACACCTGTCACTGCGGGCCTGGAGGGCATCCTCCTGCCGGTTGCACCAGTTCCGGCGAACCTGGATCACCTCGCGGCAATAGCGAAAGCGGTTACCGGTGCTTACCTGTCCTCCGAAGGCAACGCGTTCTCAAGCAGAACCGCAAGCCAGATCGTGCAGGACCATTTCAACCCGGGAGAGCAGTTTCAACCTGGCGGGCCGTTGTTTGGTGTGCAGTTCAGCCAACTGGCTTGTTCCGATTTTACGCAGCCGTTTGATGGCATTGGCGTCAGCGCAGGTCCACATCGATCGCCGTTGGGTCTTGCGGCGGATCCGGGTGGTTTCCCGCTGTATAAAGATGGCACCGTTGTCGGTGGTGTCGGCGTAATTGCTGATGGCATTTATGGCGTTGACCTGGTCATTGTCGACAGCGACCGCAGCGCGGACGAAATGATCGCTTATGCCGCGACCTTCGGTTTTGCCGCGCCGCAGGATCGACGTGGCGATCAGATCACCGTCGAGGGCAAGACGTTTCGTTTTAGCGATGTTGATTTTTCGGACCTCGTCAGCAATCCGGCGTCCGCGCCGGCATTTGCCACGCTTCCGGTGACTACCGGTGCGTTGCTAAGCGTGACCGGCTATACCGATGGCATAATTCGTGATGGCACGTTGTTCGGTACGAATGCCTCGGGTATCGCACCGGACGGCGCCAACCTGTATCCCGGTCTTGATGCCTTTGTTTTTGTCGATTCTGTGGGAACACCGCGCTATCCACCAATAGCTGGCACCGATGGCGCGGCGCTTGCCGGCGATGAACTGTCACAAAATGACGTTACGGTAATTTTACGCAATGCCCTCGACGTTGCGAACCGGGCACGCGCGCAAATACGCCAGCCACTGAGTACCTTTGCACGAGTTACGATTTCGGTCGTCGATACCGAGGGCGAAATACTTGGGATGGTGCGCAGTCGGGATGCGCCAGTATTTGGTGCTGATGTTTCATTGCAGAAGGCGCGTACAGCCGCCTTCTTCTCGTCAGCAACCGCGGCAGCATTCCTGAGCGCACTGCCGGATGTCAGTTACCTGACGACCAGCGACGCCGGTCCGGCATTTTCGCCCCCGGTAGTCATCGATGACTACGTTACGACCTTGCAGGCTTTCGTCGAAGACCCGGATGCGCTGACCAACGGCCTGATCGCCTTCTCCGATCGTGCCGGCGGCAACTTGTCGCGGCCTTTTTACCCGGATGGCATAAATACCAACGGCGCAGGCCCGTTGAGCAAAGCCGCAGGACAGTGGAGCCCGTTTTCTACCGGGCTGCAGCTGGACCTTTCATACAACGCCATATTGCAGCACGTTCTTTTCGCCTCCGGCGCTATTGCGGTCGATGTTGGCCCTGTCTGCGCCGGCGTCGCACTGGTTGATCCCAATACCCTGACCTTCGCCCCGACTGTCGCGAACAACCGCGTCGGTAACGGCCTGCAAATCTTCCCGGGTAGCGTGCCCATTTATCGCAACGGCACTCTGGTAGGCGGCATCGGTGTCTCCGGCGATGGTATCGACCAGGACGACATGATTTCTTTCCTCGGACTGCACAACGCAGGACTTGAACTTGGCAACGGTGTTGGCAATGCCCCGATTGACCGGCGTGCAGACAATCTCACGCCGCAGGGCGTTCGCCTGCGCTACGTGCAATGTCCGCAGGCACCATTTATTGCGACGGGAGACGACAATGTCTGCGACGCGAAATAGGAGGACCGGAATGAACCCCGGAATGAGCCTGGCACTCGTCACTTGCAATACGGTTCGCTACATTCTTGCAGCTGCCATCATCGCGAGCGGCAGCGGATTTATCGCAACGCCGAACGCGCTCGCGCAGGAGACCTGCTACCAGGATGACGATGGTCGAATCGTGACGCGGCGCAGGCCAGGCTATCGGGAAGTGCCCTGTCCGCTACCAGATGTCCCGCAATCGGGTGACGACACCGCTGCCGAACCGGCACCATCTGACGCGGCGAGCAGGGCTGACCTTACACTCGGCACTCGCGAACAGGCGGGCCGACCGGAAAGAACGAGAAACGCTGTCTCGCCGGTACCGCGGCCTGGCGTGAACGACTTTGTGTCTTCGGTGCCGTTGCCGGATCGCTGGCGCATCGTCGATGCGATCGGTTACACGGAAAGCATCTGGGATCCGTACAACCGCAACCTCCTGAAAGCCGACAGGCCGGTCAAGGACGACAAGTTCTTCAACATCACGATCATTTCCGATTCGATCTACGAGGTCCGCGAAGTCCCGACGCCGGTTGGTGGCAGCAGCACAAACGCGCCGGGCAGTATCGACGTGTTTGGCAGCGCGGATCAATATGCGCTGGTCACCAACCTCGCAACAGAGTTTGTCTATTACAAGGGCGATACGGTTTTCCGGCCACCGGATTATGAGATTCGTTTTACACCGGTATTCAATTTCAACTATGCGTCTATCGATGAGGTTCTCGGCCTTAATGCAAACCCGGTGAACGGTACGACGCGCAGCGACAATCATGTCGGCATACAGGCTCTCTTCTATGACAAGCATCTGCGCAACGTATCGGAGCGCTACGACTTCGACAGCATCCGTATCGGCATTCAGCCATTTTCATCAGATTTTCGTGGTTTTCTTTTCCAGGACAACCAACTCGGCGTACGCCTGTTCGGCACGCGGAAAAACAATATTTTTCAGTACAACCTCGGGTGGTTCCGGCGCCTTGAAAAGGACACGAACAGTGGCTTGAACGACCTGAGCGAGGATATTCGCGACGACGATGTCTTCGTCGCCAACCTCTACTGGCAGGATATGCCGGTTCGCGGGTTTACCTCACAGGCAACCATCGTCTACAACCGCAACCGGGAAGGATCCGGGTCATTCTTCGACGAAAACGACTTCATCCAGAGACCCGCGTCTTTTGGCCGGGAAACACCGCGTGACTACGACGTCTATTACGTCGGTTACAGCGGCGACGGACATTTCGGACGTCTCAACGTTTCGACCTCGCTGTACTACGCATTTGGTGAAATTTCGCCTGGCGTTTTCGTCGATGACGATGTGGACATTAGCGCTGGCTTCGCGGCACTCGAGTTGTCCATGGACTTCGACTGGTTCCGGCCGCGCATATCTGCACTGTATGGCAGCGGTGATGATGATCCGTATGACGACAAGGCCACGGGCTTCGACGCAATTTTCGAGAACCCGCAATTTGCCGGTGCCGATACAAGTTACTGGATTCGCCAGGCCGTACCGTTAATCGGTGGTGGTCGGGTCGCACTATCGAGTCGCAACGGGGTTCTGAACAGTTTACGTTCCTCCAAGGAACAGGGGCAGTCGAATTTCACCAACCCGGGCGTCATCCTGGTAGGCATCGGTGCGGACATGGACCTGACGCCGAAGCTGCGTTTCTCATTGAACTTCAACAGCCTGTTTTTTGTGCATACCGAGGTGCTCGAGGCGGCCCGCAACCAGGCCGATATCGACGATCAAATCGGCCATGATGTATCTGCATCGCTGACCTACCGACCGCTGATGTCGCAGAACATCGTTATTCGCGCCTCGTACGCGCAACTCATTGCCGAGGACGGCTTTGATGACCTGTTTCCGGATGAAGACGCCGGATATTTCCTCCTGAATTTGGTGCTGGCTTACTAGAGTGCTGGTGTAAATATGAAAAGAACAATAATGAATCGTGTGCCGAAAGCTTCACTACAAATTGGCACATTAATATTAGTGACAGTCTTGTTGTCCACCCTGGTCGCCTCGGCATCAGAGGACGAAAAACCTGTTAAGCGCGAGTATGCGGTGACGCCGCCGGCACCAGCCAACCAGACGGTGGCCGATGCAGATGCGAAAAGCGGCGGTTGTTTGTCGTGTCACACAGAGACCGACAGCAAATCCATGCATGTCAGCCCTGCCGTACAACTTGGTTGTACGGATTGCCATGGCGGCAATTCGTCTGTGTCAGTAAGTGCGGGAACTACACATGGCAGCACGGAATACGACGCGGCAATCGAACAGGCGCATGTGTTGCCGTTGTACCCGGAATCGTGGCATCTGCCGCACAGTGCCAATCCTGAACGAACTTATACGTTGCTAAACCGCGAAAGCCGCGAGTTCGTTCGTTTCATGAATCCATCGGACTACCGGGTCGCGAATGACGCTTGTGGGGCATGTCACCAGCCGATAATCGAAGCATCGAAGCGCAGCCTGCATGCGACCGGCGCGATGTTGTGGGGTGGTGCCGCCTACAACAACGGAATCCTGCCTTTCAAGAATTACATCCTTGGCGAATCGTACGATGAGGATAGTAATCCGGTCGTCCTGCATGGACCAACCGTGACAGAAGCGCACAAGCAAGCGTTGCTGGATGCCGGCATCATTCCGGCCTTATACCCATTGCCGGCGTGGGAATCCGTTAAACCCGGCGACATTTTCAGGGTCTTCGAACGCGGTGGCCGCAACATAAGCAACCTGTTCCCGGAAACCGGCCTGCCAAATGCCCTCGGCCAGTTGCAACGTATCGAAGAACCGGGCCGGCCGGACTTCCGCCAGTCAAACCGCGGACCGGGAACCGGCGGTCGTATATCCGTACCTCTGATAAACATTACCAAGACACGGCTTAACGATCCGTTCACCTGGTTTATGGGCACCAACGACCAGCCGGGCGACTATCGCCAATCCGGTTGTTCTTCGTGTCACAGTGTTTACGCAAACGACCGCGATCCGCGCCACTCTGGCGTGTATGCGCAGTTCGGTCATGAAGGCAAGTCGCAGACTATAGATCCGACCATCGATAAGGACGAGTCGGGCCATCCGCTGAAACATACATTTACCCGTGCGGTACCGACAAGCCAGTGCATGGTTTGTCATATGCATCAGCCGAACATGTTCATGAACAGCTACCTCGGCTATACGATGTGGGATTACGAATCGGATGCGCCGGCCATGTGGCCAGAGGAACAACAGTACCCGTCGATTGAGGAACAGCGTGAAATCCTCGACCGCAATCCGGAAGGTGCCTCGGTTCGCGGCAAATGGGCAGACGTCGAGTTTCTGAAACAGGTTTCTGAAATGAACCCGGAGCTCAACGACACGCAGTTCGCTGATTACCACGGCCACGGCTGGAATTTCCGTGCGATTTTCAAGCGCGACAGGAAAGGAAACCTGCTTGACGACGAGGGCACTATCGTCAGCGATGAGGACCCGGAGAAATTCTCCAAGGCAGTTCACATGTCTTCCATCCACGTGGATGTCGGCATGCATTGTGTGGACTGTCACTTCTCACAGGATAACCATGGCAATGGACATATCTATGGTGAAGTAGCGCTCGCGGTCGAGATCGATTGCAAGGATTGCCACGGCACCGCGCAGTCATACCCGAACCTGTACACCTCCGGGCCGGCAGCACTATCCGGCGGCGCTGATCTGGAAGCCTTGCGCACACCTGATGGCAGGCGCCGCTTCGAATGGCTGGAGGACGTTTTGTACCAGCGCTCGATGATGGACCCCGACCTGGAATGGCAGCTCAGCCTGGTGAAAGACACGGTTAACCCGGGACATGCGGATTACAACGAAAAAGCAGCACGTGCAAAACTCATGAGCAAGGACACGAGTACCCAGCAATGGGGCACCAACGTGTCGGCCGATAACCTCGCGCATTCCAATGATGAAATCGAGTGCTATACCTGCCATACATCATGGACAACAAGTTGCGGTGGCTGTCATTTGCCGATTGAGGCGAACTGGAAAACAGAGCGCCATCACTATGAAGGCGGCGAAACCAGGAACTACGCAACCTACAACCCGCAGGTAGCGCGTGATCAGATGTTCCTTATCGGTCGCCGCGGCGATGCCAAAAGCGGCAAGATAGCGCCGGTGCGCTCAAGTTCCGCACTCGTATTGTCCTCGACAAATTCCAATCGCGAACGAATTTACGTGCAACAGCCACCGATTGCTGCGAGCGGCTTCAGCTCACAGGCGTTTAACCCACATTTTCCGCATACCACTCGCAAAACGGAAACCAAGACCTGTGTAGATTGCCACCTGTCGGGCGACAACGATAACAACGCCATCATGGCGCAACTGTTGGCGCAGGGAACCAACTTCGTCAATTTTATCGGCTTTAATACTTACGTCGGCGGGCAGGGAGAAGTTTCCGCGGTAACGGTGACCGAGTGGGAAGAGCCACAGGCAGTCATCGGCAGTTACCTGCATCGCTACGCGTACCCGGATTTTTATCAGCAACACGTAGATAACGATCGCGAACTCAAAGACGCCTATAAGCATGGCGCAGGCACGGCGCAATGTTTGCAGCTTCGCGGTGAGTACCTGTTCGTCGCTGAAGGCAAGAAGGGCTTCAACGTTTATGACGTAGCCGGGATTGGTAACAAGGGCATATCCCAGCGCATTATCTCTTCACCATTTAGCGCCGCGGGACAGGACACTCACATCAAGACAAAGAATGCCACCTGTGTTGCGCTGCCAACCAACCAGAATATCAATCCGGCGCGGAATGAGGGCGACCTCATGCGCGTAGACAACCTCGAACAGGTAATACATCCGCTTTACAACTATGCGTTTGTCATCGACGCAGAAGAAGGGCTTATCCTGGTCAATGTCAACACGCTGGTCGATGGTGAGCCACGCAACAATGACCTTGAACGCACGCTAAGCTGGAATCCCGATGGTGTGTTAAACGGTGCCCGGCACATCACGGTTGGTGGTTACTATCTTTACATCACAACCGACAGCGGCGTGAAAATCGTTAGCGTCGACGATCCATTGCACCCGGAATTGATTGCGACGGTCGCATTGGCCGACGCAAGAGCCAGCGTATTGCAGTTCCGCTACTTGTTTGTGACTTCAGGTGCTGGCCTGAGTGTAATTGATGTCACCGACCCCGGCTCTGCACGGTTGATCGAAAACAATACGATCGCACTCTCCAATGCACAAAAGGTCTTTGTTGCGCGAACGTATGCATATGTCGCCGCCGGGTCCGATGGCCTGGTCATTGTGGACGCCGAACGACCGGACGCTCTGGTTGAACTCACCCGGTTTGACGCAAACGGTACGTTGAACGATGCACGCGATGTAGTCGTCGCAACAACTAATGCATCGTTGTTCGCCTATGTTGCCGATGGCGAGAACGGCATCAAAATAGTGCAGTTAACGTCACCGGATTTACAGCCGAAGTTTTATGGCTTTAGCCCGGAACCTGTGCCGGACCTCATTGCCAGCTACGAGACTTCGAAACCGGCATTGAGTTTGTCGCGCGGCCTTGAACGTGATCGCGGTGTTGACGAAACCGGCGGGCAGGTTGCAGTGTTCGGCAGACGTGGTTCGCGGCCGTTGAATCTCGAAGAAATGCGCCGCCTGTATCTCGACGAGTCAGGCAATCCATGGTTTGTTGACGACGTGGCAAAAGAAACTACGCAAGAAGATGCGGCGACGACTGATGCTGGTGAGTAAATGAAATGAATGCTGCGATTTACAAAACGGCCTCTTACCGACTGCTGTGCCTGATTGCAGCACTGTCTGTAAGTGCCGGAAGCGTATTCGCGGATGAGACATTAATAAGCAAAAACATACACTTAGGCCCTGCCAGTTGCGCAAGCAGTGTTTGTCACGGAAAACTGGACCGGCAGAAAGAGATCAATGTCTGGTTGAATGAATATCGCATCTGGACCAGTGCAGACAAACACTCGCAGGCGTATCGAACGCTAACTAGCGACGAATCGAAACGGATTGCGAACTATCTCGGCCTGGGCAGCGCCACTACCGCGAAAGTTTGCCTGGATTGCCACGCGGACAACATAGCGAAAGAAAAACGCGGCCCCAAGTTTCAACTTAGTGATGGTGTTGGTTGCGAGGCCTGTCACGGTGGTGCCGAAGAGTGGATCAAGAGTCACGCGGCCGAAGGCGCGACGCACGCAGACAATCTTGCACGAGGTATGTATCCGACGGAAAAACCAGGTGACAGGGCGGAGTTGTGTTTGTCATGCCACATGGGAACGGCCGACAAGTTTGCCAGTCACGACATCATGGGTGCCGGGCACCCGCGGCTCAGCTTTGAGCTTGAGGCGTTCACGACAAACCAGCCGGCTCACTACGACGTTGACGATGACTATCGTCAACGCAAAGGAGAGATTCCGGGATTCAACTTGTGGCTCACGGGCCAGGTTGAAGCGGCACGTCGCTATCTCGATCTCGCAGGGCAAAAGCTCGGCAGCAATACCGGCATGTATCCTGAACTTGCACTCTATGATTGCCATGGATGCCATCACGAAATGGATGACAAGCGCTGGACACCAGCTCGTGGCGGCCCCGGGGTCTCGCCCGGTTCGCCACGCTTGCAGGATCAGCACCTGGTCATTGTGCAGACCATCGTTGGCGTCGTGGAATCAGCCGCTGCAAAAGCAGAAATGACTGAAGCCACCGCCGCGTTTGTTCGTTCGGGCCAGGAGAGCAGCGCGAGTGTCCGACAAACGAGCCAGGCGCTGATTACTTCACTGGAATCCCGCAAACGCGAGTGGTCGACTCGCCAGTTCGACAGGAACGTAGTCGTTGCAGTGCGACGCGCACTAATTCAGTCTGCGGCGGATGGCAACATGAGCGACTTCAATTCAGCAGAACAGGTATATCTCGCGCTCGAAAGCCTCAGTTACACACTGGGTGACCGGCAGCAAAAAACGTCTGCACTCGACCGGATTTATAAAGAGGTCGAAAACGATTCGTCATTCAATCCTTCATCGTTCAGCAGAACAGCCCAAAACGTGCGGGGAGAATTCTGAGCGATGCTTCATTTCGCGGGCAAAACTGACGTCGGTAGCCGCGGAGGCGAAAATGAGGATTCGATCGGCTGGGACGAGGAGCGCAAACTCTGGTTTGTCGCAGATGGCATGGGTGGTCACGTCAACGGCAGGATGGCCAGCGAGACCGCCAGCAAAAGCCTGCTCGAATCTGCGCCTGATAAGACCACGGAAGAACAGATTGTTGGTGCGCACGAGGCGATCATCGCTGCCGCCGACAAAGACCAGTCGTTGTCCGGCATGGGCTCTACAATCGTCGTAGCAAAACTGGCGGACAACCTGGCAGAAATATCCTGGGTTGGCGACAGCCGCGCCTATTTGTGGCGTAAACGCGGGCTGTCACAAATTTCCCGTGATCACTCTTTCCATGAATTATTACGCGCACAAAATATCCTGACCGAGGAACAGATTCGTGCCGATCCGCGCGGCAACCTGGTCACGCAAACACTCGGGCTCGGTGATCCGATGCCGTCGATCACTGACGTGTCACTGCGTTATGGTGACTGGATATTACTGTGCAGCGACGGCCTGAACGGTGAGCTCGAAGATTCGCAGATCGCAGCAATACTGGCGTCCAGTGAAAACGTACAGACAGCTGTCGATGAACTGGTCGATGCGGCCATCACTAATGGCGGCCGCGACAACACTAGTGTCATAATTATTGAATACAAAGACGCAAAAGGGCTCGGCCACCTGTGGCGAATCATGGATGCGCGTTGGTGGCCATTCGTGGTGGGGCCGGTATTAGCAATTCTTTTCGCCCTGATATTGTGGGCAGTTAAATAGCTTAGCTATATGGAACAGGTATGTCGGACGTACAGTTAATTCTAAAGAAAACGAGTAATGGCGAAGAAACGGTGTTGACCGATGGTCTGATCGCCGGACGTCTGGCGGAATCAGGTCTGGTGCTGACTGAAGGGCATCCATCGCGGCAACACGCGAAGTTCAGTATCAGCGGCAATGAACTGAAACTGGAAGACCTGGGGTCTTCGAACGGCACGTTCGTCAATGATCAGAGGATCGAGGGCTCGGTAGTGCTCCGCTCAGGCGACAAAATTCGCTTTGATCTCGAAGAATTCGAATACAAAATTCCTTACGACCAGACCGTCAGCAACGATCCGCAGCAAACGGTGATGCGAAAACTTGAGGACATCGACGTTGATGGCAGTGGCATCAGGGAGAGGCCAGCCTGGATTGACCCAAATCAAAAATCCGCCGGTGGACCAAAAACCGAGTTTATAGATTCATCGGCTCTGAAGCAGATGATGCAGGAGGGTGATCAGGGCGCCATGGAGATGGCTGACGACGTAAATGTTCCTGTTCTGATCGTCTCAACCGGCGCCATGTCAGGCGCACGAATCAACCTGAAATCTGCAGGTGCACAAGGCGAATGGACCATCGGTTGCGACGCAGATCGCGATATCGTGCTCGACGAACAAGGCGTTTCAGGCGTCCACGCCAAACTGACCCAGGATGGAGCGCGCTGGAAACTAACCGACCAGATGTCAGCGAACGGAACTTTCGTCAACGGCAAACGCAGCAACATGAGTTACCTCGACAACGGCGATAGAATCCGTTTCGGTCCAGTTGAATGCATATTCAGAACGCCGGAAGAATTGGGCAGTGCTACAAGAGTCACCAAAGCCGTAAAACGACCGGGCAACACCCGCAACATCATCCTGGCCGCCGTCGCTTTTGCGGTAACGCTGGCGATCCTGTACGCCGTTTTTCAGTTTGTTATGTGAGCACAGGTAGCAGACTGACGACAAACGTTCTGCATATTGCCCGTTGAAAGTTCTGGACGTCGGTCGGGTGACCGACTCTTTTTACGCGGCAGACTCGCCCAACTTCAATAGTTGTTCACGCATCCACACATGCGTAGATTCACTATCGGTGCGTGGATGCCATGCGGTGATAACATCGAACCCTGGCACAGCGAATGGCGCTGTAATTGTCCGTAGATTTTTCGACCGCCTTGCGAACAACCGTCGCGGCATGAATGCAATCAGGTCATCTTCCTGCAACACCTCGGTAAGGGTAAAAAAACTCGGTACCGAAAGAGCAACTCGCCGGCTGGCACCAAGTTCTCTGAGCACATTGTCGGTTGGGCCCTCGAAAGAACCGTCAGAGGGCGAGACCAGTACATGGTCATAGTCGAGGAAACGTTTAAGTGAAACACGCCGTGAGCGAATCGGATGCGCTTCGCGAACTACGGCAACATACTCTTCGCGGTACAAAAACTGAGTTCGTAGGGATGGATCCACAAATTCGGGAATCGTAACAGCCACATCGATCTGGCCGCTCGCCAGCATTGATGTGAGCCCTGCCACCTCAGGATTACGGATCGCCAGCTTCATTTTCGGTGCCGAGCGTCGCAACTCTGCAACCAGCGGCACAATCAATACAGACTGCATGTAGTCGTTCACTGACACCGATAGCGTTGCAGTGCTGGTCTGTGGATCAAACTCAGCAGGATTAACAAGGACTGTCGCATCGTTGATCAACCGTCGCAATGCGGGCGCCAGCGCCTCAGCACGGGGAGTTGGTAACAGTCCGCGTTGCGTACGAACGAACAGAGGATCCCCAAAAATATTCCGCAACCGGGAAAGCATGCCACTGACGGTGGGCTGAGTGACATGTAGTCGCTCGGCCGTGCGCGAGACATTACGCTCTTCCAGCAACACGCTAAGGGCCCGCAACAGATTCAGGTCCAGGTTTCTGATATCGGCCATAATTATAATAGCAATAGATAAATGTGATTAGATTTATATCATCAATCTCCATAGTCTGGCAATCCTCAACCCGACATTTGGAGACAGTAATGCCAACTTCAGCCACTAACATCAGCACAATTTCCCAACCCTCGTCACAGGCGGTTCTCGATAGCATCGCCGAGAGAATTGGCTTCGTACCTGAACTGTTCAATACGCTCGCGCAACAACCTGGCGTTGTAGAAGCTTTCGTCGGCCTCGACGCGGCTTTCACAGACACGAGCCTGACGCCGATCGAAAGGCAAACTATTTTGCTGGCCGCCAGTGTCGAAAACTGCGGTCGATATTGCGTAGCCGGACACACGCTGTTCGGTCGCTCAATTGGAATGCAGGAGCAAACGATAACCGCAATTCGATCTGCGGGCACTGTTGAAGATGAGCGACTGGGCGCATTAGATACATTCGTCCGACAACTGATTCAAGCCCGAGGTCACGCGACACCGGAGCAAGTTGCGGCAATCATCCAGGCCGGATTCTCCCGCGAGCAAATAATGGAAGTGGTGATGGGTATCACCCTGAAAACTTTCAGCAACTACGTTGATTCAGTATTGCAGCTTCGTCTGGACGAGCAATTCGAGGCAGCTGCCTGGAGCAGCACCGAAGAATCAAGACTCCTAGGTTCGTGAATGGCACTTATCCAGAGGAAAGCCCTGTGATAACAACCTATTCAAGGCGTGATTTCGTCACCAGAGCAGCACTCGTCAGTCTGGCCTCGCCATCAATCGCCGCCAGCAATCTCGATGTTGATAAGGCCAGAGCTGAAGTCAGTTACCCGTCAGCAACAACAGCAAGTTTGCTGTCTTTGCTAAAGATCAGGTATCCCATCATCCAGGCGCCAACGGGTGGTGTAGTCAACAGCGCTATGACCGCTGCAGTTGCGAACAGCGGCGCGCTGGGTGCTGTACCGCTTAGTTGGTCCTCGCCCGATGTCGCGGTCAAACAGATCGCAGCGATCAGGGCGAAAACAGAAATGTCGTATTTCGCCAACTTCGTACTCAACTTTTATCCCGCGGCACTACAGGCTGCGCTCGAGGGTGGCACACGAATTATCCAGTTTTCATGGGGCATGCCGGACTGGAAAATGGTGGACGCGATTCGAGCAGCGAATGCGGTACTGGGCATACAGGTCACCAGCAAAGCCAGCGCCAGGGCGGCTCTGGACCTCGGAGCAGACTACCTTGTTTGCCAGGGCACCGAAGCTGGCGGCCATGTTCATGCTTCCAGGCCACTAGCGCAGGCGTTGGAAGAAGTATTGAGTGTTGCCAACAACGTACCTGTAGTTGCATCAGGCGGGATCGCTACTGGCCACAAAATGCACACATACATGCAAATGGGTGCAGCAGGTGTCGTCATGGGATCGCGTTTGGTCGCGACGAAAGAATGTGCGGCACACGGCGATTACAAAAGAGCATTGGTCAACGCAAATTCTGCAGATACTGTTTTCACGACCTGCATGAATAAGGGTTGGGATGGCGCAACACATCGAATCCTGCGAAACAGCACGTTCGAAATGTGGGAGTCCGCCGGTTGTCCCGCTAATGGCGATCGACCGGGTGAATCAGACACGGTCGCCACATACGGAACAGATACCGAAGTAGAACGCTACAGCATCAACTCTCCCGGCTCTGCCTGTTCCGGTGATATCGAAGCGATGGCAGCCTATGCAGGTACGGGTGTTGATGACATCAATGACATCCCGGCGATAAGTGAAGTAATAGCCCGCGTATGGAAAGAATTCCTGGCTGCTGCTTGACGTTTTCGCTCGTGAAACTCGATCTGCTGTTAGCCATTACGAATTATCGAAAACTACTGACACGGAGCAAGACAATGAGTATTGATATGAACAAAGTTGAACAGTTCGCGGGACAAGTCGTCGGTGACATAGCTGCGACCTTCTCGGGTGTGATGACCAACATCGGACACAAACTCGGGCTTTATAAAGCCATGGCCGGAGCCGGCGCGATGACGCCCGCAATGCTTGCCGAAAAAACCAGCACGCATGAGGCCTATGTGCGTGAGTGGCTGAATAATCAAACAGCCGGCGGCTATGTCACTTTTGACCCGGAATCTGTTACTTACACGTTACCTGACGAGCACGTTCCCATACTGGCTGATGATGACAGCCCGGTATTCCTGGTGCCGGCATTAGATGTTGCGTCTTCCCTTTGGCTGGACGAAGAAAAAATCACCAGCGTTTTCCGTAGTGGCGATGGAATTGCCTGGTCCGATCACCATCACCACCTCTTCTGCGGCAGCGAAGCCCTGTTTCGGCCAGGATACAAGGCGCACCTGACAAGCAACTGGATCAAATCGCTGGACGGCGTTGATGAAAAGCTGAAAGCAGGCGCCAAAGTTGCCGATGTTGGTTGCGGGCATGGCGCTTCGACGATTGTCCTGGCGCAGGAATATCCTGATTCAACATTCTATGGCTTCGACAGTCATGCCGAGTCCATTGATATTGCCAGGCAACGAGCCGCGGAAGCTGGCTTAAACGGAAATATTCACTTCAGCGTCGCGAAAGCGAAGGACTATGCTGAAGAAGATTTCGACCTGATCTGCTTTATGGATTGTCTGCACGACATGGGAGACCCGGTGGGCGCCGCGAAGCATGCCAGAAACCGCCTGAGTGCAGATGGAACGATAATGCTGGTTGAGCCGGCCGCCGCAGATTCGGTCAATGACAACATCAACCCGGTAAGCCGCCTTTACTACGCTGCATCGACTGCCGTATGCACTCCTTGCTCACTGTCACAGGAGGTCGGGCTTGCGCTGGGTGCACAGGCGGGTGAAAAGCGCCTATCGGAAATAATGCTGGAAGCAGGATTTGCTACGACAAGACGGGTAGCAGAAACGCCATTTAATATAGTGCTTGAAACGCGGCTTGCTTAAGCGCGTAGATTTATTCGTAATGGGGATATTGCGTGGGAGCGGACGGAATCCGCTCCCACCTGATAAATCAATCCTTGATCGCATCCCGGATGCGTTCATATCCCAGTTTTAATTCATGTCCGAGCTGGCCCAGCGCTTTGCCGACGCCCTCGCCGGTCTCGCCCATGCTCGCTTTGCTGGTGAAGTGCTCCATCTTGCCTTCCAGTTCAGTCCACTCTTCCTGAACTTCTTTCGAGGCCAGGTGCATTTGCACTCTCAGCTCATCCCGCTTTTGTTTGAGCTCATCAACAATGTCATCGAAATCTGTCATTTTCCTCTCCTGCAAAATCAGTTATTGCTGGCGCGAGTGTACTTCACTTTGCCGCCAACGATCGTAATGTCGACAGTCGTATCCGGAATTGCTTCCTCATCGACAGTCAGCAGGTCCTGCGACAATACGACAATGTCAGCGTACTTGCCCGGCGTCAGTGTGCCTTTGACATCCTCTTCAAACGCGGCAATCGCATTGTTCAGCGTGTATGCGGCCAGCCCTTCTTCGCGGGTCAATGCCTGCTCAGGATAGAATTTTTCTCCATTAATCATCATCCGTGAGACAGATGAATAATAGGAAGCAATGGCGTTGATCCGCTCAACCGGTACGTCCGTACCGTTCGTGATTAATGCGCCCGTATTGATGAGGTCGCGCCACGGCTGCGATGTGCTTTTCGCTCTTTCATCACCGAGTCGGCTCGGAATCCAGGGACCATCAGAAGTACCATGCACCGCCTGCACCGCAGGGATTACGCCGAGACTACCGAATCTTGGTACGTCAAGCGGATCAATGTGCTGGGCATGCTCGACACGCCAACGCAACGGCTTGCCGTCAACTTCCATCGTCTTCCAGGCGCGTTCGTATATATCCAGCGTCTCACGCACACCACGATCGCCGATTGCGTGTGTGTTCAACTGGAATCCATGCTCAACGGCGATTTCCGCCGTGCGCTCGATGTCATCCGGCTCCTCAAGTACCAGTCCGGCAGTCTCCGGCAGGTCAACGTAGGGTTCAAGCAACCAGGCGCCGTGTGCGCCCAGTGCACCATCGATCTGTCGCTTGATGGAGCGGACTGTCAGAAAATCATTTCCCTCCGGCAACATCTTGTATTGCGACAAGGCCTCGGCCATCAGTTCATTCGACTCACTGCGAACCATGACGTACAGCCTGATGGGGAGGTTGCCCTCCTCCTCAAGTTTCTTCAGAAAATCAATCGTCTCGAATGAAGAACCCGCATCCTGGAACGAGGTAACACCATGAGCGAGCGCTTCGTCAGCCGCGAGCATTACGCGCTCGCGATCAATTTGCTCCATCTGTTCCGGTGTCAACCGTCCTTCGTAAATACCGATTGCTTCGCTCAACAATCTCTGTGCCGTTTCCCGCATCAGACCTGTCGCACGGCCATCGGGTGCTCGCACGATCGTGCCGCCTGCCGGGTCCTCTGTCTCAACTGTAATTCCCGCAGCTTCGAGCGCAGCTTTATTGAAGAAAGCCGCGTGACCACTGGCATGCCCCAGGGAAACGGGGTTATCCGGGGAAACTGCGCTCAGGGTGTCATTGCGCGGCACGCCATCAACGGCGTCATCGGGCAGGCTGTCCCATTTGTCCTGGTGCCAGCCGCGGCCGAAAATCCACTCGCCAGGCTGCGCCTTGTCCACAGCGCTCGACACCATCGTCACAACTTCTTCCCAGTTAGCAACGTCGTTGAGGTCGAGGATCTGCTTGGCGCGACCGAGTCCCATGTAATGGCCATGGCCTTCGATAAATCCAGGCATCGCAAAACGCCCGTTCAGCTCGATTACTTCGGTCTCGGGACCGATATAGGCAGAAATCTCGTCGTTGCTGCCAACCGCTGTAACCTGGTAACCGGTGACGGCTATCGCCTCGGTATTGCCAAGCGCCGGATCGACTGTTGCAACCTTGCCGCCGCGCAATACCAGGTCAGCCGGTGCGACGCCGGAGGTCGCTGATTCTGCGGGTTCCGCAGCCTGTTTTGACCCATCGCTGCAGCCTGCAAAAAACAGCACAGCAAGTGATACGGCCAGAAATAGTTGTTTGGTTGGTAACATCGGGTTCCCCTGTAAGCGACCAGCAACTTTCTCACCGGGAGTTGGTCAATGCAATTGCCGTTTGCCGCAATATTCAGTCCCAATCGATCAACCATTGCATCAGCCGTAACGTCTTGCCTGGCTTGCTTGGCGAAGTGATACATTACGGGCCGTCCACCAAAGTCCAATTTGAGAGAATCCCCCATGCGTTTACAGATTTTGCTGCTCACAGTGGCACTCCTGATTGTCGACGTCGCTTTCGCTGACGCCATACGGCAGACCAAGAACGAGCACTACGATGCCTTCCGCCAGCTTGACGTCGACCTGCCAACACCCAATGTTTATCGAACGGCATCTGGTGCGCCCGGTACGCAGTACTGGCAGCAGCGCGCCGATCACAGCATCAAGGTAACGCTGGATGAAGACAACCGCAGTATCACGGCATCACAAAGTATTCGTTATACGAATAACTCACCGGATACATTGCGCTATATCTGGATACAGCTGGACCAGAATCGATTTGCAGATGGATCGATCGAACGCCTGACGCAAACAGCTGGACAGGAAGAAGGCCAGGATCAACTGAGCTACGGCACGCTTGCCAAGGAACAGCGATATTCTGATATCGAGCATGGCTTCAAAATCGAACGGGTAGTCGACGGTCGCGGGCGCGACCTCAAGTACACGATCGTCAACACCATGATGCGGATCGACCTGCCGCAAGCCCTCAGCAGCGGGGATCGCACGACAATTTCCATCGACTGGTCTTTCAATATCATCGAGGAAGCTATCATCGGTGGGCGCGGTGGATATGATCACTTTCCCGAAAACGACACCTATATTTATTTCCTCGCGCAATGGTTTCCGCGCCTGGCTGCCTACACTGATTACACAGGCTGGCAACACAAACAATTCCTGGGTGCCGGTGAGTTCACGCTCGAATTTGGTAACTATGAAGTCGAAATTACCGTGCCGGCAGATCACATCGTGTCAGCCACAGGAGCACTTCAGAATGAATCCAGCGTCCTGACAGCGCAACAACGCGATCGTCTTAAGCAGGCGCGTAATGCTGATAAACCCGTGTTCATCGTCACACCTGAAGAAGCGCTGGCGAATGAAGCTGAGGGTACAACCGACACAAAGACCTGGGTTTTCAAAGCAGACAACGTACGCGACTTTGCCTGGGCCAGCTCACGCAAGTTCATCTGGGACGGGATGGTTCACAAACAGGACGATACGAAACAGCCTGAAGTCCTGGCGATGTCTTTCTACCCCAATGAAGCGGAACCCCTGTGGTCGCAATATTCGACGCATTCAATTGTCCACACGCTGGATGTGTACTCGCGCTTCTCGTTCCCGTACCCCTATCCCACCGCGCAATCAGTGAACGCCTGGGAAAGCGGTGGCATGGAATACCCGATGATCACCTTTAACGGTCGCCGCCCCGAGCCTTTTGAACCTGATGAAGATGATGCGGATGCTGGCGAAAAACCTGCCAACACCTATTCTCGACGGGCCAAGCACGGTTTGGTTGGTGTCATCATTCATGAAATCGGCCACATCTATTTCCCGATGACGGTTAATTCCGATGAACGCCAGTGGACCTGGATGGATGAGGGCATCAACTCCTTCCTGCAGTACCTGGCCGAGCTTGAATGGGAAGAGGATTTTCACAATCACCGTGACAGCTACAGCATCCTCGAATACGTCGCCGAGTACATGACCAGCGAGAACCAGGTGCCAATCATGACGCAGTCGGATTCGATACTGCAGTTCGGGCCGAACGGCTATACCAAACCGGCCGCCTCGCTCGTCGTGCTGCGTGAAACCATACTGGGTCGCGAACTGTTCGATTTTGCCTTTCGCGAATACGCACAGCGTTGGAAGTTCAAACGACCAACACCTTCGGACCTGTTTCGCACACTCGAAGATGCCTCGGGCGTGGATCTCGACTGGTTCTGGCGGGGCTGGTATTACTCCACCGACCACGTCGATATCGCCATCACTGATGTGCGCGAATACAAGGTATCAACCGCAAATCCGGACGTTGAGTTTGAATTGAAACGCCAGGAGCATGCGGACGAAGTGCCTGAAACACTGGGGCAGATTCGTAACCGGGAAGAAGGCCGCACCACACGACTCGAGCGCTTCCCGGAACTCGGTGACTTCTACAATGAGAACGACGAGTTCACAGCAAGTAACGCTGATCGCAACACACACACCGATCTCGTCGAGGGACTTGAGGATTGGGAGCTTGCCGCGCTGCAACGTGCTGCTGCCGATGACGATTACGTTTATTTCATAGACTTCAGCAACATCGGCGGACTTGTATCGCCGTTGCCACTCAACATCACGAATGCGGATGGCAGTGTGGAATTCATGATGATTCCTGCGGAAATCTGGCGGCGTAACAGCCTGGCCGTGACCAAGATGTTGATTCGTGATGAGCCGATTGTGTCCATCGAAGTTGATCCAAGGCGGGAAACGGCAGACGCTGATTTCTCGAATAACCACTACCCGGGCCGCATCGACAAATCCCGCATTGAGCTTTACAAGCAGGAAGATGAAACCCGCGACCTGATGTCCGACATGCTCAGGACTTTGCGTGAAGCTAAAGGTGGTACCAGCGACTCGGCAAATGTGCCGCTTGAGCCTGCCAGTGGCAATAACTAAACAGGCGTTTTTTCGCAGGCTTGGTGTTTCTGCGTGCGCCGTGACGATCTTCGTCACGGCGTTCGCGTTTGCGCACCGTATGCCGGGCAGTTTGTCGACCATAAAGACCAATGCCAGCACCGGCATCATCGAAATCATTCACCGCCTGCATATTCATGATGCAGAGCTCGGCATGGTCGTTCTGACCGGCGAACGGCAACTGACGCTGGATCAACTGGCTGGCCGCGCCCGCCTCGCTCTTTATGTGGAAGAGCAATTCAGCATTGCGCCGATCGTTGCCGGCGAAATCGGCCCGCGGCTGCCGCTGGAGCTGATAGGCGCGGAACTCGATGGTGATTTTGTACTCGTGTACCAGCAATACGCCGGCGACCTGCCCGCCGAGATCGCCATCCGCGACGCTATCCTAAGCGACGTTTTTCCCGGCCAAATCAATCATGTCAATGTGGCTGCCGGGGACGAAATTCGCAGCCTGACCTTCAGCGACGGTGATGACTGGCTCACACTGCATCTGGAATAGAGTGCAGCAGATGGATTCTCTTGATATATAATGCGCGGCGAGCCGGCCGGGCCGTCTGATAATCAATGCTTGTAAGTATTCGGGAGCACCACCTTGAAGCGCGACCAGAAGTTTTTCGACATGTATTCCCTCGTGATTGGCATCCTCGCCATTTTCAGTGTGGCCGTCCTCGTACTTGCCATGAAAATGTCGGACCTGACGCAAGGTCTGTATACCACCGACTCTGCCGAGTACCAGGCATCGGTGGAGGCACGGCTTCGCCCCATTGGCCAGGTTTACCTGCCAGGCGAGGAAGCCAATGCTGCCGCGCCGCAGATCGCCGAGGCAACTCATTCGGAGCCTGTCGCAACAGCCATGTCCGGCCCGCAGGTATATAACGCGGCCTGCATTGCCTGTCATGGCAGCGGTATCGGCGGCGCTCCAACGGTCGGCGATGCGGCAGCATGGCAGGCACGCATAGCCCAGGGAAATGACACGCTGTACCTGCACGCTATCGAAGGCTACACCGGTTCGACCGGTTTCATGCCGCAAAAAGGTGGGCGTATGGATCTATCCGATGACGAAGTTCGCGGCGCCGTGGATTACATGGTTGGCGAAAGCCAGAATTAGGCATTTTTGTTGCACCATCCTGCAGGTTGGTTTGAAATTGATTAATTGCGAAGATCTGTAGGAGCGGCTGGCGCACAGGACGTGCTTCTGTCGCGAAGCGCAGGGATGCGCGAGAGCGACGACGCCGCGAATAGTTTGGTCGCCGTCAGGGCTATTTGCGGCTAAAGCCGCTCCTACAGGTCATCGCGTATCACAGGCTCCGCCGCAATAATCTAGGACCCCATTCGCCGATCAAGGTGTCTCAGACCCAGCGCTTCACCCATATGCCTGGTCGTTACTGTTTCCTCACAGGCCAGGTCAGCGACTGTGCGTGCGACCCGCTGCACACGCTGATAAGCGCGTGCCGAGAGCGCGAAACTCTCCGCCGCTTTATCCAGCAGCGACCAGCATTTCTGGTCAGCGGTAAAGGCCTTTTTTAGCGTATCGCCACTTAGCTCAGCATTGCACACACCTGAGCGGGCAAGTTGAATCTGTCGCGCACTCTGCACTCGTTGTGCAACAACAGCGCTGGATTCTCCGCTTGGTGCGTCACCGCGCAATACGTCGAGTGGTGGCCTGTTGACCTGCATTTGAATGTCAATGCGGTCGAGCAGTGGCCCGGAAATCTTGCCGCGGTAGCGGCGCACGCTTTCGGCGCTACAGCGACAGTCACCGGCCGTATCGCCAAGGTAGCCGCAGGGGCACGGATTCATTGCTGCAACGAGTTGAAAGCGTGCCGGAAAATCAGCCTGTCGTCCGGCACGGGAAATTGTAATCTGGCCGCTTTCCAGCGGTTCACGCAAGACCTCGAGTACGTGGCGACTGAATTCCGGCAGCTCGTCCAGAAACAGGACGCCATTATGTGCCCGCGATATTTCCCCGGGGCGTGGATCGGATCCGCCGCCAACCAGCGCTGCCGCCGACGCCGTATGGTGTGGTGCGCGAAACGGTCGTTGTCGCCAGCAGGTCAGGTCGATAGGCCGCCCCAGGATGGAGTCTATGGCAGCAGTCTCGATCGCCTCATCATCTTCAAGTGGCGGCAGTATCCCGGGTAATCTTTGTGCCAGCATGCTCTTGCCGGTCCCTGGCGGGCCGGTAAACAGAATGTTGTGACCACCTGATGCCGCAATCTCGAGCGCCCGTTTGGCCAGTTGCTGACCTTTTACGTCCGTCAGATCGGGACCTGCAGTTCTGCACGGCGCAGGTTTTACAGGATCAATCTTTACTGGAGCGCGCTCACCGCGCAGTTGTGCGGTCACATCGAGAAGACTGCTGGCAACGAAGACCTCTTCACTTGCAAGACTTGCCTCCGCCCCGTTCTCTTTGGGCACCAGTATCGCTCTACCCGCCTGTGTGGCCTTTATGGCTGCGGGTAGCATGCCGGGAACCGGCCTGAGATCGCCGCGGAGCGAGAGTTCACCAAAGAATTCGTGGGTGGCGAAGAGGTCACCGTCAATGACGCCCATGGCGGCGAGAATGCCGAGCGCGATAGACAAGTCGAAGCGCCCGCCAGTCTTGCGCATGTCTGCGGGACCCAAATTGACGGTTATACGCTCCTGCGGAAAATCGAACTTCGAGCTCAGGATCGCGCTGCGCACCCGATCCTTACTCTCTCGCAATGCGCTCTCGGCAAGACCGACAACGTGAAAGGTCGGCAAGCCACCGGACAGGAAGACTTCTATGATGACCGGTGGCGCCTCGACACCAAGTTGTGCCCGGCTATGCAATATAGCCGGGTTCACAGAATCACGGTTTGTTGGGTTTTGACTCGCATCGCCGCTCCATGGCAATGATTCTTCAGCTAACGGGCAGTTTTCTTCTTGCTCACCTTCTTTTTAGATGCCGGTTTCTTAGCCGCTTTTTTACCGGTGGATTTCTTCGCTGGCTTTTCAGTCGCAAGGTCAGCCAGGCGCTGTTCCAGCGCATCCAGCTTCTCGCGCGTGCGCGCCAGCACCGCTTCCTGGACCGCGAATTCTTCGCGTGTCACCAGGTCAAGTTTCGTCAGGCCGGATTGCAGTACTGAACGAAAGTTTTTTTCCAGGTCGTCCCGTACCGAGCGCAGTCCCTGTGGGACCGTCTCTGCAAGCAGGCGTGCCAGGTTATCTATTGAATCGTTAGCCATAGCAGATTGATACAGTAGTCATAATGAAAAGACTAGCAATGAATCAGCACCCACTGGCCTGTTTTGCAACTTCGTGGTCTGGCGCGGCCGACCCATGCCGGCGGCAGCTGGAACCGTTGATCGTCTTATGACAAATACACCTGAGCGCGAGACAATTCGCTTTTTTTAGCCAAACAGCGCACAAATTACGCTGTGAACATGATCACGACAATGCTGGAATCGGCATGATCTAATAGGTTATCGTGCACTGCCTTAAGTACATTAAGGTAACCGGGCGGGACGGACCCGGAGCTGCTGCAAAGGAATGTCATCATGCGTAATCGAGCAATTGCGATTGTCACTGCCACCTTGCTGACGCTTTTCGTCGCAAGCGGCGCCCTTGCGAGTGAAATCTATAAGTGGACCGATGCCGAGGGCAACGTGCATTACGGCGATGTTCCGGTCAGCGCACAGTCTGAACGACTCGCTATCACATCAAAGCCAACCAACAGCGCGCAGGTTCAGGCTACGACACAAGCACGCCTGGACGCCGGCGCAAAGCAGCGTGAAGAAGCCGCCAAACTGCCTGCTGGTCCGACACCGGAGGAGTTGCGCGCGGAAGCAGAGCAGCGAGCCGAGCAATGTACGTCCAGCAGAACCCAGCTGCAGAAATTCCTCACATCACGTCGCATATATCGAATGGATGATAATGGCGAGCGGGTGTATATGGATGAGGCAGAAATGCAGGCGACGCGTGAGCGGGCTGAGAATCGGGTTGAGGAATATTGTAATTAGGGTGGGGTAGGTCTTGTTCCAGAGGGTTGTTCTTTTGGGCGGGTTCGATTGATCAAGTTTTGCAAACAATTAAGGGCATGTCTTGCGACATGCCCTTAATTGTTTGTCGCCCGTCGCCCCGATAGAAGCACTAACTTGGCTTTGAGATTGAATTCTCTTTCCATACGGCTCCTACGAGGCTTTGCTACAGTTTTTGAGTTTCGAATAAGTTTGGTTCGCTACAAATTTTTAGCCCGCAATTTTTGGTATTTGTGGGTTTTCACCTGACTGTAGGAGCGGCTTTAGCCGCGAATGGTGACTTTCGTAGAAAAACTGAAGTCTGACCCCATTTTCTCTCTCAATCTTCGCGTTACAATGCCGCTTCATTTGTGAGGAGAACCGCGTTTGGCCTCAGGACCTGAAGTCGGCGTCAAACAACCCCAGGCTTACCTGCCCGACTTTTGTGCCGCCGGCACGGTCCTGGTAATCCTGCTGGTTGCCGAGCTTGTGGCTATTGTGCTCACGATTGCCGCATACGTTCCCGGCACTTTCCTTACCGAGCTTTCGAAGATGTCGATGTACGTGCTGTGGCTGGCGTTACTGGGCGACGCTGCCTTGTGCCTGATCCGCCCCTGGGCTGAAAAACAGGGCCACACGCAAGCATTCGTCATCTGTTTCGTTGTACTGGC